>OLGA01000998.1_pt1 | contig 23153 bp, 25 predicted proteins | sample 1604881 | NCBI WGS metagenome assembly OLGA01 (sample SAMEA3888896, study PRJEB22519) | human gut metagenome | biome: human gut; feature: human-associated habitat; material: faeces | place: Denmark | collected 2009 | reverse complement strand
CTTGTTATCATTGAACACGACTGGGAGACTATCATGGAAAAGGTCCGTACCGGTCGCGCCCATGAGATTTCGGAGGGCGACACACTTTACCTTGCAGCTTGCACTAAGGGAGCCAATGCCTCCAGTGTCCGTCAGCAGCCGTTTTCAGAGCTCCCTGCAAAGCAACGAGCCTATTCTCTGAAATCATCGTACATGACGCAGATCCTCAACAAGTACATATTTGGTAATGCAGAGAGTCCACGTATTATAAAATCCATAGCTGTTTTGCACACCAAAACTTTTGAGGAATATATTATCGACAAAGTTCGCCCTTACTACGGGATGACTCAAAGCGAACTCAAAATCAGACTTGGTGTAGACAGCAATGCCAAGAGCCTTAATGAGATTCTATTAGCAAGAATGCTGGATGTAAAAGGTCGCATTGCATATACGGAGGAGTTCCAAAAAGCAGGTATCGTCCCAAAAACAATACGCGTTCAAAGCAACGGTAAAATCAAGGAAAGCATGTCCTTCCCCACATTTGACTTTATTGAGTTGAGTAAGGAAGAGACCTGGGAAGAATCAGAGCTTTATAACTATCTGGCACCTACAAAGTTCATGTTTGTTATTTTTCAGGAGCAGAATGATGGCGCGTATGTATTCGACCGCGTAATGTTTTGGAACATACCAAATGCTGACCTTGAAGAAGTACAACGTGTTTGGGCTAGAACTGTCCAAACGATTCGAAAAGGGGTACAATTGATTCGGACGCCACGTGGGATCCATAATGATCTGCCGAAACAGACTGAAAGTTCTGTTGCCCACGTTAGGCCGCATGGAAAAGATGCTTCTGATAAATTGCCGTTGCCCGATGGCCGTATGATGACCAAGCAGTGTTTCTGGCTGAATAACACATATATTGCAGAACAAATCAAGAGGGTGAGATAATGGCTGGATATGTATTTGCCATTGGCGGGGATGAGAACCCTATCAATATCATTCGGGAATGTGCAGAAAAGGGAATATACTCGACATATTTGAGAGGAATCTCTCCGTTACCTTTTGAGGGTACTCTGGCAGATTATATGTCGATGAAACCAGGCGATAACATTTATTTCTTTTGTAAACGTAGATATTATGGCGTCGGTGAGCTGATTTCCGTTGGGCCAGATTGCAAGTATTGTAATTACCCTCATTCGTCTGCAAGAGTCAATGTGAAGTATGAAGATATAGCTGATGACTTGCTTGTTAACTTTGGACGACAAAGCCCCAATTACCGATGGTTATGTACATTTAAGGGTGCCCCATATTTTTTTGAAGAAGGAATCGATACAGATGAGATTTTGACATATAAGCCAAACACTTTTAAAATGCTGCGTGCTTTCTGGAAAGTCTCATTTATTAAGCTTAGCGACGAAGAGAACACCTCACTAAAAGAGATTTTTTTGCTGCGGCGGCAACAAGAGACGTCGACAAAAACCAAAATCTTTCCTGAGCTCAACAATATCCACAATGCAATAGCAGCCAAAGAACTAGAAAAATATTTTATTAAACCAACAGATATGCTGCAAACATGTACTTCGGGTACGCGTGTAAAGCACGAAATGGCACTTGAAGCGGCTGTTGTGTTTGACCTGTGCCACAACCGAATTCATGAATTGGGAATTTGGGATTATGTTTCTCATCAGGTGATAGCTTCCCCATTTAAGCCAATTGACTATATGGACAAAATCGACGTATTAGCAATGCGGTATTTGCCAAACTCGAAAATCCCATGCAAGTATCTTGTCGCAGAATTGAAGAAAGATGTAGCAGACAATGCGACCATTGACCAAGTCCTAAAATATGTCGACTGGGTCTGTTCCGAATATGCTTATGGAGATTATGAGGCGATCCAAGCTTGTATTATTGCTGCAGAATACCCTGATAACATTGCTTCCTATTACGACGAAGTAGTTCAGCGATACTATACCTTGGGCAGTCACCCCGTTCGGAATAAACAATGGAACAGTTTAAAGCTTTTGCGCTATTCATATGCTGCCGGAGAAATATCTTATGATGATGTTACGCCTCACCATGAGATGCTTGACTAATATTTAAAAGAAAGCAATTCATGAAACACCCTAAATCATATGATTCCACTCCGGAAACCAGGAAACGTATGTCCAAGGTCAAGCTTAAAGGCGGGAAGGCGGAAACGCTCTTAGCCAAAGCTCTCTGGCACCAGGGCTATCGTTACCGAAAAAATGATAAAAGATTACCTGGCTCCCCAGATATCGCGATTCTTAAACACCACATCGCAGTATTTGTTGATGGTGAGTTTTGGCACGGAAAAGACTGGGAAGCCCGAAAAGGCCGACTCAAGCGTAATCGTGAATATTGGGTCGATAAGATAGAAGAAAACATGGCTCGTGACATTCGCGATGACCAATTGTTGATGCAAGCAGGATGGACACCGATCCGCTTCTGGGAAAAAGAAGTCATTAAAGATTTGCCTGCATGTGTTGTCGAAATCGAGGACGCTATATTTGCACAACTAATAAATAGTGCGGAAGATTTAAGATCCGTGGACTACGACGAATAATATCACGGTCTCACATAGGGGTTGCCATTCATGGAGACTATCAGAACAGTAGAGCTTTTTGCAGGCGTAGGCGGTTTCCGTTTAGGCCTAGAAGCTGCGTCTGATAAATTCAAGATCATATGGGCAAACCAATGGGAACCATCCATGAGAGAGCAGTATGCTTTCAAGTGTTATACCGCACATTTTGGTAGCAGCAATCACCACGTCTGCCAAGATATCGCCAAAGCTAAGACCAATGTACCTGACCACGATTTACTTGTAGGAGGTTTTCCTTGTCAGGACTATTCCATTATGAAGAAAAACTCTGCGGGTATCGAGGGAGCTAAAGGCGTTCTCTGGTGGCAAATAGATGATATCCTCAGAGAAAAAAGGCCAAAGCATGTGTTGCTTGAGAATGTGGATAGAATAATTCGTTCTCCAGCCAAACAATGTGGCCGTGATTTTTCCATTATATTGCGTAGTCTGTATGAAAAAGGTTATGCTGTGGAATGGCGAGTCATCAATGCCGCTGACTATGGATATGCTCAAAGACGGCGGAGGACGTTCATCATAGCCTATCATAACAGGACAGATACCTTCCGTGATTTTGCGGAAGATGTATGTGCGTGCGGGCTCAAGTCTATGCACAGGTACGTCATGGAGAAGGGTATTTTGGCAAACGCGTTTCCCGTCCAAAATCATTGCAGTTCATATGTTGACAGTTGGATCGACGAGTTGGAATATGCCGATATCAAAACTGTTTCAAGAGAACAGAAGATATATCTCTACAACGCTGGCGTCATGATGAACGGACGGATATACTCTGTTGATGTGACTCCGCAGCGAATATCGCCTACACCAATCAAGGACATACTAGAGCAAGTTCCTGTGGATGAGCATTATTTTCTCCGTGACAAAGATATGCCTCGATGGCTCTACGCCAAGGGTGCAAAGCACGAAATGCGCAAAAGGCGAGATGGTAGTCAGTATTACTTCTCTGAGGGTAGCGTTCAGTTTCCTGAACCTTTGGACAAACCTTCAAGAACGATGCTTACATCAGAATCTCAGATAGGAAGAACTTCTCATGTCGTACGCGATCAGGCAACAAATCGTTTGCGGGTGCTGACACCAATCGAATGTGAACGCCTGAATGGTTTCCCAGACGGTTGGACAGATACAGGAATGCCAGAACAGATGAGATATTTCTGTATGGGCAATGCGTTGGTCGTCCCTGTTGTTACAAGAATCGCAAGTATATTAGCTGTGACAATATAAGGAAAGTGCAACGCAAACGTATGCTGTAAGTATAATCTATAAAAACCTGCATGGTGGTGAGATATTGGAACTGAAAAGCAGCTATATTCTTTTGAAAAACCCATACATTAGAGGCAAAAAGACAGATGATTATTTTGAAAATAGAGCTGCAGCGTTGGCCGCTAACAATACTTTGGATTGTCTCATCAAGGCTTCTTTTCCTAAAATAGTCAGAGTTGATGATTGGGGAAGTTTTTATAAGAGAAAATATACTACAGACCTTCCATGCGGTAGTGTGACCTGCCGAGTTGAATTTATTATTACTGAGGTAGTTGATACTAAGTATCTTGACATCGTAGCAATGGGGAGCTCCAAGAAACAAATCGCTGAGTGTATGGAGGATATTCAACAAAAGTTTTTCTCCTCTTGCGTTCGTGAGAGATACATAGACATCATTTCTTATGATGCTGTATCGGAATATTACTGCAATAAAATCTATCCAAAGCTGAATACGCTAGAAAGAAATTTAAGAAAGCTGCTTTTCAACATTTATGTCGTTAATTTCGGTCTGAATTATTATAAAGCTACGATTAATGAAGGGCTTCAAAATAAAGCCAAACAGGTCGTCAACAGAGACAGTCGCAAGAAAGAAAAAGACCATATTAAAGAGAAGTATACAGCGACAACAAGAAAAGAAGTAGAGGAAATTGAGCTACTGCAGCGTTTCTTCTATTCTCTTGAATATGGCGATATTCAGGACCTCCTGTTCACACCAACGTGGACAAGCACAGACGAAGCAGAGAAACTTGCTTTTTTAAGTGAGCACAAAAATCTTTCTGATTTGTCCAACGAAAAGTTAAGAGAAGCATTCTCACGATATGTACCAAGGAGTGATTGGGAGCGCTTTTTTAGCAGCAAAATTCAAATCCCTGATATTAAGGAATCGTTCGAGCAAATACGTTTATGTAGGAATAGTGTTGCCCACTGTAAGTTTTTCTACAAAGAAGAATACGACACGTGCAATGTACTTGTGAATCGTCTAAACGCTGCAATCATCAAGGCTATTAGAATCACCGAAGATAAGGACTTTGCTAACAAGAATGCTGAATCTCTATCCAAAGCACTGGATGTTTTTTCAAATAAATTCGCCATGTTTTCAAAATCCTTTATGGAAGTGGCATCCAAAACGTTCACTGACGTTATTATCCCCGCGCTTACGCTCGCCCAAGAAAGTATAGCAACCGAGTCACTTAGTGATTTTAAAACAAATGCTGCCCCACCATCGGAAGAAAGATAAACGTTCGACTAGCTTAAGACAGTTGGGGGCTGCTGCGTTAGCACGAGACAACATTGGTTTTGGGACTGATGACCAGGCAAATCAGTGACACATGACGGTGAAATACAGGAGTGTCCTAAAAACGGTCCGAAAAAGGGAGCCGCGAGTTGACTATAAATTGTAGTCGACTGAAACTATGCTCGACTATCGGAGTAATCTAAAGAGATAGCTCAAATCCAAGAATGCAGGTGAATCGTACGAAAAAATCGTACACTTCAAAATGGCAGCTCCTAACATCAAACCCGCTGGCCGATGTAGCTAAGATTCACTCCTCCGCATCTTCCGTCACCAATCAAGCCCTGACCATTGCAAACTGGTCATAAGCACATTGGTTCTCTCCCTCCGGAACAATACCAATATCCCCATCACCACCTCACCAGATACTCCGCCATAGACAATGAAAGACATGACGCTGACCATTACACGGTCGACGTCATGTCTCTTTTTATTATTCCGAAGTCTTCAGCCAAGCGTAAAACTCCTCGGCTGAAATAATATCCCGGTCGCATTTCTTTTTCTGTTCTCTTGCGCGCTCGCTCCAGTCGTAAAACTGCTTGTCCGTGATGCGCCCGGCCTTGATCCAGGCAAAGCGCCGCTTGTATTCCTTGCGGTACGCCTTGAATACCGGATCCTCCGACTGGCGTATCGTCCACTGCTTCAGCGCGCCGATCTCCCGGCAACGAGTCTGCCCGGATGGGACAGGGCGCTCGCAGTACTCTGCGCTCACGCGGCCTGTCTGCGGGAAATAGCGTCCGCAGTTCTTGCAGCGGCGGACGGTGATGCCGCGCTCAACGCAACTGCGCAGCGAGTAGTCGATCATGTCAGCAATGCTTCCCGAGTATAAAACCGGAGAACACTTCTGGTATTCCACCGGCTCAAAGCTGAGCGGAATGGGATGGAACCTGAACAAGTCCGGATCATTCGGGATGTCGTAATAATAGTTCTTCGATGCCTGGACCTGCGGTTCGCGTCCGGCAGTGTCAACATCCAGCACCAAGTCAAAAAACCGCTGCACCTGCTTTTGATACACCGGAAGTACCTCCGGCAAGCGCCGCAGCTCGGCGAGCATCTGCTCGTCCTCGGCACTGCCCCGGTCTTCGGAAAAGGCCAGTCTTGACATCCGCTCATAGAAGCGCACATACAGGAGCTGAAAATATATGTGCCTCGCCCCAAGCTCGCCGAGCTTCATCATCGCAGCGGTGAGCGCATCCTTGTCGTCCTCCGCAATATACTTGCTCCAGCAGTCGGCAATGTCCTTGAGCAGCGGCGTCTGCTCCGCAATGTTAAGCTCTTGAAACGAGAGCAGGCTCTCCAAGAAAGGAAGCTCCTGCTGCACAGAGGGAGCACCTTGAGTCCCCATAGAATCGTATTGAAAAATTTCTCTGTCGCCTGAGAAATACATCTTTGCGTACCAAGACATAGCGTCCTCCAAATAGACAATGGCAAAATTTTTATAATATAAGTCTTGACAAATCTCGAAATACATGTTACTATGCAAATCCCAAAAATAGACTGTCAAAATAAATTTGAGATAAGTCTATCACCAGAGCAGTCGATTGTCAACAGAAAATTATGACACGCCGCACTGAACCTTGAAAACTGAACACCCATCGCCAGAGATGATACTCACCGGGGAAGTAACGCAATGAAGCGCCGCTGAGCGTACCAAGGATGATGCAAACGCTGTGTTGGTCAAGCAAGACCGCAGGGCAGGAACGGGTATGGCGCATGGCAAACGAATACTGAGAGGGGTGATGAAAGCAAAAAAATGAAGCCGCCAAACTGCTGCAACAGTTCAGCGGCACGCTACGTTTCGGAAAACGCAGGCTCCATCTGCAAACAGTCTAACAGAGAGACCTCCGAAACGCAAGAAAAATTTTCTTGAACAAAATCTACTTGAAGGAGGGATCGAATGCAGGAGTCCATATTCACTAACTACAATCAGCTTCCGCTGTTCCTCAGCGCGAACACAGTGGCGCAGGTGCTGGGAGTGTCGATCTCCAGCGCATACGAGCTGATGCACGAGAAGGGCTTCCCCGCTCTGCGGGTCGGCAACCGCATCATAGTTCCCAAGGAAAAATTTTGTCAGTGGGTGGAGGAGCAGACAGGAGGTGGTGCCTGATGTTTCAGCGCTGGCCTAAACGCGACCCGGTCAAGCACTACTACCTTGTGCCCAACGAAGTTTTCAGTCTCGGTCTCAGCTCTTATGAGATCTCGGTCTATAATTTTCTTCTCCGCTGTGAGGATCGCGTGACCTATCAATGTCATCCTAGCTACCGCACCATCGGCAAGGCGGTGCGGCTGAGTGAAAACACAGTGCGGAAGTACGTAGCCAGCCTTGAGGAAAAGGGGCTCATCCGTACCGAGCCGAGCACGATCGTCACAAAGGACGGCCGCGTGCGCAACGGAAGTCTCATCTACACCATCCGTCCCATTCAGGAAGCGCTGGAGCTGAACTACCAGCGGCAGTTCCTGCAGGCGGAGCGTGACATGGAGCGGGCAAGGGCAGAGAAACGGCTGGCCGAATTGAATCGGCAAAACAAAAAGGAGGAAAGCGCATGATGCAGCAGCTTGCAAATTTCATTGTAGACCATGACCCGATGATGGTCCTCCGGCGCACATATGACACGGTGCGCTACATCCGGTGGGCGTGGAACAAGGATCATGCTGACCCCATCGACGAAGAAGAGCTTCGCCTGTTCCTCTGCGATAAACACCACGGCAACCTGACCGATGAGCAAAAGACCGTTGCCCGTCGGTGCAGAGATGAAATGCGAAGTGTCTACAGCACCGCGGTGCTTCGCATGCTTCTATGCAACGAAATGATGTGCCGCGGCATGGTGCCGGATGTCAGTACCTACCGTAGCGTGTTTTGCTCGGAAGGGGGTGATGCACCATGGATGCTTGACCGGGCAGGATGACCGAAAATCAGACCGATTTGCAGCCGACGAAAGAAAAGCAGCCGGCTATGGATTTGTCAAGGGATAAAAATACAGAAGAGATGAAATGGTCACCGCTGGAAATGGGCGCGGCAATGCAGGCTCACGGAGCGTGAGCAGGCGGATATGGGTGTGAAGCTTCTATGCGGCGGTCGGCAGAACGGGTTCATAGACCTTATGATCGCGCAGAATGGCAAAGATCACGGCAGTCATTTTCCTCGTCACATGACCGATGATCGTCATGTATTTGAGCCCTTCTGCGGCTTTCTTCTCGTAATACGCGCGGAACATAGGATCGCGCTGTACAGCGACCTGAGACGCCATCCAGATGCATCTGCGCAGATACGGAGAGCCCCGTTTGGACATATGCGCGTGCGCAGCCTGGAACTCGCCGGACTGATTGACAGACGGATCGACGCCAATATAGGCTGCGAGCTTGTCCGCAGAAGAAAAACGGGAGATATCTCCGACTTCGCTGAGAATGACGGCTCCAATGATCGGTCCAACGCCGGGAATCGTCGTGACCGTCGTATCAAAGCTCTGAAACAGTCTGGATATTTCTTTTTCCAGAGCGTCAGCCTTTTCGGAGAGCGACTGGATCTGGTCGAGCATCAGGAGAATCAGCGTGGAATACGCGCCGTCACAGTCTTCAACGCCGAAGCTGTTTCGTGCAAGCTCCCTGAGTTCACGCGCCTTCCACTCACCGAAGTGACCGTTGCTGCTGTTCCAGAGCAACTCCGTCAGCTTATCCAGATGTGCGTTGGAAAGCTTCTGCGGCGTCGGATACTTTTTCAGGAGCGCCACGGACGACTTACAGAAAATCGTATCGAACTGCGCCTCGTACTCCGGAAAAACACGGTCGATCAGCGCGATCAGCTTTCGCTTGAGGTCGCCAGCCATGTCGACCAGATAGAAGCGGTTCCGGCACAGCTCCTTCAGTGCCAGCAAACGATCCTGCGCAACATTGCTTTCGGCATAGCGCCCAAAGCGGATCAGCTCGGCAATGATGAAGGAATCCTTGGCATCGGTTTTGATCTTGCGGATGAACATATCCCGCATGGCGCTGGTCTGAATCGGATTAAGCAGAATGACGTGGTAGCCGTCCTTGCGCAGCCGCGTAAAGAGCGCCAGCCAGTAATGTGCAGTGGACTCCATTGCAAATACGATCTGGCTTTTGATGTTCGTGTGTTTTCTGATTTTCTCCAGCATGAGATTGTACCCGGTGCAGTTGTTGCGGATGGAGAACGGGCGCTGAACGGTCTGACCGTCCGATGTGATCATGCAGACCTCGTGGCTGCGCTTGGCGACATCGATACCGACAATGAACATAACATACACCTCAACATAGATTTACAGACAGTCCTCATGGTCTTATGAGTCATACCCTGCTTCGATATCAGCGGAGGATCCCGCATCCGGCTCATAAATGAAAGCTCATAAGAGAGAGGTCCCACGCTGCTTAGAGCGGACGAACGCCGCAAGGAGAAAAGAAGAGAACCTCTGTCTGCATGAGGATATTATATCATCGCGCATCCGCGCGTTGATAACGGCGAAGAAAAGAAGGGAAGAAAAGTCGTCTCATACGGCGGAGCCGAATGCTGCTTAAAGCGAATAAGTACCGCAAGGATAAAAAAGCGGACTGCCGCCAGAACGAGCTTGGAAGCCGCATTTTCATGGGAAGGGTTTTTGGCGATTATGCGGAATGTTTGCATTTTTATCCGAGTTTTTCCTATGGACGAATTATAGCAGGAGAAAGCCCCGACGCCTATTCGCGCCGGGGCACCCCCACAAATGCCCGCAGTGCGGGCATTTTCAAGGGTTTGTGACCGGGGACAATGCGACGCTCTTTCCGGGCTCATGGACCCACTCTGACGCTGAAAATCCGAAAAAGTCAGTGTTTGCAAGGGTTTCTACCGACGTCATACCGGCCCCAATCCCCATTTTACCCCGATTTCAGGCCAATTTGCGGTTAAAGCTGATAGAAGAATATAGTAGCTATTTCCGCAAAAGTGTGGTAGTTGTTTGTGTTGCAAAAAGAAATCTCAGTCAAAGGAAGTGAAATACATGGCAAAACGAAGACCGGCCGGTGACGGCATGGTGCGAAAGCGTGACGATGGACGATGGGAAGGCCGCATCGTCATTGGGCATCGGGAAAACGGCGAGCCGCTGTTCCGCCACGTCTATTCCAAGACCCAAAAGGCATTGCTGGACAAGCTGCACCAGAACATCGAGTGCTACCGCGATGTGGATCTGACCGAGGACAGCCGGATGACGCTGGGCCAGTGGCTGAATCGCTGGCTCACGGAGTACAAGGCGGGTACGGTGCGCCCCGGTACCCTCGAGGGCTACCGCCGCTACATCGAATACTACATCAAGCCGCAACTGGGCGACAAGCAAATCTCCCTCCTCTCCCAGCAGGACATCCAGCGGATGTACCGCCGCCTAAAAACGGAGGGGCGCATCCACGAGCATCCCGAGATGGGGCATCAGCTCTCCGACTCCATGGTGCGCCACATCCACTCCACGCTTCACGCCGCACTGAAAGACGCGGTGCAGGCGCATGTCATTCCCAGGAACCCCACCGAGGGGACAACAGCGCCCAAGCCCAACTACAAGCCCAAGCGTATCCTCACCCGTGCGGAGCTGGACGCCTTTCTCGCAGTGGTGGAGCAGGATGAGGTGTGGCGGGACTTCTTTCAGACGGAGCTGATGACCGGCCTGCGCCGCGGCGAGATCTGCGGTCTGCAATGGAGCGACTTTGACGAGGAGGGCGGCACGCTGAAGGTGTGCCGCACCCTCCACAGCCAGAGGAAGGGTGAGTACACCGTCGGCGAGACCAAAACGGGAAAGGGAATGCGTACCATCATCCTGCCGAAGACGGTGGCGGACATCCTGCGGCGGCGCAAGGCGGATACCATCAGTCAATGGATATTCCCGGACCCGGTGAAGCCGGAAGATCCAGTCGATCCCAATGCGGCCTATCGCCACATGAAAACGCTCCTCCAGCGGGCGGGATTGCCCAGTATCCGATTCCACGATCTGCGCCACACCTTCGCCACCCATGCCCTTACCAGCGGCGTAGATGCCAAAACGCTGTCCGGCATCCTGGGCCACACCAACGCCTCCTTCACGCTGGACACCTACACCCATGTCACATCGGATATGCAGAAGCAAGCCTGCGGCATCGTGGGCGGCTTTATGGAGGACATCTTCGGAAAGGAGTTGAAACCGTGGCAAGAAAGCGAAAAGCCGGAGACGGAACCGTAAGACAGCGCAAGGATGGGCGCTGGGAAGGACGTATCGTCATCGGCTACGATGACAATGGCTATCCCAAAACGAAAAATGTCCTCGCCAAAACCAAGAAAGAGTGCTTGGAGAAGCTCCAAAAGCTCAAGGAGGAGTACGGCGGGCTGAAGCCGGAAAAGGTGCGGTCCGAGATGCCCTTCGGGGACTGGCTGACATACTGGTACGAGAATCACTCCAAGCCCAAGATCCGCCCTACTACGCAGGAGACCTACGAGAGCCGCATCCGCCTGCACATCATCCCGGAGATCGGCAGTATCCCGCTGAACAAGCTGACGCAGAACGACCTGCAGCAGTTCTATGGCCGGCTCAAGAAAAGTGGCCGGAAGCGGTTTGCCGACAAGTACGGCGAAGGGTTGTCCGACCGGATGGTGCGTATGTGCCACGCCACCTGCCGCTCAGCGCTGGAGAAGGCGGTGCAGGATGGGCTGATCCGTGTGAACCCGGCCATCGGCTGCAAGCTGCCGCCGAAGAAGGCGCGGGAGATGCAGGTGCTGACGCGGGAGGAACTTCAAAGGTTCCTCATTCAGGCGAAGTTCGAGGGCTACTACGAAGTCTTCCTTCTGGACTTAGCCACCGGCCTGCGCCGGGGTGAGCTGATGGCGCTGCAATGGGACGACCTGAACTTCAAAACCGGCGTGCTGAATGTGAACAAGCAGGTCTACGACGTGCGCGGTCAGCTCCAGATCAGTACACCCAAGACGAAGAACTCCGTCCGCAAGATCGTCCTGCCGCCCGCCGTGGTGGCGGTGCTGCGGGAGTACAAAAAGACGGTGGACTCCCGATGGATGTTCCCGTCCCCAGTGAAGGAGGACTGCCCCATCACCCCTGGCGTAGTGCGCCGCAGACTGCAGCTCATCTTGGAACACGCAGGGTGCAAGCATGTGCGCTTCCACGATTTGCGTCATACGTTCGCAACCTTGGCGCTGGAGAACGGTATGGATGTGAAAACCCTCTCCGCTATGCTGGGCCATGTGTCGGCGGCCACTACGCTGGACATCTATACCCACATCACCGACGATATGCGGCTCACAGCCGCCGCCAACATCGACCGCGGCATCGGCAAAGCAGCGCCGCAGGAGGGCGCTTCAGAGCCGGGGCAGGAAACTGCCCCGGCTACTGCGGAAAAGCCGAGTATGACCGATTTCAAGCCTTACATTGGCCGTAAGCGCAGGTCCGGCACCGGCTGCATCACCGAGATCAACGACCACCTCTTCGAGGGCCGCTATTCTCCCAAATGGCCCGACGGTAAAAAACACGCCCGCAATGTCTACGCCCACACCCGCGAGGAGTGTGAGGAGAAGCTGAAGGCGCTGATCGAGGAGATGAAGGCCGAGATTGCGGAAGCGCAGCGGCTGAAGGATATGGGCGAAGGCGATGGGCGGCCGACAGAGGGGAAGAACAGTAAGCGAGGGAAGAAGGAAAAGTAACAAAATCACCGACAAGGATACTAAGTAATTAGAACTCTTGTCGGTGATTCTCAGTATGAAACTGAATGATTAGACGCATAATTATCGGCCAATATAGTGATGATGGTATAAGGACAAAAAGAAATCTTTGGGAGATTCATAATCAACTTTTACCTTTTCTGGAGTATCCAAAGGAAGTCTATCACCGAGAGCGGTAATAATATCATCAATTTTCTTTTCGTGTTCTTGTCGGCCACATACATTTCCAACATCATGAAAATGTATAGCGAGCAATAGAAGATAGATTTCGTATCCGTTTAATCTCTTGTATTGCATATCGCCAACCAATTTCCCAGCGTTTTGGATAACCATTTTGACATGCTCTACTCCATGGTCAGTTAAAAGTCCATCTCCGTGTAAGGCGGCACCCAAAGTGGTGTTTGGATGACAATTTTGGTTCATATAATCTTCGATATACTTAAAACTTGCAACCAAATCTCCTTTACCTGTAGGGAATTGATCTTTCTCTCCACTATTTTGCAGCTGCTCCATAGTGTATCGAAGCCCGTCAACTTCTTTATACGTACCCATATAGTAATCTCCCTAAAATGTATGTATGCTTGAATAATATAACTAATTTTATTATACCAATTTTAGGTCAAAAATCAATGGTTCACTTAAGACTGAAATAACATATCTCAACCGTTTGCGTCGCAATAGACAAAGAATAAGAAAAATCCCTCTGAAATCAACGATTTCAGAGGGATTTTGGTCCGAGTAGTGCGGCTCGAACGCACGGTCTCCTGGTCCCAAACCAGGCGCGATACCAACTTCGCTATACCCGGATATTCACTTTTCTGCCATGATACCACGGCGAACGGTAAAAATAAAGTTTTTTCTGTCTGTGGTCATTCCTGTGGTCAAAGCCGCTTTTGTGCCGTTTTCGGCAACCGGGGAAAATCCAGCAAACGCAGGTGTCGCAAGGCTTTGCGGCGTTTCGCCTCACCCTATCCCGGATACCGCCACGGCACTCCCAAAGCAGGCGCGCTACCAACTGCGCAACACCCCAATATTCAATAAAACCCCATTATATTATAGCATTTTGGGGCGGTTTCGTAAAGCGTTTCTCATTATGGTCAAAATTGTGGGTTGGCTTCAAAAACGTGCAAATTTTAGAAAAAGAGAAACACGCAGACCCTTGTGCCGCAGGGATTTGTGCTGCAAAGCCCTATTATTATACCGCCTGGGCGGCGCGGTTGCAAGGATTATTTGCGGTGCGTGGAGCGCTTTTTTGCGTCCTTGGCGCGCGCACCCTTCATGGCCTCGTGCTCCTCTAAGATCTCGTCGTGCAGCTTTTTGGCGCTCCACGAAGCGTTTTCCTCCGTCACGACCGCCTTGAGCGCGACAACGGCGCGGCTGCGCCGAAGGGCCGTCAGCAGACCGTCGAGCTGCGCGCCGGAAAGGCCGCTCAGCACCAGCATCTCGTCTGTAAAGCCGCCTTCGTCCGCGGCGCCGGCAGGGGAGAAGCCCTCGAGCGCGCAGAGCCAGCCGACCGGCTGGCCGAAGTCCGACGCATCCACGACGCGCGCGGTGATGCCGAGCTTAAAAAACGCAAAGCGGAGCTTTTGCAGCTTCTGTGCGTCGGTGAAATTAAAAAGCAGTGCCGTTGCCATGTTTTGGCTCCTTTCCGATCAGTGCTGCGCCTCTGCCTTTTTCGCCATCAGCTCGGGATCGACGCAGAAGTAGGTAAACTCGCCCGTTGCCAAGAGCTTTCCTCCCTCACCGATGATGTCCACGTCTACAAGGCAGGTCGCGTGTCCGCGATGGCGCACCTTCGCGTCCGCACGCACGAGGCCGCGCGTCTGGTTGCGCAAAAAGTGCATCGCGCTCGTCTGTGTCACATAGCAGCGCCCGTCCGTGTGAGCGGCGTAGCCGGTGGCGTTGTCCGCCATCGTATAGATGGCGCCGCCGTGCACCACGCCGTAGGGATTTTTGCTCTCGGGGCGGATGTTCAGGCGAAAGATGGCGTGATCCGGCTCGACAAATTCCGCTTCAATATGATTATAGACGGCGAAGGCGTTCTTTTCATCCAGCGCCTCCGCCTGATTGACGATCTCTGACAGTTCCATGAAAAAGCTCCTTTATTTAGATGCATTTTCAAATTATCTTATCATAACCGGACGAAAAAAGCAATGCCCGACCGTGCGGCAAAAGTATGCCGCCATTCCGGGAACGAAAAAGGCTGGTTCGTTGCGCTTTTTGTATAACATTCTCATTCTTTAAAGCAAAAATGAAAAAACTTGTCCTGCTTGCCTCTTCCATTTTTCGGAAAAGCCTGTTATACTACATAGACCGCCTTTGAACGGCGGTTTCGTTCGATAAAAATCAAATTTGATGGGAAAAAACCCTATGATATACGACGTTTCATCCTCATCCCGTGCACCGGTGGGACCGAAGATCGTTGCCGTCGGCGGCGGGACGGGCCTCTCCACGATGCTGCGCGGACTGAAAAAATATACAGACCGGCTGACGGCTATCGTCACCGTGGCCGATGATGGCGGCGGCAGCGGTATGCTGCGCCGCGACATGGGCATTCTGCCGCCGGGCGATGTGCGCCAATGCATGCAGGCGCTTGCAAATACCGAGCCTGTGATGGAAAAACTGCTTGACTACCGCTTTCCCGAGGGGCAGCTGCGCGGGCAGTCGTTCGGCAATCTTCTGCTCGCCGCGCTCAACGGCATGGCGGGCAGCTTTGAAGAAGCGGTCGCCATGATGGGGCAGGTGCTCGCGATCTCCGGGCGCGTGCTGCCGGTGACGAACAGTGATGTGCAGCTTGAAGCCTTTTTTGAAAACGGCGCGCGCGTCGTGGGCGAGTCGAACATCTTCAGCGCGAAAAAGCAGCAGGATTGCCGCATCCACCACATTTCACTCCTGCCCGAGCATCCGAAGGCGCTGCCCGATGCGCTGCGCGCCATCGAGGAGGCGGACCTCATCCTGCTCGGCCCGGGCAGCCTTTATACGAGCATCATCCCCAATCTTCTCGTCGACGGTGTGGCCGACGCCATCCATGCCTCCCGCGCGCAGACCTTTTACATCTGCAACATCATGACGCAGGATGGCGAGACGGAGGGTTACACCGCCGCCGACCATCTGGAGGCGCTGCTGCGCCACGGGCACGAGGGACTCATCGACCTCTGCCTTGCCAACAACGCGCCTATCCCGCAGGAGCTTGCCGCGCGCTACAGCGCAGAGGATGCAGAGCTTCTGCGCGTTGACCGCGAGCGCATCGCCCGTATGGGCGTGGCGCTTGCCGAGTATCCGCTGCTCTCCGCGCAGGGGGGCTACGCCCGCCACGATCCTGCGCTTCTCGCACAGGCCGTGCTGTCGCTTTACCGCGAGCGCACCGTGCGCATCTATCGCGGCACACAACAATACATTACCGAGAAACAGGAGAACATACATCATGCTCAACAGTAAGGAATTTTTGCTCGCGATGCAGGAGTGCAGCGAGAGTGTCTGGATCGAAAAGCAGACGAAGGGGGCGGAGGCCGTGCTGTCGACCCTTCCGCTCACGCGCGCGGACGTTGATGACGCCGAGGCGCGCCTGGAGCGTTTTGCACCTTTTTTTAAAAAGGTATTCCCCGAGACTGCGGCCAATCACGGTCTCATCGAATCACCTCTGACGGAGATCCCCGCCATGCGCGCTCACCTGAACGCCGAAGGCGCGGCGCTTTCAGGCCGTCTCTTTTTAAAGTGCGACTGCGACCTGCCCGTTGCCGGCAGCGTCAAGGCGCGCGGCGGCTGCTACGAGGTGCTCAAGTACACCGAGGATGTTGCCCTTGCGCGCGGACTTATCAAGCAGCGCGACGACTACAGTGTTTTTGCAACGCGCGCCTTCCGCGCGCTCTTCTCGCAGTATCATCTGCATGTCGGCTCCACGGGCAATCTGGGGTTGAGCATCGGCATTCTGGGCGCGGCGCTCGGCTACCAGGTCACGGTTCACATGAGCGCGGACGCGAAGCAGTGGAAGAAGGACCTCCTGCGCGAGAAGGGCGTCACGGTCCTTGAGTACGGCGCGGACTATTCCTATGCCGTGGCGGAGGGGCGCGCTCTCGCGGCGGACGATGTGCTGAGCCACTTTGTCGACGATGAGAATTCGCAGGACCTCTTCCTTGGCTATGCCGTGGCCGCGCGGCGGCTCAAGGCGCAGCTTGCACAGCAGAATGTGGCGGTGGATGCGGCGCATCCGCTCTGTGTGTACATTCCCTGCGGCGTCGGCGGTGCGCCGGGCGGCATCTGCTTCGGCCTCAAGCAGGAGTTCGGCGACGATGTGCACGTCTTTTTTGTCGAGCCGACGGAGGCGCCCTGCATGCTGCTCGGTCTTTCAAGCGGTGTGGGAAACGGCGTGTGCGTTCAGGACATCGGCCTGACCGGACGCACGGCGGCGGACGGCCTTGCCGTGAGCCGCTGCTCGGGCTTTGCATTCCATATGGTCAAGGACCTTGCCGAAGGCGGCTTTACCGTCGCCGATGAGCATCTCGTGCCGTATCTTCGCGCCCTGTATGAGAGCGAGGGCGTCTTTGCCGAGCCCTCGGCCTGCGCGGGCTTCGCAGGCCCTGCGCACTTCTGCGCGGCGGCGGAGGCTGTTCTCGGCGATCTCCCGCAGGAAAATGTCACGCACCTTGTCTGGGCAACGGGCGGCGCGCTTGTGCCGCAGAGCGTGCGGAAAGAGCTGCTGAACGGCTGAGAAAAACGAAGAAAAGCGCCATGCACTCAGGTCAAAGTGCATGGCGCTTTTTGCTTCCTTTTCCGAGACGCGGCGCTTATGTGTTTTTTCTTGCGTGCTCGCAGATCGCGTCGTATGTCTGCTGGCTGATGTCGTGCTCGATCTTGCACGCATCCTCCTCAGCGGTCTTTTCGTCCACGCCGAGGGCGATGAGAAATTTTGTGAGCGTGTGGTGGCGGTCGAGCATTTTCGCTGCGATCGCCATGCCGCGGTCTGTCAGCGTGATGAGGCCGTCGCGGTCCATCTCGATATATCCGTTTTCGCGCAGGCGCTTGGTCGCGTAGGTGACGCTGGGCTTCGTCACGCCCAGATGGTCGGCCACGTCGACCGAACGGATATAGCCGTGCTGTTCTTTCATCATCAGCATGGATTCGAGATAATCTTCAGATGCCTTTTGGATTTTCATGTGCGGTTTCACCAACTTCGCAATAAAGTACGATAATAGGCTAACATGCTCTAACCAAAAATGCAAGCATTAAAAAAATGTTCACAAAACCTCTTGACAAAATAGGTTAAAGAGATTAAACTAACGGGCGAAAGTTAAACGGCACTAACTTTAAGATGGCGAATTGCGGATCGCCGCGATGAGAAAAGTGCCAGACCAACAGCATGCGGAGGGATAAATAATGATGCCGCTTACACTGGCGAATGCCGGAGAAGAAAATACCATCCTCAAAGTCGGCGGGAGTGCTGAAGTCAAAAAGCACCTCGAAGATCTCGGCTTTGTGGCCGGGGGCACGGTGAGCATCGTGTCGTCGCTCGGCGGGAACGTGATCGTCAAGGTCAAGGAAGCCCGCGTTGCCATTAGTGAAGAAATGGCAAGAAAAATCATGGTTTGAGCAATTTTTCAAATAAAAGGAGAGAGATTATGAAAACACTGCGTGAAGTCAAGATCGGCGAGACCGTCAAAGTCGTCAAGCTCCATGGCGAGGGCCCCGTCAAGCGCCGTATCATGGATATGGGCATCACCAAAGGCACTGAGGTGTTCGTGCGCAAGGTAGCTCCCTTGGGCGACCCGATGGAGGTCACCGTGCGCGGCTACGAGCTGTCGCTGCGCAAGGCGGACACCGAAATGATCGAAGTTGAATAATTTATTTCTACATAAGTTAAGGAAACTTAACAAGAAGGAGCAGTAAGAAAGATGGAAAAGCAGATCAAAATTGCCCTCGCGGGCAACCCCAACTGCGGTAAAACAACGCTGTTCAATGCGCTGACCGGCTCCAACCAGTTCGTAGGTAACTGGCCGGGAGTAACGGTTGAGAAAAAGGAAGGTAAACTTAAAAAACATGACGGTGTTACGATAACCGACCTTCCCGGTATTTATTCCCTTTCCCCCTACACCTTGGAGGAAGTTGTTGCAAGAAATTATCTTATCGGCGAACGTCCGGACGCGATTTTGAACATCGTTGACGGTACGAACCTCGAAAGAAACCTTTATCTTACGACTCAGTTGACCGAACTCGGCATTCCCGTTGTTGTGGCTATCAACATGATGGACGTTGTAAGAAAGAACGGCGACAAAATCAACATCGAAGAACTTTCGAGAGAACTCGGAGTTAAGATTGTTGAGATCTCCGCACTTAAAGGCGACGGCATAATGCAGGCGGCTGACGCGGCTATTGATGCGGCAAAGAACACAAAGACGCTTCCGATGAACATTTTCACGGGCGTGGTTGAACATACTCTGGCGCATATCGAAGAGGCGGCTGTACATAATATGCCGCAGGAACAGCAGCGTTGGTACGCAATCAAGATTTTTGAGCGCGACGACAAAGTTCTTGCACAGCTCAACCTTTCCGACGATATTAAAAAGCACATTGAAGAAGACATCAAAGCGGCAGAAAAAGAACTTGATGACGACTCCGAGTCCATCATCACAAACGAGCGTTATGTCTTCATCGCTTCCCTTATAAAGAACTGCTACAAGAAAAAGCAGGCGGGCAAGTTCTCCAAATCGGATAAAATCGACCGCGTTGTAACAAACCGTTGGCTCGGTCTTCCGATATTCGCACTTATCATGTTCCTTGTTTACTGGATTGCAATGGGTCCGTTCGGTTCCATGCTCACGGACTGGGCAAACGACGGCGTGTTCGGCGACGGCTGGCACCTTTTCGGCATCGGTTCGAGCAAATATGAAGACGCGGCGGGCGAATATACCGACGCAATGAACGCTTTGAAGGCTTTCGGTTTTGACATTGATACGGAAGCGAAAGATTTCGACGCAGAAAAAGTTCTTGCGGAGATCAAGGCGTTCAAACCCGAATCCGACAATGCGACGGCGACCGTGCAGGTCGAAGATGAGGAAACTCTCGCGACTTCTGATATGACGGTTTATTATTCCGAAATTCCCAAAGATAAAGTTGACGATGAAGAAACCATTCAGATGTCCTATCTTGACGCGGTTAAATACTTCACCGAAAGCAACACCGAATTCGCGGAGCCCGACCCTGCCGATTACGGTGTTTGGGTAACGGGTATCCCCGTTCTTGTGGGCAACGGGCTTGAAGCGGCCAACGCTCCCGAGTGGCTGAGCGGACTTATCAACGACGGTATCGTTGCCGGCGTCGGCGCGGTTCTCGGTTTCGTTCCGCAGATGCTCATCCTGTTCCTGCTCCTTGCTTTCCTCGAAGCCTGCGGATATATGGCGCGTATCGCGTTCGTTCTTGACAGAATATTCCGCAAGTTCGGGCTTTCCGGCAAATCCTTCATTCCCATGCTTATCGGCACGGGCTGCGGCGTTCCGGGCATTATGGCGTCGAGAACGATCGAAAACGAACGTGACCGCCGTATGACAATTATGACGACCACATTTATCCCCTGCGGCGCAAAAGTTCCGTTTATTTCGATGATAGCGGGCGCGATTTTCGGCGGCTCGGCATGGGTTGCAACAAGCGCGTATTTCATCGGTATGGCGGCGATAGTCATTTCGGGCATCATGCTTAAAAAGACGAAGATGTTCGCAGGCGACCCCGCTCCGTTCGTAATGGAACTTCCCGCATACCACCTTCCGACAGTAGGCAACCTGCTCCGCAGCATGTGGGAGCGCGGCTGGTCCTTCATCAAGAAAGCAGGAACAATCATTCTTCTTTCGACCATCTTTGTTTGGTTCACCTCCCGTTTCGGTTGGGGCGCAGAGGGCTTCGGAATGCTTCCCGAAGACGAACTTCAGAACTCAATTCTCGGCTACATAGGCAGAGGTATCTGCTGGATCTTCGCACCTCTCGGCTGGGGTGAATGGCAGGCAACCGTTGCTTCCGTTACCGGTCTTGTTGCAAAAGAGAACATCGTCGGCACGATGGGCGTTCTTTACGGCGCAAGCGGAAACGTATATGCAACTCTTGCAGCGACCTTCTCCGGTATAGCAGGTTACAGTTTCCTTGTATTCAACCTTCTTTGCGCACCCTGCTTTGCGGCTATCGGCGCAATCAAGAGAGAAATGAACAGCCCGAAGTGGACTTGGTTCGCAATCGGTTATCAGTGCCTCTTCGCTTATGCGGTTTCGCTTATGATTTACCAGTTCGGTTCCATCTTCACCGGCAGCATCAATGTTATCGGTCTTATCGCGGCGGTTCTTGTTCTTGCGTTCATCGTTTACATGCTCTTCTTCAAGAAGTATCATGAAGCAACCACGCTTAACAAAAAAGTTAAGGTAAGCAAATAAAACAAATCTGAAAAGGAGTGACATATCATGTTGGCTTGGCTTTCGGAAAATCTTGCGACGATAATTATATGCGTTGTTTTGGCGGCGATCGTTGCGGCAATCATCGTGTACCTTGTCGAAAACAAGAAAAAAGGTAAGTCCTCCTGCGGCGGTAACTGCGGGCATTGCCCAATGGCGGGCAAATGCCACGAACACGCAGAAAATCACAAATAAACACTTGGGAGACGGGGGTGGCAAATCTTCGTCTCCCGCTTTTTAAGGCGGAGGTAAGCAATGGCTAACCGAAAAGGCAGCCTGACTGCCTCAAATATCAGATACCTTATTGCGATAAGAAAACTCTGCGAGGACGGAAACGGAACACGCTGCGTTCGAATCGCGGAGGTACTCGGGGTTTCAAAACCGAGCGTGCATACGATGATAAATTCGCTGAAAGAACTTGACCTTGTCCGAAAGGACAGATACGGCGAAGTTTTTTTCACGGAAGAAGGCAGTCGTCTCGCAAACATTTACACAGAGTATTATGAGACCGTCAGAAGACGGATAGCGGAGTTCTTTCCGAACAATGAAGCGGCAAACGCCGCAACCTGCGCGGTTTTGGCGGAGGTAGGACAGGATGGACTCGAAAATATGATAAGTAAATCGGAAATGAGCGATTAAGGAGAATTTTTTATGGTTATTGTGGAATTCAAAGATGTCAGCCGTGTTTACACGAGCGGAGACCACGAGCTGAAAGCGCTTGACGGAGTGAATATGTCTCTTGAAGAGGGCAAGTTCATTGTTGTTCTCGGACCGAGCGGCGCGGGCAAAAGCACGCTGCTGAATCTTCTCGGCGGACTTGACAGCCCGACAAGCGGAAAAATATATGTCGAGGGACAGGATATATCCACCCTGTCCGAAGACGAACTTGCGGATTACAGAGCGGCAAAAGTCGGATTTGTTTTTCAGTTTTACAACCTCGTTCCGACACTGACCGTTCACGAAAACGTTGCGTTGGTAAAAGAGATCGCGCCGAACGCGCTCTCCGCAACAAAAATGATTGAAGAAGTCGGACTTTCCGACCATTTGAAAAACTTCCCTGCCGAACTCTCGGGCGGCGAACAGCAGAGGGTGTCAATAGCGCGTGCACTTGCAAAAAACCCAAAAATTCTGCTTTGCGACGAGCCGACGGGTGCGCTTGACTCCGAAACAGGTGTTCTTGTGCTGAAACTGCTTCTCAAAATGGCAAGGGATTACGGAAAAACAATAGTGATAGTTACACACAACCAAAACATCGCAAAAATGGCGGATGTCGTTTTGCGAGTAAAGAACGGAAAAATCGTTTCCTGTGAAGAGCAGGCTTCCCCCGCATCGGCGGACGAAATAGACTGGTAAGGGGTGGAGATGATGTTATTCCGTAAATTGTGGAGAACGATGGGACTTTACAAAGCCCAGTTCATTTCCATGATAATCATGATAGCCCTCGGTATCGGAATCTTTGTGGGATTCAATATGGAATGGGTAAGCATTGATGTCAACACCTCTTCTTTTTTCGAAAAAACAAACTTTGCGGATTTCAGAATAATTTCCGACAGCGGTTTTTCGGAGGACGACCTGAACAAAGTCAAAGATATTGACGGCGTAAGCGACGTTTCCCGTTTTTTGAGCGTCAACGCGGATGTTGAAGGTCAAAACGGAGATACCGTGGCGCTGACCGTTACCGAAAACGAAAACGTTTCGAAGCCCTATCTCATTTCGGGCAAAGAATACGATGCAAAAAGCGAAAACGGCGTTTGGCTTTCGGACAAATACGCCGCAGCAAACGGTTTTGAACTCGGCGACGACATAACGTTCAAATACAAAACGATAGAAATTTCGGGCAAGGTGGAGGGCCTTATAAAAGCAAGCGAATATCTCGTTTGCGTGCGCGACTCATCACAACTTATG
>OLGA01000997.1_pt1 | contig 23168 bp, 17 predicted proteins | sample 1604881 | NCBI WGS metagenome assembly OLGA01 (sample SAMEA3888896, study PRJEB22519) | human gut metagenome | biome: human gut; feature: human-associated habitat; material: faeces | place: Denmark | collected 2009 | reverse complement strand
CGTAGCTCGTGCGGATGATGTGGATGACCTCGTCGATGTTGTCCTGCGCGATGAGCAGACCTTCGAGCAGATGGGCGCGCTCGCGCGCCTTGCGGAGATCGTACTTTGTGCGGCGCGTGATGACTTCTTCCTGGAACGCCAGATACTCGTCAAGAATGTGGCGCAGGGAGAGAATCTTCGGCTGGCGCTGGTTATCCACGAGCGCCAGATTGATGATGGAAAACGTGCTTTGCAGCTGCGTCTGGGCAAAGAGCTTGTTGAGCGCGACCTGGGGGTTGGCGTCACGCTTGAGCTCGATGACGATGCGCATGCCGTTGCGGTCGGACTCGTCGCGCAGATCGGAGATATCGTCGAGCCGCTTATCCTTGACCTGCTCGGCGATGTTCTTGATGAGCATCTTCTTGTTGACCTGATACGGCAGCTCGTTGACGATGATGCGGACACGGTTCTGTCCGTGCTCTTCAAACTCGGTGCGCGCGCGGATGGTGACCTTGCCGCGGCCCGTGGCGTAGGCGGCGCGGATACCGGCGCGGCCCATGATGATGCCCTTCGTCGGGAAGTCGGGGCCGTGGACATGGCGCATGAGATCGTCGAGCGTCGCATCCGGGTTATCGAGCACCTCGACCGCCGCGCCGATGACCTCGCGCAGGTTGTGCGGCGGGATGTTCGTCGCCATGCCGACGGCGATACCGGAGGAGCCGTTCACGAGAAGCTGCGGAATGCGGCTCGGCAGCACGCGCGGCTCTTTTCTCGTTTCGTCAAAGTTGGGATCCCAGTCTACGGTGTCCTTATCGATGTCCCGGAGCATTTCGTCCGCCATGCGGGCGAGACGCGCCTCGGTGTAACGGTAGGCCGCCGGGGGGTTGCCGTCCACGTCGCCGAAGTTGCCGTGGCCGTCGATGAGCGGGTAGCGCAGCGAAAAGTCCTGCGCCATGCGGACGAGCGCGTCGTACACCGAAGCGTCGCCGTGGGGGTGATACCGGCCGAGCACGTCGCCGACGGCGGTGGCGCACTTGCGGTAAGGCTTATCGCGCGTGAGGCCGTCCTCATACATCGCATACAGAATGCGGCGGTGGACGGGCTTCAGACCGTCGCGCACGTCGGGCAGAGCGCGCCCGACGATGACGGACATGGCGTATTCAATATAGCTCTTTTCCATTTCCGAGACGAGCTCGGAGGAAACGATATGCTGTTCGGGGAAGGCAATATCTTCCGGCTTATAATCGCGTTTGTGTGCCATTATGCCGCCTCCTTAATAATCCAGATTGACGACGTAGCGCGCCTTTGTCTCGATCCACGCGCGGCGCGGCTCGACCTCGTCGCCCATGAGAACGGTAAATATCTCATCGGCGCGCTGCGCGTCCTCGAGCGTGATGCGGCGGAGCGTCCGGCGCTCGGGGTCCATCGTCGTTTCCCAGAGCTCGTGCGGGTCCATCTCGCCGAGACCTTTGAAGCGGGAGATGTCCACCTTCGCGTCCGGGTTGTCGCCGCGCAGCTCGCGGGAGATCGCGTCGCGCTCTTCGTCGGAGTACGCCACGCGCTGCTGCTTGCCGCGGCTCAGCTTGAAGAGCGGCGGCACGGCGGAATAGACATAGCCGTTTTCGATGAGCGGCCGCATATACCGGAAGAAGAACGTGAGCAAAAGCGTCCGGATGTGCGAGCCGTCCACATCGGCATCGGCCATGATGACGATCTTGTGATAGCGGAGCTTATCGATGTTGAACTCATTGCCGATGCCCGCGCCGAGCGCAACGATCAGCGGATAGAGCTTGTCGTTGCCGTAGATCTTATCGACGCGCGCCTTCTCAACGTTGAGCATCTTGCCCCACATGGCGAGAATGGCCTGGAAGCGGGAGTCGCGCCCCTGAATGGCGCTGCCCGCGGCGCTGTCGCCCTCGACGATGTAAATTTCGCAGAGGGACGGGTCGCGCTCGTTGCAGTCCTGCAGCTTATCCGGCATCTGGCCGGACTCCAGCCCGGTCTTGCGGCGGACGCTGTCGCGCGCCTTGCGCGCGGCCTCGCGCGCGCGGGAGGCGGAAATGCCTTTTTCCAAGATCTGCTTGGCAACGGCGGGGTTTTCCTCAAAGAACTGCTCGAGTTTGTCGCTCACAACGCTGTCCACCATCGTGCGGATGTCGCTGTTGCCGAGCTTGGATTTTGTCTGGCCCTCAAACTGCGGGTTTTCGAGCTTGACGGAGATGACGGCGGTGAGACCCTCGCGGCAGTCCTCGCCGGAGAGCGTCTCCTCGTCCTTCAAAATCTTTCTCGATTTGCCGTAGGCGTTGATCACGCGGGTGAGCGCCGTGCGGAAGCCGGTCTCGTGCATGCCGCCCTCAGGCGTGAGAATGTTGTTGGCGAAGGACTCGATGCGCTCATCGTAGCCGTCGTTCCACTGCATGGCGATCTCGCACATGGAGGTGTCCCGCTCGCCGGACATATAAATGACGTTCTCGTGCACCGGCGTTTTGTGGCGGTTGAGCTCGGTGACAAACTCGCGGATGCCGCCTTCGTAGCACAGCTCCTGCCGCTGCTCCTGCTCGGGGCGCTTGTCCTCCATGATGATGGTGAGACCAGCGTTCAGAAACGCCTGCTCGCGCATGCGCTTGAAGAGCACGCCATAGTTATAGACCGTGTCGTCAAACATCTCGGGATCGGGATGGAAGCGCACCTGCGTGCCGTGTTTGTCGGTCTTGCCGACGATCTTCATCTCCTGCGTGATATGGCCGCGGGAGAATTTCATCTCGTAGATATTGCCGTTTTTGAATACGCGCACTTCAAGCCAGTCCGAGAGCGCGTTCACCACGCTCGCGCCGACGCCATGCAGACCGCCGGAGACCTTGTAGCCCCCGCCGCCGAACTTGCCGCCCGCGTGCAGCACCGTATAGACGACCTCGAGCGCTGGCTTGCCCGTCTGCTCCTGAATGTCCACGGGGATGCCGCGGCCGTTATCGGTCACGCAGATGCTATCGCCGTCTTCGATAGCTATCTCGATATGCGTGCAGAAGCCCGCGAGCGCCTCGTCGATGGCGTTATCCACTATCTCGTATACAAGGTGATGCAGACCGCTCGTACTCGTCGAGCCGATGTACATACCCGGGCGCATACGCACCGCTTCCAGACCTTCAAGGACCTGGATCTGACTGGCGTCATAGGTATTGGGATTGACTGGTGTATTTTCCGACATGGGTGTTCCTCCATGAGTTTAATCAAAGGATATATTCTCCGCGCGCTTCAAAAGCGTCGCTGTGTTGAGCTGCGACAGATAGATCCGGGTCTTTCCGTCCTCCCGGCAGACGACGAACGATTTGGGGAGATCGTCCGCCACGTTCACGACCTTGCCCGCCTTCTCCGCGGCGCGGAGAGCTTCCCGCGTGATATACGAGGAGCTGGCGTTATCGAGATCGCACACGGCGACGATGCTGTCGGTCCGCACGACCGTTTCCGCGCCTAAATGGAGGTACATGCTTCGTTTACCCGTCCTTTGTCCATATAAAGTACGCGACCGCCCGTCATGCGCTCTACGCTCGCCGCCTCGCAGCAGCTCACGAGCGTCTGTCCGCCGCCGATGCGGTTCAAAACAAACTCCTGCCGGGCGCTGTCGAGCTCAGACAAAACGTCGTCGAGCAGCAGCACCGGCGTCTCGCCGGTCTCGGCGAGAAATATCTCCCGCTCGGCGAGCTTCAAGGAGAGCGCCGCCGTGCGTGTCTGACCCTGGGAGGCATAGCTCCGCGCATCCGCGCCGTTGATGGTGATCAGAAGATCGTCCTTATGCGCGCCGACAAGACAGAGACCGCTCTCGATCTCCGCGCCGCGCAGCTGGCGCTGCCGCTCGGAGACCGCCTCGTATATCTCCCGCTCCGCCGCCGCGGGGTCTTCCACGGCAGAAACGGTGGTGTAGGTGAGCGTGAGATCCTCCGTGCCGCGGGAAAATTCGCTCTGCACGCTTCGCGCGGTCTCGGCGAGCCTTCTTGCAAACGACGCGCGGTAACGGATGATCTTCGCCGAGCACATACACATTCCGTCCGAGAATACGTCCAGCGTATCGAGAAGCGAGGGCTTTTCCCGCCAGTCGCGCAGAATGCGCGTTTTATTTTCCTGCAGGCGCCGGTATTCGGCGATGAGCGCGCCGTAGCCGGGGCGGAGCTGCGTGATGGCGGCATCGAGCATCCGCCGCCGGAGCGACGCCGCGCCGCGGATCATGGCGAGATCGTCCGGGGAAAAGAGGATCGCTTTCAGGCACTGCTCTGTTTCTCCCGCCGAGAGCTTCACGCCGTTGCGCTTCATTGTGCGCGTCCGGCCACGGCGGAGCAATATCTCCATGCGCTGCTCTCTCTCGGACGCGAAATACTCTCCGCGCACCGCCGCCTCGTCCTTTTCAAAGGCGATGAGTTCCTTATCGTAATATGTGCGGAAGCTCTTCGCGCCGGTGAGCATATATACCGCTTCGAGAAGCGTCGTTTTTCCCTGCGCGTTCGCGCCCGCGATGACGTTCACGCCCGGCGAAAATTCGCACCGGCCGCCCTGCAGCAGACGGAAATTTTCCGTCTGCACCGCATCGACGCGCATCAGCCTTCCGCGCGCAGACGCACGGGCAGGATCATGTAAAGGAAGCTGTCGCCGCCGTCCTCCGGCGTGATGATGCAGGGGGCGCTGCCGTTCACAATGTTGATGCGCAGCGTGTCGGCGGGCGCGGCCTTGAAAGCGTCCATGAGATAGCTGTTGTTGAAGCCGACGATCATGCCGCCGCCGTCGCCCTCGAGCGGGCAGCAGTCTTCCGCGCGGCCGAGCGGCGTGGCGCAGGTGATGGTGAGCATGTTTTCCCCGAACACGCACCGGAGCGGGTTTTTCGTGCGGTCGTCGATGATGAGGCTCACGCGGTCCGTGCAGCGGATGAGATCGGCGCGCTGCGCCCTGAGCCGGATGGGAAAATCGCCGGGAACGGTCTTGCGGAAGTTCAGAAATTCGCCTTCCAGACGGCGGGAGATGAGCACCGTATCTCCCACGGAGAACGAAACGTGCTTGCTGCCGACGGCGATCTTCACCGGCTCCTCGGGACTCATGCAGATCTTCTCGAGATCGGAGAGAGCAGCGCCCGGCACGATGAATTTGAGACTTTCCACATCGCACGTCTCTACCGGTTCGCGCCGGAGCGCCATGCGGTAGCCGTCTACAGCAACCATGGTCATAATGTTGTCATCGACCTCGATGAGCGCGCCGGTGTACACCGGACGGGACTCGTTCGTGGAGATGGCGAAGCTCGTCTCGGCGATCATGCGCGCCATCGTATCCTGCGGCAGGGAGAGATTGCTGCAGTAGTCGAGCGACGGAAGGTCGGGGAAATCGTCCGACGCCGTGCCGGAAATATTGTAATCGGCGTTGCCGCAGGCGATGTTCACGGCGTTATTCTCGTCCGAGCAGACCGAGACGATGCCGTCCGGCAGCTTGCGCACGATGTCGCCGAAGAGCTTGGCATTGATCACCACGCTACCCGGCGCGGACACGTCCGCCTCAAACGTCGTATAAATGCCCTTTTTAAGATCATAGCCCGTGACGCGGACGTTGTGTCCGGCCTCGATGAGCAGGCCCTCCATTGCCGGGATCGGGCTTTTGGAAGCGGCGGCGCGGCCCGCGGTGGCGACGGCGAGACTGAGCAGATATTTTTCACAGGTGAATTTCATGGCGATTCCTCCGTTTCTTCCAGAAAGAAAGATAGAATATTTTTTAGAAGCGAGTATCAGTAGAGCAAAAACTTGTGGAAAACTCCGCGAAAGCCTTGAAAATCAAGGATTTTGGATGTGGAAAACTTCAGAGGTATTTTTCCACAGTTTCCACATCGGGACGGAACAAAAAAGTTTTGAACATTTATAAACAGTTTTTCCACATACATCTTGTGGAAAACTTTATTTTTGCCGTTATGCCTTGGAATTGATGTTGTAGGTAACGTCGCGGATGACCATGGCAAACTCCTGGCTGGCCTGCATCATGTCTTCGATCTTGCGGATCGAGGCGAGCACCGTGGCGTGGTTTCGGCCCTCAAACTGCGCGCCGATATCGGTGAGCGCCATGTTCGTGAGATTCCGGCAGAGATACATGGCGACCTGCCGCGCCGTGGCGGTGTTCTTCTGGCGGGACTGCCCGCGCAGCGCCTCCTCCGAAACGGAGAAGTACCGCGCCGTTTCCGCGATGATGACGTTCGGCGTGGGGACGTAGGTTCCGACGCGGATCACGTCCTTGATGGCGCGGCGGACGCTTGAAACCGTAATATCGTCCTCCAGAAGATCGCGGTAGGCGGTGAGTTTTTTCACCACGCCCTCAAGCTGGCGTATGTTCGATGTGACCGTCTCGCCGATGAACGTTACAACTTCGTCCGGCAGCACGACGCCGAACTGCGCGGCCTTGTTGCGCGTGATGGCCATGCGCGTTTCGAGATCCGGCGGCTGCACGTCCGCCATAAGGCCCCATTCGAGCCGCGTGCGGATACGGTCTTCCAGCTTGTTCATCTCCATCGGCGGGCGGTCAGACGTGACGACGATCTGCTTTCCCGCTTCATAGAGCGTGTTGAACGTGTGGAAGAACTCCTCCTGCGTCTGCTGCTTGCCGGCGATGAACTGGATATCGTCCATCAGGAGAAGATCGGCGCTGCGGTATTTGGCGCGCAGATCCTCGCCGCCGCCGACCTGAATGGCGTGGACGAGATCGTTCGTGAAATCGTCGCCCTTGACGTATACGATCTTCGCCTTCGGATTTTTCGCGTGGATCGCGCTGCCGATGGCGAGAAGAAGGTGCGTTTTGCCGAGCCCGGAGTTGCCGTAAATGAAAAGCGGGTTATAGAGCTTGCCGGGGTTTTCCGCCACGGCGATGGCTGCGGCGTGGGCGTATTTGTTCGACGGTCCCACGACGAAGTTATCGAACGTGAAGCCCGCGACCTCCGGGAGCGTATCGTCCGTTTTCGTTTCGGAGATGTAGCTGTCCAGCTCGTCCCCGGCGAGGATCGTCAGCTTGAACTCGGCGGAGAAAAGGTCGCTGAGCGCATCGATGATCGTCTGGGCGAAGCGGGACTGGATAATGTCGCGCTTGAACTCCGTGGGGGTGTGTATGACGAGCCGGTTATTCACGATCTCGACCGGCGTGCAGTCGTCAAACCAGGTGTTCAGCGCCGTGGCGGTCAGATTCTGCCCGAGAACGGCAAGAACGCTGTTCCATATGTCGTTGAGGGAATTCATTCTTTCTCTCCTTATTACCTGTGCGCTTCGGGCGCTATTATCAGCTATTATAAAAGTATACCACTTTTTCCCGAACGTGTAAACATATATATTAATAATGTAAATACAATTAATTGAGATGTATAAGATAATACAACATAAAAAGAAAACCGGAAAATTGACTTTTCCCGGTACGGTCAGTATAATTAAAAAATAAGCCCCCCCTGTGTAAGGGAAACCTTTTCGAAAGGAAAAGCCATGAAGAAAAAAACTCGGATCGAGATCCTTGCGGCGGCACTCGTGCTGCTTGTCGCGGCAGGTGTGTTCGTCGGGGTGAATTATACGCTGGTGAGCGGGAAGCTGGTCTCCCGCCGCGCCGAAACGATCGATCTGCGCGGAAAGAATATCACCGCCAAACAGCTCACGAAAGCACGCAAAAAGCTGCCTGACGCGCACATTCTCTGGGACATCGCCATTGGCGGCAAAACGTTCGACGGCGAGAGCGAGAACATCGTGACGGCGGATTTCACTGCCGGGGACATCCCTGCCTTTGCCAGACTTGAAAATCTCGCGAGCGCCGATGTGAGCGCGTGCAGCGATATTTCCGCCATTCTCGCGCTGCGCGCTGCGCTGCCGGAGGTGCGTGTGTTTTGGACCGTCCCGCTCGCCGGAGAGAGCTTTGACGGCGACAGCGAGACCATTATCGTCCCCGACGCTTCGGAGGAGGAGCTGCGCGCGGCGCTCGTCCGTCTGCCGGAGCTCAAAACGCTGACGCTTACCGGAAGCGCGTTTTCTCTGGAAAGCCAGCTCGCGCTGAAGGAGAAATTTCCCTCCGTGAAATTTGTCTGGGACGTGACGCTTGCCGGCAAGACCTTCGTCTCGGACGCCTCGGCGCTCGACTTTACCGGCACGCCGCTCACGGAGGATAACCTCTCCGAAATCGGCGCGGCGCTCGTGCTTCTGCCCGATGCAAAGAGCGTTACGCTCACTGCCTGCGGACTTTCGGGGGATGCGCTGCGTACCTTCTCCACGGCGCATCCGGAGATTCTGACGATCTGGGAAACGCAGCTTTTCGGCGTCACGTTCACGACCGACGCCGAGGAGATCGAGTTCACGGACATCCCGCTCACCGTGGAGGACGCCGCGCAGATCGAGGACATGCTCCCCTATATGCCGAATCTCAAAAAGGTCGTGATGCTGCGCTGCGGCATTTCCAATGAGGATATGGAGGAGATCAATCTCCGGCACGAGGATGTGCAGTTTGTCTGGATGGTGCAGGTTTATGCCTACGGCGTGCGCACCGATCAGACGTACTTCTCCATTTATAACTGCGAGTATTTTTACGGCGAGTACGATCATCTCGCGGACGATCTTCGCTACTGTCACGACATGATCGCCGTCGATCTCGGACATATGCACCTGTACGGCGATACCTATTTTCTCACGCAGATGCCGCATCTGCAGTATCTTATTCTCTCGAGCGCCGGGCCCAATCCCATCCCGGAGCTCGGCACGCTCAAGGAGCTGCGGTTTCTGGAGTTGGGCAAGGCGTCGTTCACGGATATCACCATGCTCTCCGAGTGTACGAGCCTCACGGATATCGATCTCATGTATAAGCGCGTCAAGAGCGACGAGGTCGCCGAGGCGGACGTGCAGACGCTCTGCAAAATGACGTGGCTCAAGCGGCTGTATCTCGGCGGGAACATGTACAATGAAGAGCAGATGCAGCGTCTGTATGACTCCCTGCCCAATACGCAGATCGTCATCCACAACTCGCCCGAGTGGGAGCAGAACCGCTGGCGCGAAGCGGAGATCTATTTCGAGATGCGCGACGCGCTGCATATGTACTACATCGACGACGACGGCAACCATGTCCCCTATAACCCCTATACCGGCGAGCCGAGCCAGTACGACGATACCGACCCGTTCCGGTAAATACAAGGAGTAATTATGAAAAAGCTTGGAAAATATCTGGACGAAAGATCGCTGCCGCGTCTTGGCTTGCTGCTGTGCTTCAGCGCGGTGTTCATGCTGTTTGCCTCTCCCTACACGACGCCGCTCAACGCTTACTACGGTTACGATTCCGCGGTGTTCATGTCGTTCGGCAAGGGCATCACGCACGGGCTGCGGCTCTATCTTGATCTTTACGACAACAAGGGGCCGATGATCTTTTATTTCAACGCCCTTGGCTATCTGCTCGGCGGGCGCACGGGTCTTTGGATATTGCAGGTCGTATTCATGACGTTCGCCTTTGAGCTTTCTTACCGGACGGCGCGCCTATTCACCGGAAGGGGGACGGCGTGGCTTTCGGTGCTTGTGCTGCTGTTCCTCTACTGCGGCACGGTCGGCGAGGGGAACATGACCGAGGAATGGTCGCTCGTGTTTTCTCTGCTGCCGCTGTGGCTCTCGCTCCGGTTTATCAAGACCGGCACTCCGGCGTACCGTCATCCGAAATGGTACAGCGTGATCTACGGTGTCTGCTTCGGCGTGAATTTCATGATGCGCGCGACGAATACCGCCATCGTCTGCGGCGTGCTGCTTGCATTCGCTGTGCTGCTCTGCCGGGAGAAAAAATTCGGCGCGCTGCTGCTGCACATCGTGCTCGTGCTCTGCGGCGCGGCGCTCGTCGTCGGGCCGTTCGCTCTGTATTTTGCGCGGATCGGCGCGTTCGACCGGTTTATGTATGCGAGCTTCCTTCATAACTTCCACTACGCCGCCGGCGGCGCCGCCGCCAAGACGGCGAAGGACTGGCTGATGTATTTTGCCCGCGTGTCCATGGTGCCGGTCGTGATATACTTCGCCGTGCGCCAGATGAAAAAAGGCGCCCTGCCGCTCGGCGGCGCGCTCGTGCTCATTTTCTCCTGCGTGTTCGGCGCGGCGGTCGCCGTGCTCGGATACAGCTACAAGCATTATTTTCTTATCCTCACCCCGGCGCTCGTGCCGGGCTTCGCCGTGTGCGCCGAGGGCGTCCGCTCCATGGCGGCCGGAAAGAAAGCGGCGGAGCGCTTGTGCGCGGCGGTGCTCGTGTTCTGTCTGCTGCCCTATGCGCCGCAGGCGGCCGTCCACGCCGGTAAAAGCATCCTCTTTAACTTCTGCGGGTATCTGGACAGCGAGAAGGAGGCCATGAGCGAGATACGCGCGTGCATCGACGCCGATCCCGGCGAGGTGCTCGCATACGATATGCGCGCAAACGTATATCTCTATCTGGATGTGGATCCTTGCTTCTGCCACGCCATGACGCAGGATTGGATGAGTCAGGATTCACCGTTTATTGCCAAGGAGCTGGACGAATATCTGCGCGAAACGCCGCCGAAGTGGATCGTGTCCGACGCCTCCGAAAACATGCGCGAACGGTTGGAAAACACTTACGGCTACACGCTGTTCCGCGTGTGGGACAAGGGTGGCTGCCCTGCGCTATATCTCCATGAATGAGTCCGGCAGCGCTTTACACACATTTTACAACGCCGCGGTAACGGATTTTACACCCTTAACGTAGAATACTCCCCGACAAGAACGTCGGGGAGTTTTTCTTATTTATGAAGAAAAAGGTTTTGGAAAATATCGTAAAATGGATCTTCCTTCTCTGCGGCATCGCGGCGGTGGGATTCGTGCTGTGCATCTGCCTGTATCTTGTGATCTCCGGCGTACCGGCGATCCGGGAGATCGGGCTTTGGAATTTTCTTTTCGGCGAGACGTGGAACGCGCCGACGAATGAATTCGGTATATTGCCGTTCATCCTCACGAGCATTTACGGCACGGCGGGCGCGCTGCTCCTCGGCGTACCGCTCGGCCTTTTCACGGCGGTGTTTCTCGCCAAGGCCGTCCCGCCGCGCATTGCCGCCGCGGCGCGCAGCTGCGTGGCGCTGCTCGCGGGCATCCCCTCGGTTGTGTACGGTCTCGTGGGCATGACGGTGCTCGTGCCGTTTGTGCAGAAATCGTTCTCCCTCTCCTCCGGAGCGTGCCTGTTCACGGCCATTCTCGTGCTGACGGTTATGATCCTGCCGTACATCGTGTCCGTTTCGGAAACGGCGCTGCGCGCCGTGCCGCGCGAATACGAGGAAGCCTCTCTCGCGCTCGGCGCAACGAAGGCGGAAACGTGGTTTCTCGTTTCGCTCAGGGCGGCGAAAAGCGGCGTGATCGCCTCCGTTATCCAGGGCACGGGCCGCGCCGTCGGCGAAGCGATGGCAATACTGATGGTGGCGGGCAACGTGGCGAATATGCCGTCGCTCTTTGCCTCCGTCCGGTTTCTCACGACTGCCATCGTCTCCGAAATGTCCTACGCCGCCTACGGCTCCCTGCAGCGCGACGCGCTCTTCTCCGTGGGTCTGGTGCTGTTCCTCTTCATTCTTCTCATCAACGCCGCGCTGCGGCTTCTCAGCGAAAGGAGCGCCAAGGCATGAGAAAGCTCCGGGAAATTTTTCTGAAAGCGGCCCTTATCGCCGCGGCGGTGATAACAGGCGGTATTCTTCTCTTCCTGATCGGGATCATTTTAAAGCGCGGTCTGCCGCAGCTGAGCTGGTCGTTCCTCACGACGGCGACGAGCTATCTCGCCGGAACGACCGGTATCCTCCCCAACATCTGCAACACGCTCTATCTCATTCTCATCGCCATGGGCGCGGCGCTTCCGCTCGGCGTCGGCGCGGCGGTGTACATCACCGAATACGCGGAAAATCCCCGCGTCGTGCGGCTCATCAGCTTTGCCGCCGAAACGCTCACGGGTATCCCGTCCATCCTCTTCGGTCTCATCGGCATGCTGTTTTTCATCAAGTTCGGCGCCCTTAAGCAGGGCGTTCTCGCCGGCGGCCTCACGCTCGCGCTCATGGTGCTCCCCACGGTCATGGCGAACACGCGCGAGAGTCTGCTCGCCGTGCCGAGAGCTTACCGCGAGGGCGCTCTCGCGCTCGGCAGCGGCAAGTGGCACATGGTGCGCACCGTCGTGCTGCCGAACGCCGTAGACGGCATCGTGACCGGCTGCATCCTCTCCGTCGGCCGTATCACCGGCGAGAGCGCGGCGCTTCTCTTCACCGCGGGCTTCGGTCTGCGGCTGCTGGGATTCAAGGCGGCGCTCGAATCCTCCTCGGCGTCGCTTTCCGTGGCGCTGTATCTCTACGCAAGCGAGCAGGGCAAGTTTGATATCGCCTTCGGCATTGCGGCGGTGCTGCTCGTGCTGACGCTCGCGCTCAATCTTCTCGCCTCGCTCACGGCGCGCAAGGCCGGAAAGGAACGGTAAAAATTATGGAACCCATTCTGCAGACCAAAAAGCTCGACCTGCGCTACGGCGCATTTCAGGCGCTCTACGGCATCGATACGGACATTTTTCCCAACGAGATCACGGCGCTCATCGGCCCCTCGGGCTGCGGCAAGTCCACGTATCTTAAAACGCTCAACCGCATGAACGATCTTGTGCCGGGCTGCAAAATTGACGGCGCGGTGCTCTTCCACGGCCACAACGTTTACGGCGACAAGATCGACGTCACGGAGCTTCGCAGCCGCATCGGCATGGTGTTCCAGAAGCCGAACCCGTTCCCGATGAGCATTTACGACAACATCGCCTACGCTCCCCGGCTGCACGGCGTGCGCGGTCGCGCGGAGCTTGACGAGATCGTGGAACGATCGCTCAAAAGCGCCGCCATCTGGGACGAGACGAAGGACAAGCTCAAAAAGAGCGCGCTCGGTCTCTCCGGCGGACAGCAGCAGAGACTGTGCATCGCCCGCGCGCTGGCCGCCGAGCCGGAGGTGCTGCTGATGGACGAGCCGACGAGCGCGCTCGACCCGATCTCCACCGGGCGCATCGAAGAGCTGGCGCTCGAGCTCAAAAAGACGTACACCATCGTCATCGTCACGCACAACATGCAGCAGGCCGCGCGCATCTCGGATAAGACGGCGTTTTTCCTGCTCGGCAAGCTCGTGGAGATGGGCGATACGGCAAAAATATTCAACGAAGCCGAGGACAGCCGGACAAGGGATTATGTACAGGGAAAATTCGGCTGATACAAAAAAAGCTCCCTCTGACGAGGGAGCGGAACGAGACGAGACGGAGAGAAGGTTGTAAACCCCTCAGTCAGCCTTGCGGCTGACAGCTCCCCTGTTAGGGGAGCCAAGCCGGTCTTCCAAAAAACTTACTTGCCTCCCCTAACAGGGGAGGTGTCAAAACCGGAGGTTTTGACGGAGGGGTTTTCCTCATAAAGAGGAAGATCCTTTTTTATTTTTATACCGCCGAGACCTTGCGCTTGATGTCCATCGCTACGGCGGAGGCTTTCTCGGCAATATCGCCGAGCGTATCGCCGCAGGGGATGACCGTGCATTCGTTCACCTCAAGATCGCGCTGCACGAGATACGCGTCCGCGAGCTCCTCTGCGGGCAGACGCAGCACCGGCACGCCGCGCGAGGAGAAAAGCAGCGCCTTGTCCGGCGACACCTTGCCGCAGAACACGAGCCGCGAAGAGCCGGAGAGCGCGTCCAGATCGGCGAGAGAATCGCGCAGTCCCGGCGCCATGACCGGAATAATGCCCGCCATGCGCGCGATGGCCAGCGTAGCGGAGGGGCCTGTGCCGGACGTCGATCCGCCGCCGACGAGCGCGGGGATCTGCGAGCGCGTGCAGCTGCCGCCGCTGCGGCAGAGCGTGTCCATGTCCTGCTTGGAAAGGCCCGCCTTGAGCCGCCCGTTCACGATGCCGACGCAGCACGGCACGCAGTCGCGCCGGTAAAACGCCTGCTCGCACTCCTGCAGCGCCTCCAGATTGCGCGGGTACGGCAGCTGCATGAAAAATCCGGTCTCGATGGCGATGATCGGCGTTCCCGCCTTGAGCGACGCCAGCACCGGCGGACACATATCCAGATATTTGCTTGCCATAGAGATTGCCTCCTCCATATTCAAGCCTCCCTTGTGTAAAGGGAGGTGGCACGGCGCGCAGCGCCGTGACGGAGGGATTGTCGTTTTCCGGAGAATACAATCCCCCAGTCAGCTCCGCTGACAGCCCCCTTTGCACAAGGGGGCCTTTTTTCAATCAATTATCATAGCGTAAAAGCGCAAAAAATGCAATACCGAGGAAAATTCCCGGGTTGTTCATGCATTTGTCATAACTCCACGCTATAATAAGAAAAAACTTGGAGAGGAGCGGCAGGTATGAACGAAAAACCCACGCGCGATCGATCCGTCGGATTCACCGACGCAAGCTATATACGGCAGGACGACGCGCCGAATATGCCGCGCTGCTACTCTTTTTCGGAAGAAAAATCGTCCGGCACGAAGAAAACGGTCTCGCCGCTGCGCGTTGGCGCGCTGTGTCTTGCCTTTTTCGTGCTCGGCTCGCTGCTCACCACGGCGTTTTCCGATGCGGAAAAGCCTGTCGTGAATACCAAAACCGCCGTCCCCACGCCTTCATCGGAGACGGTCCAGACCGGCGGGGATATTTCCGGCGCCGCGGCGATCTCCGCGGCGGTCCATGCCGATACGCCCCCCTCCGCGACGAGCGCGCCCACCGGCGAGCGCCCCTATCTCGGCGTGATCGTTCAGACCGTGAGCTGCGCCGCGGCGGACTATTATAACGGCTCGGACAGCAACGCCATGGTCCCCGGCGTGCAGATCTACGCCGTGGAGGACGGCGGACCGGCGAGCGTCGCGGGGCTTTGCAGCGGCGATATCATCATCCGGCTGAACGGCGCAGACATAGCCACTGCCGCCGATCTCACCGCCGCGGAAAACGGTCTTACGCCGGGCTGCAAGACGAGCCTCATCGTTTACCGCGCGGGCGAGTACCGCGAGGTGCCGGTCGTGCTCGGCGAGCTGCCCGACGAGGACGGCGAAGAGAATCACGGCTGGTGTGATTTCGATAACGCCTGGTAATCAATTATACAATAAACCCCTGCGGCAAAACCCGCCTCCCCTGTCGAGGGGAGGCAAGAAAGATTTCGGATAACGGACTTGGCTCCCCGAATCGGGGCGCCGGCACGGCGCAGCCGTGGCTGAGGGGTTCTGACCTCCCCACATTCTGGGGAGGCTTTTTTCTTGCAAACGACACGATAAAGGTGTATTCTCTATACTTATGGATGCCATAATCAAAGCCATAGGAAAAACACCCTCCCTTGCTACCCTCCCCCTGAGGGTCGAGGAGGGCTATTTGCCTGCCCTTTTGACCCAATCGGGCGGCGCGATGCGCGCTCTCGGCGCGGCGATGCTCCGCCGCGAGACCGACAGGCCCATTTTCGTTCTCTGCACCGACGAGACGAACGCCGGAACGCTCGCCGCCGATCTTGAGGCGATGCTCGGCGAGAGCGTTGTGCAGCTCACGGGGCGGGATCTCGCGCTGCGTGATATCGAGGTCGTATCCCGGCAGGAGGAGCAGCGGCGGCTGCGCGCGCTCGGCGCGCTCTATGCCGGCGCGCTCGTCGTGGTATGCACCGTTTCCGGCCTTCTGCAGCGCACGCTGCCGCCGGATATTCTGGAAAACGCCGCCTTTACGCTCCGTCTCGGCGAGGGCGAGGGCCCCGAAGCGCTCGAGCCGCGCCTGCTCGCGTGCGGCTACCGCCGCAGCGACATGGTGGAGGGCCCCGGCCAGTTTTCGCGCCGCGGCGGTATTCTTGACATCTTTTCCCCCGGCGCGGAGCGCCCCGTGCGCGCCGAGTTCTGGGGCGACGAGATCGACTCCATGGGCTTTTTCGACACCGACACGCAGCGCCGCGCGGAGAATATCGAATCCTTCCGTGTGCTGCCCGCGTGCGAATCGCTCGTTGATCCCAGCCGCGCCGGGAGCATCGCCAAGGAGCTTCTGAGCCGCGCCGCGCGCGCCGAGCGGCGCGAGCAGACGGAGCTTGCGCGCCGTCTCCGCCGGGACGCGGAGCTTATTTCCACCGGCGCGCCCCTGCCCTGGAGCGACCGGTATCTCCCGGAATTATACAGTGAGTATTCAACGGCGCTCGATTTCATCGCGCCGGACGCTATCGTTTATATTGATGCGCCGAACCGCTGCGCGGAAAAAGCGAAGGATATTTCCGATTCTCTCGCGGACGATCTGAAGATCCTGCGCGAAGGCGCGTTCCCGGTCGCGGAAACCGGCGATTATCTCCTGCCGTGGAAGGACGCGTGCGAAAAAATCGCGGACTTCGCTGTCGTGATGGCGGACGCCTTCAGCGCGGGGCGCTATCCCCTCTCCCCCCGGTCGGTGCTCGATACGAACGTCCGCCAGCTTCCGAGCTACGGCGGCAGCGCGGAAACGGCGCTTGCCGACGTGCAGCGGTATCTTGAAAACGATTTCCGCGTTGTGGTGTTCGCCTCGGACGACCGCCGGGCGGATGTGCTCGCAGCGATGCTCGAGCGAAACGGCATACCGCCGCTGCGCGGCTTCCCGAACGGCGCTCTGCCGCCGGAGGGACGGGCCACCGTTGCGGTGGGCGCTCTCTCCGCGGGTCTTGAAGCGCCGGAGGCGCACCTTGCCGTGCTGACCGATACGCAGATCGCCGCGGGCGCGCTGCGAAGCCGCAAGCGCCGCCGCGCCATGGCAGACCGCGAGAAGCTCGGCTCCTGCGCCGATCTCTCGGTCGGCGATCTTGTGGTGCACGAGCACCACGGCATCGGCCGCTTTGCCGGTATCTTCAAGCTGCCGGTGGACGGCATCGAAAAGGACTACATTAAAATATGTTACGCCGGGTCGGACAGCCTGTACGTTCCGGCGACACAGCTCGACCTTGTGTCGAAATACATCGGCGGCGGCGAGGACCGCCCCGTGAAGCTCTCGCGTATGGGCGGCGCGGAGTGGAAAAAGACGACGAGCCGCGCCAAGGCCGCGGCAAAAGAGCTCGCCGCCGAGCTCACGAAGCTCTATGCCGCGCGCGCCCGCACGCCGGGCTACGCCTTCGCGCCGGACAGCCCGTGGATGACGGAGTTTGAAGAGGCGTTCGGCTACGCCGAAACGGACGATCAGCTCCGGTGCATTCAGGAGATCAAGGACGACATGGAAAAGCCGGTTCCGATGGACCGCCTGCTCTGCGGCGACGTCGGCTACGGCAAAACGGAGGTCGCGCTCCGCGCGGCGATGAAGTGCATTTTAGACGGCAAGCAGTGCGCGATCCTTGTGCCGACCACGGTGCTTGCCCGCCAGCATTACCAGACCGCGATGCGCCGCTTTTTCGGCTACCCGGTGGAGATCGCGCTCCTGTCGCGCTACAGCACGCCCGGCCAGAAAAAGGACATTCTCAAAAAGACGCTCGCGGGCAGCGTCGATCTTCTCATCGGCACGCACAGCCTGCTGCAGAAGAGCGTTGTCTTCAAGGATCTCGGCCTTCTCATCGTGGACGAGGAGCAGCGCTTCGGCGTGTCGCACAAGGAAAAGCTCAAGGAAATGTCGAAGGGCGTCGATGTGCTGACGCTCTCGGCAACGCCCATCCCGCGCACGCTCAACATGGCGCTTTCGGGTCTGCGCAGCATGTCCACCATTGAGGAGCCGCCGCGCGACCGCCAGCCCGTGCAGACGTTTGTGATGGAGCAGGACGAAAAGGCCGTGTGCGACGCCATCCGGCGCGAGCTTCTCCGCGGCGGGCAGGTATACTATCTCCACAACCGCGTGGAGAACATCGAGCATGTGGCGCTGCGGCTGCAAAAGCAGCTCGGCGGCGGTGTTTCCGTCGGCGTGGCGCACGGCAAAATGGACGAGGAACAGCTCTCCCGCGTCATGGACGACATGGTAGAGGGGAAAATTCAGGTGCTCGTCTGCACGACGATCATCGAGACCGGCATCGATATCCCGAACGTCAACACCCTCATCGTGGAGGACGCCGACAAGCTCGGCCTTGCCCAGCTCCACCAGCTGCGCGGGCGCGTCGGACGCAGCGCGCGGCGCGCGAGCGCGTATCTGCTCTACCGCCCGGAGAAGGCGCTCACGGAGATCGCCGAAAAGCGCCTGACCGCCATCCGCGAGTTTGCCGAGTTCAACGCCGGGTTCCAGATCGCCATGCGTGACCTGGAAATTCGCGGCGCGGGCAACCTCCTCGGCGCGGAGCAGTCGGGCCACATGATGGACGTCGGCTACGATATGTACTTAAAGCTGCTCGAGGAGGCCGTGCTCGAGGAAAAGGGCGAAAAGCCGCCCGTGCGCACCGAGTGCGCCGCCGACCTCTCCGTTACGGCGAACATCCCGGAAAAATATGTCCCGAGCGCCGAGCAGCGCATGGATCTTTACCGCCGCATCGCCCTCATCCGCACCGAGGCGGACGCCGACGATCTCACCGACGAGCTCATCGACCGCTTCGGCGACCCGCCGGGCGCGGTGAACGCGCTCATCCACGTGGCGCTGCTGCGCGGCGAGGCCGGGCGCGCCGGTATCTCGGACATCTCCCAGAAGGGAAACATGCTCTATTTCAAGGTAGAGAATTTCGACATGGAAACGCTTTCCGCGCTCTATGCGCAGAAGGAGTTCAAAAACCGCGTCAAGCTCGAAGCCGGACGCGAGCCGCGGCTGGGGCTCAGGCTCCGGCCCGGCGCGAGACCCATTCCGGAAGCGCGCGCCCTTGTGGAAGCGTGGAACAAACTGCAAAAACCGGCGGCGGAGCCCGCCGCGGAAAAGGAGTAAAAAAACTATGAAAGCAAAGAAACTGCTCGCGCTGCTTATGAGTCTTGTGCTGCTGCTCGGCGCGCTCGCCGTTCCGGCGCTCGCCGCCGACGACGGCACGACCGGCGGCAGCGCCGCGGCCGGCTCGTCCGAAGCCGCATCCGAAGCCGCATCCGAAGCCGCATCTGACGCTGCATCCGACGCTGCCGCGGCAGCGCAGGAAGCGTATACGAAGATCATGGAACAGCTCGACGCGGCCAGCAAAAAGTACGACGGCGACACCGTCGTCGCCACGGTGAACGGTACGGAAGTCACATGGAAGCTCTGCTACTATCTCATCGCCAGCATGACGAGCCAGTTCATCCGCTACACCATGGCGATCCCCGACTTTACCACCGACACGGGCGACGGCACGACGCTGCAGGACGCGATGCGCGAAGCGCTTGAGGCGCGCATGAAGTATTACACCGTTCCGGCGGCCGAGGCGGACAAGCGCGGTCTCGCGGAGACGGTGGACGCCGAGGTCGAAACGCAGTGGAACAGCATCGTGGAGCAGTACGGCGGCGTGGACGCGCTGATGGAGGCCATGGAGAGCGCGTATCTCGACGAGCCGACCTACCGCCTGCTCCACCGGAGCAACGCCGCGTTCAATGCCATCATGGAGGACACCTACGGCGCGAACGGCGAGAAGCTCTCCGAGGCGGACGTCCTCGCGTGGGCGAACGACAACAACTATGTCCGCTGCAAGCATATTCTCTTCCTCACGAAGAACGACGACGGCACCGACATGACGGACGAAGAGAAAGCCGAAGTCCGCAAGGAGGCCGAGACGACGCTCGAGGAGCTGCGCGCGCTCGAATCCGACCGCGAGACGATGATGGCGCGGTTCGACGAGCGGATGGCGGAAGCCGACGACCCCGGCATGACAAACTTCCCGGACGGCTACATTTTCACCGACGATCAGATGGTGCAGGAGTTTGAGGACGGCGCCCGCGCTCTCGCGGACTATGAGATCTCCGACATCGTGGAGTCGAGCTACGGCTACCACATCATCCTCCGTCTCCCGCTCGATCCCGACGGCAAGACCCTCTCGCAGGATTCCGGCACGGGCGATTATATGACGCTGCGCGCCGACGCCGCCAACGAGCTTTTCAACAACATGCTCATCGACTGGATCAACAACGCGGAGGTCGAGTGGAAGGGCGATTTCGGCACGATGGATTATAACGAGCTGTTCACCGTTCCGGAGGAACCGGCGGCGAAGTCGGCGAACGTCTGGACGTACGTTGCCATCGCGGCGCTCGTCGTGATCGTGGCGCTGGCGGCGGTGCTGCTCGGCAGAAAGAAGCCCGCCGAGACCGAAGAGACGGAAACTTCCGAGACAGCGGAAGTGACGACGGATGAGACCGAAAAGGCCGAAACCGTCGAAAAGACCGAAACGGAGGACGTTCCGGAGACGGAGACGGAAAAGGCCGCGACGGAGACGGAAGCACCCGCCGAAGCGGAAGGCGAAACGAAAACGGAAGAGGACGAATGATCCTCTTCCAATAAGTCCAGGCACCGAAATTCTCGCCGACGGCGAAAACCGCGTGCGGAACGTTGAGACATACTGATACAAAACCCCTCCGTCAAAGGCTCTGCTTTTGACGGAGGGGTTTTTGCGGTCAGGGCGTTTAGTTTTCGTGCTCTGCGAGATGCCGTTTGAGGGCCTGGAACGTCTCGTCGCTGATGTAGTGCTCCACGCGGCAGGCGTCTTCGGCGGCGGTCTCCGCGTTCACGCCGAGCAGGGTGAATATCTTCGTGAGACACATGTGCCGCTCAAAGATGTACTGCGCGCGCTCGCGGCCCTTGTCCGTGAGCGTGATCGCGCCGAGCTTGTCCACCGTGATGTATTCCTGCTTCTTCAAAATGCCGATCGCCCGGCTGACCGAGGGCTTTGAGTAGCCGATGTATTCGCTCACGTCGATCGAACGCACGACCGGCAGCGACTGGCTCAGCCGATATATGGTTTCGAGGTACATTTCCCCGGATTCCTGCATGATCATGAGAAAAAACTCCGTTTCGTTGGATGATTATCTATTACCATATCATATTCATTTCCGAAAAACAAGCGAATTTCCAACGGCATGCCGTGTCGGAGCCTGTCCTTTTGTGCCGAATATACAAAGATGAAAAAAAGCGGCGTTCCCCCTTGACAAGTTAGCGCGGGGTAACTATTATATAAGGCGGTTAGTGAGAGCTAACCGATTATTTTTGCGCATATGTTAGCTTGGACTAACATCCGGAAGGAGGATGCGGCATGATGCCGTTGGTACTGGCGAATGTCGGCGAACCGCAGATCGTAAAGCGCATCGGCGGAAACCCGGAGACGAAGCGTCATCTTGAGGATCTTGGCTTCACCGTCGGCGGCGAGGTCTGCATCGTGACCACGCTGGGCGGAAACGTGATCGTGAAGGTCAAGGAGTCCCGCGTCGCTGTCAGCGATGAGCTGGCGCGCAAGATCATGGTTTGATCATGCGTTGACGGACAAGGACACACGCCCTTGCGAATCAGCGCTTAGGAAAGAAAAAGAAAATATAAAATAAGGAGGCAACGGTATGAAAACTCTGCGCGAAGTGCCGGTCGGCTCGACGGTCAAGGTCGTGAAGCTCCATGGCGAGGGCGCGGTGAAGCGCCGCATCATGGACATGGGCATCACGAGAGGCACCCAGGTCTATGTCCGCAAGGTAGCGCCCCTCGGCGACCCCATCGAAGTCACCGTCCGCAACTACGAGCTTTCGATCCGCAAGGCGGACGCCGAGATGATCGAGATCGAATAAAAACTTTTCGGGGAGAGCCCCTAATTTTTTCGAGCAGCGGTTAGCGAAGGCAAACCGCGGAAAAGCTTTTGAGAGCAGAAAGGAAGCGTGAAAATGGATTTGCGCATCGCCCTTGCGGGCAACCCGAACAGCGGCAAAACCACCCTGTTCAACGCTCTGACCGGCTCCAACCAGTTCGTCGGCAACTGGCCGGGCGTCACGGTCGAGAAGAAGGAAGGCAAGCTCAAAGGTCATGACGGTGTCATCATCACCGACCTTCCGGGCATTTATTCTCTGTCCCCCTACACGCTGGAGGAAGTCGTAGCGAGAAATTACCTCATCGGCACGCGCCCCGATGCCATTTTGAACATCATCGACGGCACGAACCTTGAGCGTAACCTTTACCTCACCACGCAGCTCACCGAGCTTGGCATCCCCGTGGTGCTGGCGGTGAACATGATGGACGTCGTCCGCAAGAACGGCGACAAGATCGACGTTGCGGAGCTGTCCCGTCAGCTCGGCTGCCCGGTCGTGGAGGTCTCCGCGCTGAAGGGTGACGGCGTCAAGGAAGCCGCCGAGACCGCCATCAAAGCCGCGAAGAGCGGCAAGACCATCCCGATGCACAAGTTCTCCGGCCCGGTCGAGCACGCCATTGCCCACATCGAAGAGGCGGCCGTGCACACCCTGCCCGAAGAGCAGCAGCACTGGTACGCCATCAAGGTGTTCGAGCGCGACGATAAGGTGCTTGAGTCCCTGAACATCCCGGCCGATGTCAAGGCTCACATCGAGCAGGACATCGAAGCCGCCGAGAAGGAGCTCGACGACGACGCCGAGAGCATCATCACCAACGAGCGCTACGTTTACATCGCCGAGGTCATCAAGGCCTGCTACAAGAAGAAAAACGCCGGCGCTCTCACCTCCTCCGACAAGATCGACAAAATCGTCACGAACCGCTGGCTGGGCCTGCCCATCTTCGCGGTCGTCATGTTCCTCGTTTACTGGATCGCCATGGTCGCCGTCGGCGCGCCCGCGACCGACTGGGCCAACGACGGTCTGTTCGGCGACGGCTGGCACCTGTTCGGCATCGGCAGCGGCGCGTATGAGGAAGCGTCGGAGAACTACACCGCCGCCAGTCAGGCGCTGGAGGCCTTCGGCGTGGAGATCGACACCGAAGCCGAGGACTTTGACGCTGCCGCCGCTCTGGAGCAGATGAAGGCCGTAGCGCCCGCCGAAGAAACCGCTACCGTTACGGTAGAGGACGAAGAAACTCTGGAAGAAACGGAAATGACCGCTTACTTCTCCGCCATTCCCGAGGATGCGGACGAAGACACCACCGTGGCCATGACCTATCAGGACGCTGTGGCGTATATGGAAGAAAACGGCTTTGACGAGCCCGATCCCGCTGATTACGGCGTGTGGGTGCCCGGCATTCCCGTGCTGATCGAGAACGGTCTGGATAGCATCGGCTGCGCGGACTGGCTCAAGGGTCTGATTCTGGATGGTATCGTGGCTGGCGTTGGCGCCGTGCTGGGCTTTGTGCCTCAGATGCTGGTGCTGTTCCTGCTGCTGGCCTTCCTGGAAGCCTGCGGTTACATGGCCCGTATCGCCTTCGTTCTGGACCGTGT
>OLGA01000995.1_pt1 | contig 23185 bp, 20 predicted proteins | sample 1604881 | NCBI WGS metagenome assembly OLGA01 (sample SAMEA3888896, study PRJEB22519) | human gut metagenome | biome: human gut; feature: human-associated habitat; material: faeces | place: Denmark | collected 2009 | reverse complement strand
AGTTAAAAGGCTTAAAGGTAAACATGGTTGCAACTGTTAAGAAAGACAGAATCTATAACAGAGAAGCACATGGTAACTTCCAGGTAGTATGTACTCGTTGGGGACCAGACTATGCAGATCCAACAACTTACTTAAACTTAGCTACAACTGATAACTCAAACAACTATGGTAAATATACTAATGCTAAGTATGATGCATTAATGGAACAGATCCAGAAAGAATCAGATTTAACTAAGCGTTGGGATTTAATGATCCAGGCTGAAAAAGTTATGATGGAAGATATGGCTTATATCCCAGTATTCGAAAAAGGTTCTGCAGCATTAAAGGCTAAGAATGTAAAAGGATTAGTAGTGGTACCAGTAGGAACTCCATATACTTTCAAATATGTTAAATTAAAATAACCTCTACTTTGTGTCAAAACAGAGTGGCCTGGGAGATAGCAGAAATGCTGTCTCCTTTTTTTGTGTTTTGACTAAACATTTACAATACTTTCTGATATCACTAAAATGTAATGAGATTTTAATATTTTTACAAAGAAAATGTACAAAACGATTGACTATATCTGATGTAAAGCGTAAACTACACAACTGTTAACATTAATAATAAATTTTGGAGGGATAATTAATGAAAACAGGTAAAACAGTAAAGGTATTGCTTGCATTAACTACTGCTGCAGGTATGCTTGCTGGCTGTGGTTCTAAGACAGATACTGATACATTCAGATTTGCGAATGATACAGATATCGTTGGTATGGACAGCACAGTCGTTGATGATGCAATGTCTTTCAATGCAATCACTGCTATCACAGACGGTTTAACAACTGTTGATGTGAAGGGTAACACAATCCCTGGTATCGCTAAGAGCTGGGATGTAAGCAACAATGGATTAACTTATACTTTCCATTTAAGAGATGCTAAATGGGCAAACGGTGATAAAGTCACTGCACAGGATTTCGTATACTCATGGCACAGAATCATCAAGAATGCAGGTAACTACGCTTATATGTTAGGTAGCGAAGGTGCTTCAATTAAGAATGCGGATTCTTTAATTAATTTAGGTACTGCTGCAACTGATGAACAGTTAAACACACTTGGTATTAAAGCAACTGATGACAAGACTGTTGTCGTTGATCTTGAAAAGAATGTTCCATATTTTGTAGGTTTAATGTCATTCCCATGTTACTTCCCACAGAACCAGAAGTTCGTTGAAAAATGTGGTAAGAACTATGCAACTAAGCCTGAATATATTTTAGGTAATGGTGCTTATAAGATGACTAAGTGGATCAAGGGTAACAAGGCTACATTCACTAAGAATGATAAGTACTATGATGCAAAGTCTGTTAAGACTAAGAACTTAGAAATGTACTTAGTACAGGATCCTAAGACTGCTGCTCAGAACTTCGATAATGGTAAAGTTGATTATGCTACAATCAATTCTACATTAGTAGATAAGTATAAAGGTAAAGATACTTTCAAGGCTATCAGAGAAGGATATCTTGCTTACTTAATCTGTAACTTCAAGGCAGATACTACTGCAAACAAAAACTTAAGACATGCATTATCTTATGCAATCAATAGAAAAGATTTATGTGATAACATCTTAAAAGATGGTTCACAGCCAGCTACTGGTTTTGTACCAGCTCAGTTATGTAAGAGTCCTTCAGGTAAGGATTTCCGTGAAGAATCTGGTAAATATGTAGACTATGATGTAAAGAAAGCACAGGAATACTTAGATGCTGCTAAGAAAGAATTAGGTACTGATACAATCACAGTTGATTTATTATATGGTACTGATGAATCTCCAATGGATACTTTCGCAGAATACTTACAGGGTTCATTTACTAAGTTAAAGGGCTTAAAAGTTAACATGGTAGCTACTGTTAAGAAAGACAGAATCTATAACAGAGAAGCAAGTGGTAACTTCCAGATTGCCTGCACTCGTTGGGCTCCAGACTATGCTGATCCAACTACTTTCTTAAACGTTCTTGCAAGCAGTAACTCAAACAACTATGGTAAATGGGAAAATGCGCAGTACAACTCATTATTAAAACAGGCTCAGAATGAAACTGACGTCAATAAGCGTTGGAATGAATTACTTGAAGCTGAAAAAGTAATGATGGACGATATGCCAAATATACCAGTTGTTCAAACTGGTACAGCTGCATTACAGGCTAAGAACGTTAAGGGATTAGTTCATAATACAGTAAGTACTCCATACGTATTCAAATATGTAACACTTAAATAACACACATTGAGGCAGGCAACTGCCTCTTTTATATTGATAATTCGCACTATACACTTTAGTATTAATAATAAGGAAGTGATAGTATGAGAAATAAGAATATCTTCACAATACCTAATATATTATCTGTGTTTAGATTGTTGCTGTTGCCAGTAATTGTATATATGTATATGAACAAAAAGGATTATGTCTTAACAGGAATATTATTACTTATATCAGGTCTGACTGATTTGTTAGATGGGTATATAGCCCGCACATTTAATATGATGAGTGATTTAGGTAAAATACTTGATCCTGTGGCGGATAAAGCAACCCAAGCAGTGGTACTCCTATGTCTTATGACACGCTTTAGATGGCTTGTTATTCCTTTTATATGTATTCTTATTAAAGAACTGTTTATGGCTTGTATAGGTATGGTTGTTATAAAGAAAACAGGGGAAGTACATGGAGCAGTGTGGCATGGTAAAGTTGCTACATTCATGTTAGATTTCATGATTATTGTGCATATTGTTTTCTATAATATTTCTTATACTCTTTCTGTTGTTCTTACAATTATCTCTACATTTCTTATTCTTCTATCATTCTATCTATACGCCAAAGAGAATATCAACATACTAAAAAAGGTGGGTTAAATCCCACCTTTTAGCTTCTTACTTTGAAATATGTTGCTGGAGTATCCTTTAAAGCGTCTTCTAAATCTTTAAGTTCTACTTTATCAGTAATATAAATATGATCTTCGCCAAATGAATAGTATTCATCATAATTTAAATTGAGTGGCTGTTCACTTCTTACATAATACTTAGAAGATGTAATAGGATAGACGTCTTCAGTATAATCATAATCATGTGTCCATATATCCTTCTTAGCTGTCTTAATAATATCAGCGACTACAGCACTTGCAGTGACATAACGTCCTGCACCCTTACCATAGAATAAGACGTTTTCTACATAATCACATGTGATTTCTACTACATTATAAGCATCCATGACATTACCTACAATCTCACTCATTGGAACGAGAGTAGGAGACACATCAATACCTAAACCATTTTCTAGCTTTTTACTCATCGCAATCAACTTAATTCTATAACCAAGCTTCTTTGCATAATCCATATCTTTCTTAGTCACATTACGGATACCAGTACATTTGATCTTATCAAAATCAAAGAATGTACCAAAAGCATTCATGGTAAGAATATAGATTTTATGTGCTGCATCATAACCATCTAAATCTAGTGCAGCATTGGCTTCTACATAACCAAGATTCTGAGCAATCTTTAATGCTTCCTCAAAATCAAGATTATCTCTTTCCATTAATGTGAGAATGAAGTTAGTTGTACCATTTAAGATACCTTCAATCTTATTAATATTGTTTGCTACTAGATCTTCCTTAGCAGGCACAACAACTGGAATACCTCCACCTACACTTGCTTCATAATAAAGATTGACACCATTTTCTCTTGCAGCAGTAAAGAGTTCTTTCGCATCATGGGCAATAAGAGCCTTATTTGCAGTTACTACATGTTTCTTCTTATTTAATGCATCTAAGATGATCTTCTTAGCGATAGTTGTACCACCAATAAGTTCTACAACAACATCTACATCTTCATCATTGATCACTTCATGATAATCCTGTGTATAAATAATACCATCAGGAAGGTTTACATCCTCAAGTGCACAACCGTACTTAACGACTACTTCTTCCCCAATTGTTTTTTCTAGTCTTTCTTTTTCTTTTGTAAGAATATCTACAGTTCCGAAACCAACAGTTCCTAGACCAATAATACCAATAATCATTTAAAATTCCTCCCCAATAGTATTAGAATTGTATAAAATTTACCATATTCATATAACACTGTCAATTATATATAAGTTGAAATTTGTATTATATGCGATAAATATCGGAATTTTTAGAAATTAAACAAAAAAAGAGGAATTAATCCTCTTTTAAAATGTCCTGGATGGCTTCGGATACGCTTCCTACAACCTTTTCAGCTTTATTTTTAACTTCATTTGGGGCATAAGTAAATGTATAACCATGTTTAACACTATCTAATAAAGGAAGATCATTCCATGAATCTCCTATACCATATACATCATTCTCATTAATATTAAAATAATCTACAATATGATTAATTCCTGTTCCCTTAGAACATCCTACACCACATACATCCAAATGATTCTTGTTCTGGAATGCCGCACATGTATCACTATAATGTTCATTAATATAATCCATAGCGTTTTTCGCTTCTTCTAGATTCCCTTCAGGAAAATGAAATGAGAATGCATCAGCATCTTTAAAAGATAATTCATCTAAAGAATCAATAGTAGTTCCCCATGTCTCACCTTCTGGACGATACATATAAATATCATCCTTATATACAATAGACATATGAACAGGAACGGCTTCTGAGATTTCTCTTACTATACTCATAGGAATATCTTTCTCAAAAATGACTTCACATTTCTTATTAAAGATCACACCACCACTTAAAGTAATATAGAAATCAAAGTCTATATCAGTTAATGGATAGTCTCTATTTCCTCTAAAAGGATATTTAATTCCTTCTAACTGCCTTCCTGTACATAATCCAAACAGATTTCCCTGTTTCTGGAATGTTCGAATTGCCTCTACATCCTGCTTATGTACACCATCACTAAAAAATAACGTATTATCAAAATCACTTGCTAATATTTTCATCTTTCTCTCTCCTATATATATAAGAATAAGAAAAATAGATGAAAAAAGCCATAGTAAAGTGATATGAAACGCTTACATTAAACAAAGGGGGTTATTTGTTTATTGTTGCATTTATATGATGGGTGTATAACTAATGCAGAAAATAGGTATGAAATAAATGACTTTCGGTCATATTGCCTATTTCCTAAAAAAACAATTCATTATGTTCGTTATTTCACAAAAATTTATGTTAACGCTTTACAAAATTAAGAGTATAATGGATTCATCAACCAAGATACATATACATTTGATATGTCTGAATATGTCTGTTTGATATAGATAACGCTTTTTTATCACGATGAAGTGTTTTTGGTTGAATTTTAAAATTTTTAGGAGTATTATCCTAGAGAATCAAAGAGAAGGAGGTATGTGGATTGGATAAAATGATTCTTGATATCATAGCTGTAGACCACAGATGTGCTCAGGCTGTAAAAGATGCCAAAAAGAAGAGACAGGATACAACTGCAGATATGAACAGTAAGAAGAAGGAAATCTACGATTCTTTCGTCAAAGAGTATCAGGTTACACTTGATGCAAAGAAGAAAGAGTTACAGGAAAGAATTGACGCAACAAAGAAGAAGAATGAAGAGGATTACAATTCTTCTGTTGAGAAGATCACCAGCCTTTATGAAGCCCACAAGGAGGAGTGGGTTGCATCTATCGTAGACAGATGTAAAGAGATTTAGAGGTGAGATTATGAGTTTTTCATCTAATGCAGTTCTTGCTAAAGCAAGATCTATGTATGGTAAACATCTCACTCCTGAAAGCTATGATGAACTTCTAAAGAAAAGAACTGTCAACGATGTTGTCAGTTACTTAAAGAGTGAAACAGCATATGGTCCTATTCTTGAAGGCTTGAAAGAAACAAGTATTCATAGAGGACAGTTGGAATCACTTCTTGATGAAGAGGAATTCTTACGTGCCATAAGATTGATTCATTATGCACCTAAGGGTGACCAGAAGTTTTATCAGCTAGGTATTATTAGACGTGAAATAGCTGTACTATTGAGTAAAGTACGTTTATTCAATAGTGATGAAACATTGAATTCTGAATTAGATATACCTTCATACCTACCTCGTTATTCAACGTTTGATCTTTATGGCTTATTAAGTATTGAGGATTATCCATCATTATTAAGATATATGGAGAAAACACGTTACTACCATATATTACAGAAATATATGCCTGTAGATGATGAGAAAATCGATACAAACATGATGGAACTTGATTTCAAACGTGCTTACTATAAGTTATTCGTTGAAACAGTGAAATCTACTTTTAAAGGTAAAAAACAGAAGGATCTACTTACTATGATCTATACTCAGATTGAGTTAGAAAATATTACGAAGATCTATAGATTTAAACGATTCTTTAATTCTAAGCCTGAACAAATCAAGAAACAGTTGATCTTGGATTACTCACGTATTCCACAATCAGTAATGAATGAATTGATTGAAACAAAAGATGCAGAGGAGTTCTTAAAGAAGCTTGCTTCATCACCTTACAAGTTATATGTGGATGATCAGGAATTTGTTTATATCGAATACTACACAGATAAGATCAAATATAATCTTGCTAAGAGATATATGAGATTTACTACAGATGCTGCCATGGTTTACATGACATATCTGATTGTATTCGAAAACGAAGTTGAAAATCTAAAACATATCATTGAAGGTTTAAGATATGGTGAAGAGGCTGAAAAAATAGCCCAATTGCTTATCTACTAGGGGGAATAACATGGCAATAGAAGAAATGGAATTGCTGGACATGACCTTTGATAAGAAATACTTAAAAGAGGTTCTATGTCAGTTAAAAGAAACAAAGTATTTTTATCCTCAGCCAGCTACAAAGATTGTAAATAACGTTAAAGATGTATTTACAATGACACCTGATGAGGATTACAAGAACATGCTTGATGAATTAAAAGAGCTTGCTGAACATGTAAAGCTTGATACATCAAGTGTAAAAGAAGGATCTATTCATTTCGCAAAAGAAGATTATCGTAAGGCGCTCGATGATGTGACAAAAGAAGCAAAGCAATATCTTGATATTAAAGAAGAATTTGTAACTGAACGTGGACAGAACCAGGCTGCTTATGAAATCCTAGAAGGTCTTTCTAATACAGAATTAAATATGGATGAGGTTAAAGAATGCGAATATATGGAAGCAAGATTTGGCCGTATTCCTAGAAGAAACAAAGACAAACTTGACTATTATAGAGGACAGTCAATCATGTTCTTAGATCTTGGTGAAGATGCTAAAAGTGTTTATTGTCTCTATATGACAACTAAGGCTGCTATCTTAAAGGTAGATAACATCTTCCAGTCAGTTGGCTTTGAAGAAATTGAAATTCCTGATTTCGTTCATGGTAGAATGGAAGACGCAAAGAAGGAATTATTAGAAGAAATTGAAAGTATGAATACTTCTATTCGTAAGGCAGACAGCCGTTTAGAAGGTATTAGAGATGCACATGAAGAAGAATTATTAAAGATGTATGCAGATCTTACTTTTGCCGCTAGAATTGAAGAATTCAAAGTATTTGTTGTTGATTATCAATCTAAATATGCTATCTATGGATTTGTACCTGTTAGAGTCGCTAAAGATATTAAGAAGGCTTTTGAAAAGTACAACGTAGAATATCAGGACTTGCCTGCACATATTTATGATGATCAGCAGATTATTGCACCAACACTTACTAATAACTATCCATGGGCTAAACCATTTGAAGTAATCTCTAAAGTTAAACAGAGTGATCATGTGGATACTACTTTAGCCACTGCAGTACTATTCATCTTAGTATTTGCACTTATGCTTGGTGATATTGGTTTAGGTGTTGTGCTTGTGTTACTTGGATTACTTATGAGAAAGAAAGAATCAGGAAAGATGATTACTATTCTTGGTATTGCATCTTTTGTTGGTGGTTTAATTTATGGTGATGCTTTCTACTGTATTCATCTTTATCCATCAGTAATCCCTGTTGCAGATGCATTTAGTTATCAGCGCTTCATTAATGCGATTCTCTTACTTATTGTAGGACAGTTCTGCATTGGTAAAGTAAAAGCTATCTATAACGAACAATCAATGGTCAATAAGGTATTCTCTATCAAGGGTGTCGTTGGCATCGTCATGGGACTTGCAGTAGCTGCTTATGTTGCAATTGCTGTAGATACAACTTGGCATGTCTCTTATTTACCATTAGTTGTTGTACTTGTATTAGGCATTGTATTGAACTTCATTAAGAAAGCGCTCGATAAGAAACAATAGAAGGGAGGATACTATGGCTATCTCAAAATTGCAGCTCGTTGAGATAGAATTCCCTGAAACAATGAGTGATGAAATATTATCTAAGCTTGTTGATTCAGAAGAATTTCATCCAGAGCCAGCATCAAAGTTTGTGGATTCAGTAAGAGGTCTTAAGGTCATGAATAAGGATAATCCTTATGCTGATTTATTAGGACGTATGGATGAAGCGGCAGAGAAGTATGGTATTAATATCAATACATCAGAAAAGCCTCAGATCATCAATATTGTAGAAGCAGATGATTACTTCTGCGAATGTCTTGATGAAGCAAACAAAATCTCACGTGTTAAAAATGAATTACAGGTAATGATTGATGAAAACAATCAGGCCAAGAAGTACTTGAAATATATGAAGGATCTCGATATGGACTTCGATGACCTTTTCTCAAGCGAATATATTCAGGTTAGATTTGGTAAATTACCTACAATGAATCTTGATAAGTTATCTTATTATGATTCACAGGAATTCTTATTTAAATCAATCTATCAGGATGCAAAGACATGTTATTGTTTCTATATAACATCTCCTTCTAATGCACCTGAAATAGATAACATATTCTCTTCACTATTCTTTGAACGTATTCATATTCCTGAATTCCTTCATGGAACTCCAGGTGAATCATTAGAAATCATTGAAGAAGAGAATGCAACTGCAGAAGCCTCTATCAAGAAATATGATGGTAAATTAAAAGATTTATTCAGTAAAAAAGAAAAAGATTTATCAATCATTTATGCTTCATGTCAGGAACTTAATAAGACAAGTGAAGCACAGAGATATGTCGTGGTATTTGGAAACAATGCTGCTATCTATGGTTTCTGTGATAAACATTATGCACACTCTTTAAAAGAAGAACTTGAACAGATGGACAAGGTGCATGTTGAAATCAAACCAGCAATGGGAGATTCAAGACTTTATCCACCTACAAAACTCAAGAACAACTGGTTCTCAAGACCATTCAAGATGTTCGTTGAGATGTATGGTGTTCCATCTTATACAGACTTTGACCCAACAAATTTCGTTGCGGTAACATATACATTCTTATTCGGTATGATGTTCGCTGATGTTGGTCAAGGTATCCTGCTTTCAATCATTGGTTTCCTTGCTTATAAATTAAAGGGCATGAAGCTTGGTGAAGTAGGTATGCGTATTGGTATTTCATCTGCAATATTCGGTGTAATCTTTGGCTCAGTATTTGGATCAGAAAAAATCCTCGTTCCATTCTTTGCGCCAATGGCATCTGAAAATACTATGACGCTATTAGGTGTTGCAATTGGTGTAGGTGTATGTTTAATCATCATCTCAATCCTATTCAATATCTATTTAAATTTGAAGAAGAAACATTGGGGAGAATTACTATTCTCTCAAAATGGTGTCGCTGGTTTAGTATTCTATGTTGCAGTATTAGTACTTGCAATGAATATGTTATTAAACCTTGGCTTAAATATCCCTATGGGTATTTATATGGCAATTCTTATCATTGCCCCACTTGTAATGATCTTCTTAAAAGAACCTCTTACTTACAAACTTGAAGGTAAGAAGATGTTCCCACATGGATTTGGTAACTTCTTTACTGAATCATTCTTCGAAATGATCGAAGTATTGTTGACATTTGTTGCCAACACTATGTCATTCCTACGTGTCGGCGGTTTCGTCTTATCACACGCTGGTATGATGCTTGTTGTTTACACATTAGCTGAAATGGTTGGTGGATTCGGTTATATTATCGTTCTTATTATTGGTAACGCATTTGTAATGTGTCTAGAAGGATTAATTGTCGGTATCCAGGTATTACGTCTTGAATTCTATGAATTATTCAGTCGTTACTATGAAGGTAATGGTAAACCATTTGTATCTATGAAAGAAAGTCTAGAATAACGGAGGAAGAAAAAATGACTACTATCTTAACATTCATTATCCCTGCATTAATTGTTGTATTATTATCTTTACCACTAGTAAATGTATTCAAAGGTAAAGTTACTGCTAAGAGCGCTAAAATGCGTCTTGGTACTCATATCTGTGGTTTCTTTGGTGCTGTAGCACTTGTATTATTCCTTACATATGCAAATAGCCCAGTATTAGCTGCTGGTGCTGACAAGATGACTGGTTCTATCGCTCAGGGTCTTGGTTTCATCGGTGCTGCTCTTGCAACTGGTTTATCTGCTCTTGGTGCTGGTATTGCCGTAGCTGCTGCTGCTCCTGCTGCAATTGGTGCATTCTCTGAAAATGCTGAAAACTTCGGTAAATCATTGATCTTCGTTGCCTTAGGTGAAGGTGTTGCCATCTATGGTCTATTAATCTCAATCTTAATTATCAACACACTATAGGAGATTACTATGAAGTTCTTTCTGATCAGTGATAATATCGATACCCTCACTGGTCTAAGACTCGTGGGTATTGAAGGCAAGGTTGTTCATACCCGTCATGATTTCTTAACCTTACTTGAAAATAAGATGAGAGATCCTGAAATCGCAATTATCTTAGTGACTACTAAGTTAATTGAACTTTGTCCTGATATTATCTCAGAAATTAAATTAAAACAGCCAAAGCCTCTTATTACAGAGATTCCTGACCGTCATGGTCATTCTAAGATTGGTGAAGCCATCGATGGTTATGTCTCTGAAGCAATAGGCGTTAAGTTATAGGAGAGTATACAATGGAAGAAAATCAAGAAGTATTTCTCTCAATGAAGAATGAGATTGAAAAACAGTCTCAAAGAGAAGTCGATGCAATCATGGCCGAAGTAAAGAAGATGGAAGAAGAAGCTTATTCTTCTATGCGTGCTGAAGCTAAGAAAGATGCAGATTTAAGACTAAAACAGGAATTAGATGAAATGCAGTCAGAATCAGCTGCAGAAATTTCTGAATCCCATGTTGAGAGACAGAAAAAGCTTATTAATAAACGTGATGAGTATGTGGCTACTATCTTCAAGAATGCAAGAGAAGAATTAGTTGCATTTACAAAAACACCTGAATACAAAGAATTCATGGTCAACAAGGCTAAGAAACTTGCAGGTGATTATATGCCTCATTCAGTTATTTATGTAAAAGAAGAAGACTTAGGTCTTGCTGATGATTTAAAAGCTGCTTATGGTGATGCTGAAGTGAAAGCTGGAGATATCACTATTGGTGGTTTAATTGTTGAAAACACAGAAAGTTCTATTGTTCATGATGAAACATTAGAATTCGCATTAAAGAATCAGAAAGAATGGTTTAACCAGCATTCTGGTTTAATCATTAATAAATAAAAGAAGGGGGATAAACAAGTTGAAAGAAAATTTAATTTATTCAATCAACGGCCCGGTTGTTAAAGTAAAAGATACAGATGCCTTTTCAATGCTTGAAATGGTGTATGTAGGTAACAGTAAATTAATGGGTGAAGTTATCTCTATTACTAAAGAATTTACTACTATCCAGGTTTATGAAACAACTACAGGTCTTAAACCAGGTGAACCAGTATTCCCAACAGGTCAGCCTATTTCTGTAACACTTGGTCCTGGTATCTTAAGAAATATTTATGATGGTATCGAAAGACCACTAGAAGAAATCGCAAAAGAAAGTGGTGCTTTCATTCCTACAGGTAGTGCTGTAGAACCACTCGATACAAAGAAATTATGGGATGTTACTCTTACTGTTAAAGTAGGAGACCATGTTGAAGGTGGTACTGTATATGCCAAGATTCCTGAAACAGACATGATCGAACATAGATGTATGGTTATGCCAGGTATGTCAGGTACAGTTACTGAAGTAAAAGAAAATGGTCAGTATACAATCAATGATGTAGTTATGGTCTTCACTGATGATGAAGGTGTCGCTCACGAATGCACATTAACTCAGAAATGGCCAATCAAGACACCTCGTCCAGTCCACAAACGTTTACCTATCAGTATGCCACTAGTTACTGGTCAGCGTGTTATCGATACATTGTTCCCTATCGCAAAAGGTGGAACAGCTGCAATCCCAGGAGGATTCGGTACTGGTAAGACAATGACTCAGCATCAGCTTGCTAAATGGTGTGATGCCGATATTATCGTCTATGTAGGTTGTGGTGAACGTGGTAACGAAATGACTCAGGTTCTTGAAGAATTCCGTGAACTCGTTGACCCTAAGAGTGGTAAGCCATTAGTAGACAGAACTGTCCTAATTGCGAATACATCTAACATGCCAGTTGCTGCCCGTGAAGCATCTATTTATACAGGTGTAACACTTGCTGAATATTATCGTGACATGGGTTACCATGTTGCTATCATGGCCGACTCAACATCTCGTTGGGCTGAAGCCTTAAGAGAAATCTCTGGCCGTCTTGAAGAAATGCCAGCAGAAGAAGGTTTCCCAGCTTACTTACCTTCTAGATTATCTCAGTTCTATGAAAGAGCTGGTTATATGGAGAACTTAAATGACACAAATGGTTCAGTTACAATCATCGGTGCCGTATCTCCACAGGGTTCTGACTTCTCAGAACCAGTTACTCAGAATACTAAACGTTTCGTACGTACATTCTGGGCACTTGATAAAGCATTAGCTTATGCAAGACACTATTTCGCTATCAACTGGAACTTATCTTATTCAGAATATATTCCAGATCTTGAAAGATGGTATTCAAAGAATGTTGATCCTAAATTCATGAGAGATAGACAGGAATTAGCTTCTATTCTTGCAGAAGAAACTAAATTAATGGAAATCGTACAGTTAATGGGTTCTGACGTTTTACCAGATGATCAGAAACTTGTTATTGAAGTAGCCAGAGTAGTTCGTGTAGGTTACTTACAGCAGAACGCTTTCCATAAAGATGATACTTATGTACCACTTGAAAAACAGCTTAAGATGATGGAAGTAATCCTTTACTTAAATAACCGTTGTCAGCAGGTTGTTGCTCAGGGTAAACCTATTCGTACAATCATTGAAACAGGTATCTTCGATGAAGTTGTTAAGATGAAATATGATGTACCTAATAATGATTTAAGTAAATTTGATTACTATTATAAGAAGATTGATGCAATTTGTGCATCTATTGACTAAGGAGGGGTAACATGGCACTTCAATATGTAGGTTTAAGTGAAATTAATGGACCACTCGTCGTATTAGATCACGTTAAAGATGCATCTTATGATGAAATGGTTGAACTACAGTTAAAAGATGGTTCAACACGTTCTGGTCGTATTGTAGAAATTGAAGGTGAAAGAGTTGTTGTTCAGGTATTTGAAGGAACAAACGCTTTATCACTTGCGAATACTAAGACAAGACTATTAGGTCATCCAATGGAATTACCATTATCAATGGAAATGCTTGGTCGTGTCTTCTCTGGTGCAGGTAGACCAATTGATGGTCTAGGAGATATTTATGCTGAAAAGAGTGCTGATATCAACGGTCAGCCTCTTAACCCAGTTTCTCGTGTATATCCAAGAAACTATATCAACACAGGTATTTCTTCTATTGACTGTCTAATGACTCTAATAAGAGGTCAGAAGCTACCAATCTTCTCAGGTTCTGGTTTACCTCATAACCAGTTAGCTGTACAGATTGTTAAGCAGGCTAAGATTGCCGATGAAGCAGGACAAGGCTTCGCTGTTGTCTTTGCTGCAATGGGTGTTACAAATGACGTCGCTAACTACTTCAGAAGATCATTTGAGGAAGCAGGGGTTATGCAGAGAGTTGTTATGTTCATGAACTTATCTAATGACCCAATCATTGAACGTATCTTAACACCTCGTTGTGCATTAACTGCTGCTGAATATCTTGCATTTGAACATGATATGCATGTTCTTGTAATCTATACTGATGTCACTTCTTATTGTGAAGCATTACGTGAATTCTCTTCAAGTAAAGGTGAAATCCCAGGTCGTAAAGGTTACCCAGGTTATCTTTATTCTGACCTTGCTTCATTATATGAAAGAGCTGGTATTGCAAAGGGTGCTAAGGGTTCTGTTACACAGATTCCAATCCTTACAATGCCTAACAACGATATCACACATCCAGTTCCTGACTTAACTGGTTACATCACTGAAGGACAGATCACTCTTGATCCTGAATTGAATGCGACTGGTATTTATCCACCAGTTGGTGTTCTTCCATCACTTTCAAGACTTATGAAGGATGGTATCGGTGAAGGCTTTACAAGAGCTGACCACCAGGATGTTGCCAACCAGTTATTTGCATGTTATGCCCATGTACAAGATGTTAAGTCATTAACATCAGTTATCGGTGAAGATGAATTATCAGATACTGATAAGAAATATATGGAATTTGGTCGTCTTTTCGAGCAGCACTTCCTTAATCAGGGATTCGATACAAACAGATCTATCGAAGAAACCCTAGACCTTGGATGGTTACTATTATCAGTTCTTCCAAAGAATACATTGGACCGTATTGATAATGCTGTTGTAGATAAATTCTATGATCATGAAAAAGCAGTCAAAGAATTTAATTTACACGAAGATGTAGTCATCAAAGAATTGAAAGACGCTGTAACTAATGGCTAATCAGGTTGTCCCTACTAAAGGGAATTTGATGGCAACCAAGAAGTCTCTTGAACTTGCTAGACTTGGTTATGACCTGCTCGATAAGAAAAGAAATGTCTTAATTAAAGAAATGATGTCATTACTTGATGATGTAAAAGAAATCCGTGATGACATCACTGATTCTTATGATCGTGCTTATGCAGCATTACGTGAAGCAAATGAATCTTTAGGTATTATTTCTGATGTAGTAGAAGGTGTACCTATTGATGAAGGTATTAGTGTTAAGTATCGTTCAGTTATGGGTGTAGAATTACCTAAGATTGAATATGAGAAAACACCATTAAGAGTTGGTTATGGTTTTGAACGTGCGAACTCTAAGGTAGACTATGCTTATATCTGTTTCTATCATGTAAAAGAAATGACAGTAAAGCTTGCAGAAGTAGAAAACTCTGTATATCGTCTAGCGAATAATATTCGTAAGACACAAAAGCGTGCTAACGCATTACAGAACATCTCTATCCCTCGTTTTGAAGCGACTGTAAAGATGATTACAGAAGCCTTGGATGAAAAGGACAGAGAAGAATTCTCAAGACAGAAAGTTATTAAAGCACAAAAGAATAGACAAGAAGCTGCAAAAAGAAAGGCATAAACTGGTACCTCGTGTACCAGTTTTTTTATGCATTATAAAAGGATTGATCGGATAGTCAAGAATGAGAGAAGTGTTTCTTTTAGCAAATAATTTATAAAGAATAAGAAAACAATCACTTTGTGCAGTATAAATAAGTAGAGCTCAAAGTGAGGTGTATGTAATTATGAAATGTGTGAAAAATTTAAAAAACATGATATCAAGTTGGTTGAATCGTTTGCTGTACAAAGCTATAATGAGTTTGAAAATTATGGATCATTTAAATTTTCAAATGGAGGGATATAGCATGACAGCAAAGATAGCAATTGTGGATAAACCAATAAAAGCAGATATTACTGATGTAGCAGATTGGTTTTTGTTAAAAGGAAATATGTCAAACAAGAAGATTCAAAAGCTTTGTTATTATGCTGAGGCATGGAGTCTAACTCTTTTAGATCAGGATATAGCTGATCATTCCGAATTTGAAGCATGGGTACATGGTCCAGTAAATCGTACTTTATATCAAACTTTTAAAGGCTATGGATGGCATGAATTGAAAATTACTAATTGCGAAGAAGTTATGGCTCGAATGGAAAATCTATTTACTCCAGAGCAGGTTGAAGTATTAGAAGCAGTTTGGGATACTTACGGAGAGTATGGAGCTGATCAATTAGAAGCTTTAACACACACAGAGCGTCCATGGTTAGAACAAAGAACAGGTTTAGGTAAATTTGAAAGTTGCCATAGCGTCATTTCTTCTACTACTATGAAGGAATATTATAAGTCTATTGAAGTGAACTAAATGAGTAAAAAAAAGTTAACTGATATTAGCAAAATTAAAGATGAAAAGGTTGTTTTGACAAACCAATCGACTAATCTAAAGAATCATCCGGAAATTAATTTTAAATATTTATGGAAATGCAATGTATGTTGTTTTAATGGTTTAAGTAAGTATAACAGCAAACACAAGGAAGAAAAAGTGTTTGATCAGTTACAGAAATTTTTGTTTGAAGTGGATCAATGTTCTAGTTTAGAGGAAGTTATTACTCAATATACATCTTCAAAAGGAAGTAAAGTGGATTTATCGAATGACTTTGTAAAAAGGATTAAAGATAAGTTTGAAAAAGCATATCCACAAGAAAAAGCATTATTGGAATCTGATATAATTCACATGCATCTAAAAAGAAATGGAAAAGAGAAGTTTGTCTTATTTGGAGTGGACTGTGGCAGTGTATTCTATGTGCTAGCATTCGACCCAGGACATGATTTTAATAAACGAGTCTAACTCATCGAGTTAGGCTTTTTTACGATTATGTTACATTATATGAAAAATTAGAACTTTTTAATCATATGTGGTTATAATAAAGTCCGTTGGAGGGAACATTATGAAAAAGAACAGTTATATCTTTCATGCTGGTACATCATTTTTCTTTTATTTCGCATTTGCATGTTACAATGCAATGCTTGCTTTATATTTAAGTGATATTCACTTTAATGCACAACAAATATCACTTATTACTTCATCAGCACCATTATTCTCAATCTTTGCCCAGCCTTATCTAGGAACATTGGCAGACCGCTTCCGTTCACCTAGAAAAGTATCTTTAGTGGCATTATTTATTACAGTAGTAATGAATGTGATCTTTATGTTCTCACATCAGCTAATTATTCTATTAATTACTAGTGCTTCTATTCTTGCCTTATTCAATGCAGTGACACCACTAACGGACAGAATTGGTGTTTCTTCACCTTATGACTTTGGTAAGATCAGATTATGGGGTTCTGTTGGTTATGCCATTAGTGCTCAGTTATGTGGTTTAGTTTATGATGTGATTGCACCTATTTCTATCTTCGTTATTTTCCTCTTTGGTACAATAACAGTTCTTATCTGTATCCTAAGAGTCAATGATCCAGAAGTAGTACAGACAGAAACAAAAGTAGAATATAGCTCAAAAGAAGCCTATAAGAGCCTCTTTAAGAATAAACAGTACATTATATTCCTATTAATCTCTTTCTTCTTCTGGGGCGCTTGTACAGCTAATTTCACATATATCTCTGTATTTATTAAATCAGTTGGTGGTACAGCATCTATGGTAGGTACATACCAGTTATTTGCGACATTATTTGAAGTACCTGCCATACTTGCAACTGACTTTATTATTAAGAAGTTCTCATATAAACATATCATGCTCTTTGCATGTGCCATGTCTATAGTGAACTTTGTCTGGTATGCAACATTACCTAATCCAAACTTAATTGTGGCAGTATTTGTATTCAAAGGCTTATCTACTATTCTCTTTACTATGATTACAGTAAGATTAATCATGGAAATTGTTGAAGATAAGTATGTCTCTACAGCTTTTGGCTTACAGGCTACAGTAGGTAGAGGAATTGGGGCTGCAGTCGTACAATTGATTGGTGGAAAACTGATTGATAGCTTCTCTACAATGACACCATTCTATTTGTTTTTATCCGTATTAATTGTAACCGCTTTAGTTTTATCCTTAACTTTTAAAGAAAAAAGCGCTTAGAATCATAAATCTTACAACATTATTAAATAATTCTTAATTCAAAAAGAGCCGATATAATCGACTCTTTTTTGAACTTCTTAATAATTTCTTAAGAAAGTTCTTTATTTTTTTGTACAGCGTGATATAATTGTTTATGTCGATTAGAAAGGGAGTGGATTACATGGATAAGAAGACTAAAGAAGTTGTAGATTTCATGGTAAATCGTATTAAAACTCAGAAGACAATGTTTATTCCAGTAGTCGCTATTTCAGCATTTGCATTAGTAGGTTATGCAGCAGCTGATAGAACAGCGCCTGTTGTTCATTCAAATAAACTAGTAGTACCTTATGGTACAGAATTAAAAGCAAGTGATTTCACTGTATCAGATAATAGAGATACAGTAAGTGTTATCAAGACTGAAATTAATGATCATGCTTATCAGAAAGATCAGATTGGAACATATAAAGTGAATGTAACTGTAAAGGATGCATTCAATAACAAAACAACTAAAGAAGTTGAAGTTAAAGTTGTTGATAGTGAAGCACCTGCATTAGAATCAGTAAATAATGATGGTTATGTTATTGATGTTGAAGCAAACGGCAACAATGATTTAAAACAGTACATCAAAGCAACTGATAATGTAGATGGTGATGTTTCTGATTTCATTACTTTCGATCGTGGCTTAGATACATCTGTTTTAGGTGAACAGGTCATCCATGCAACTGTTGAAGATAACGCAGGTAATAAAGCAGAAAAAGACTTTACATTCAATGTAGGTGATACAACTGCGCCAGAAATGAACTTAAAGACTGGTGATATTACTGTTAACTACGGTGATGCATTTGATATCAATAACTTCGTTGAAGTAAAGGATAACTATGATGTTAATCCTACAGTGACTGTAGAAGGAACTGTAGATACTAAGAATATGACTACAGTACAGCCAATCAAAGTGACTGCAACTGATAGTTCAGGAAACAAGACTTCAAATGATTATGAAGTAAAGGTTGCTGATAAGGCTGGACCAGTCATCACATTAAAGAGTGATAATGTAGATGTGAAGTATGGTACTTCATTTGATCCTAAATCAAACTTGGCATCAGCTATTGATAACTTAGATGGTGATGTAACAGGTAAAGTAGAAATTACTGGAACTGTTAATACAAACAAAGCTGGTGCTTATCGTGTTTATTACAGAGTAACAGATAATGCTGGTAACAGATCTGAAACAAGTGCAAAGATCAATGTATCTGCTGCACCAGTAGTAAACGTAAAAACTAACAACAAGAACAACAAGAGCAACAAAGGCGGAAGCTATAACCTTGGTGGTCTTGGCGGAGGCGCTGCACAGGGCGGTATCATTGGAACTGCTCGTTCAAGACTCGGCTGTGCATATCGTATGGGTGCTTCTGGACCAACAGTATTTGACTGCTCAGGATTTACATCTTGGGTTTACAGCAAGAATGGTAAATCATTACCAAGAACTGCTGCAGGTCAGTATAGTGGAACATCAAGAGTATCTAAATCAGGCTTAACTGCTGGTGACTTAGTATTCTTTGCGGGAACTTATAAGTCAGGTATCTCTCATGTAGGTATCTATATTGGTGGCGGACAGTTCATTCATGCTGCTAACTCTAAGACTGGTGTTGTTGTTTCATCACTTAATAGTGGGTATTATTCATCACACTATGCAGGTGCAGGTAGAAGATAAGAAGGTTTAAAAGAACCTTCTTTTTTTTGCATTGATGATAAGTATGGAGAACTTCTGTTGTGATATAGTATTTCTTGATATGTGATAGATGTATCTAATTTATTGATAAGATTATCTATAGATGCTTGATATAGGAATATGTCTAGTTCTGGAAGAATAAGTTTCAGGATAGAAACAATTTCTATAGCTGTTAAAGAACTAAAGAAAGTGATATATTCCTTTTTTGTTAGATTATATATACTTAATTGTCTTAATAATGTGATATCTCTGGAATATTCAAATTGATTGAGAATCTCATAGAAATCAGCACCCTCATGACTAAAAGCTATTTGATAACTATCCTGTGGATAAATAATAGGGGTCTTGTCAAAAGATGCAATAATGTTTTCTTTGAATAAATCAATCATAGGATAATTAAGTGAGTCAAGGATAGCACCTATATTTTATATTGAGGTGGGGTTCTTCTGCTTTTTTTAGATAAAAGGTTCAGCAATAAAAACAACTTTGTCTGGATCAGTTTCTATCCAATGCAGGTTTCTACATACTTTGATTAAATGTTTAGTAAGGGTTATTTTCTCTTTTTTACTAAGTCTACGGTGTTCAATAATTTGATTCATAGGTACCTCCTGCTATTCTTAATATCATATATTCTAAAAAAGAACAAGAATTGAAAAAGGTCGAAAATATGGTAATATTAGGGCAGAAAAAAAGTCATACACAACGTGTATGACTCATTTTTTTATCCATTCAATGTATAGCCTTGTGAGTAATAAATAACAACAGGCATACCAGTCGTAATTGTATTATACATAGTTCCTGCAAAACCTACAGGTAAGTTAACGCAACCATGAGAACCACCATTGACATAAAGGTTGCCACCGAATTTATTTCTCCAGTTTGCATCATGGAATCCAATACCTCTGTTGAATGGCATCCAATAACTTACAGGAGATTCATAAGGATACTTACCAGTTACAGGATCCTTAGTACCTCTTAATACTCTATTACGTTCTTTAGAATAAACATAATATGTACCAGCAGGAGTATAACGGTCACGTGTCATCTTACCTGATACACAATCAGATTGAAGTACACACTGACCATTTTTATAAATCCATAAATGCTGACGTGATAAATCTACTTCAATATAGTTTCCACCAAGACCATTATTCTCAGTAGATACTTCTTTTGCGCTATATACAGGTGCTCTCTTAACAGCTTTACCTGCACTTAATTCTTCTTTAATCTTTGCAATTTCTTCTGACTGGTTCATACGATATCCGTAATTACCACCACTTACACTTCTTGTACCAAGTCCAGTTGCATTAAATGTACGTGACTTACCAGCAGTATTTGCTTTTGAAGCAAGTGTATAAACGAAGCCTCTCATACGCTTATTCCAGATTTCATCATTATAGCTATATGTTCCATCTTCATTCTTCACAAGCCATGTTAACAACTTTTCATGATTTAAGACTTCTGTCTGATTACTAGGTAGTTCATAAGTAATAGAAGTCTTTAAATACTTATTCAATGTGGCTGCTTCATTCTTAACAGTTTCAGTTGTCTTATCAGGAGACTTATAAGCATCTTTTATTTTAGAAATGTTTAAGTTCTCTTTCTGAAGACTAATTGCTTTGTTTACTGCTTCATAAACAGTTTCTTTATTTAAAGTATGTCCAGGTTTTTCTTTCACTACAGTAAAAGTCTGATTTTCATACTTCAAACGAGCATCTGTAGGTGCTACCTGATTTTCATCCTTTAACTGCTTCTTTTCATAAAGAACAGTCTTTAACTTCTTTTCATCATAAGAAGCCTTGGTCTGAATTGTCTTCTTATTTCCTTTATGGTTGAATAAGTAGTTCTTGAACCATGTAAATGAATCCTGTTTCTTTAATAATTCTTCTACCTGTCCATCAGGAACATAACTCATATCGATTTCATTCGCTGAAATAGTATCAGTTGATTTGTTTCTGAATGTCATTGTTAGAGTGTAGTTCTTCTGATTTTCAGCAATCTTCTTTTCAGCATCCTCAGCACTTAACTTACCGACATTTACATTATTGATGTATGTAGACGGTAAGAAGCGATCGCGATAAGCTGTACCCATATGATTAATATAGAGGAATACTGATAATCCAAGAATTATCAAAATAGATACAATAATCGCGATAATTTTTCTTTTTTTCTGTGTATCTGTCATGTTATCTTTCTCTCCCTTATACTACTCTTCCTAATTCAATGATTATAACAAACATTTGTAAAAAGGTAAATCATGATTTGTGAAATGACTTAAAATTACACAACTTGTACAAAAAAAGTTAGTTTCGACTAATTATTTTGTTGATTTCATAGCACTATATGATATTATGAATATAGTTAGTAGTAACTAACTTCTAGGAGGAAGAGAAATGAATAAACAATTGAAGAATTTATTATTGGCTGTTCCTGTTTCTTTTTCAATGCTTGTACCACAGACAATAAGCGTATTTGCAGACAATACGCAAATGACAAGTACTGTAAAAGCAGAAACATCAACAACCTATGCTGTACGTTATCACATTGACGGTACAGACGAAGTGAAAGAAGTAAAAAAGACTTCAAAGACAGATAGTCAGTCTATCTACTTATATTCTAGACCATTCCAGGTGACTGATACGAAATCAAGACTAGATAAAGGCTATAAGTGGATTGGATGGTCTACAAAGAAGGATGCTACAGAAGCAGAATATAAATTAGGGGATAAGGTGACACTTAATAATGATTCACCAGTCATTGATCTCTATTCAGTCTATGCACCATTAGATCAGGCAAAATTCAATGTGAAGGTTGTCTATCCAGATGGTACTGAGAGTGATGCATTCAGTGCAAGTGTCACATGTAAGAACTGGGATATCAAGCATCCAGAAAATGGCTATATGCATGAAAGCACAGTCAAGGAAGTTTATGAAGCAGCATTAAAGAGCGTCACTATCAAGGATGGCTACAAAGTTAAGGGATTCTCATCTAATGGGAAGACTAAAGAACTTGATACAGTTGATGATACAAGAATAGACTTTACTACTGGCTATACATACTACATCGTTGTAGAGAAGGATGAAGTAGTAACTCCTGTGGAACCTGAAAAACCTAAACCTGAAGAAAAGCCAAGCACGCCAGAAATCAAACCAGACACAAATGAACAGAAGCCTAGCACTCCAACTGTTAAACCAAATACTGATGATAAAAAAACAAATACATCAGTTGAAAAGACAGATACTACAAAGAAAGATAATTCAACTGTGAAAACAGGGGTTGAGGATTATGCTTTAGTTTATACTGTGCTTGCATTAGTAAGTTTATTAATGATAAAAAAATTAAATAAAGAGTTTTAAACGTCTGTTGACTTGAGGAATGTTTAGTTCTTCAAGTCTTTTTTTATGAATATTACTACATTTCCTGTACTGTATGATATTAGAAAAACATTGTATATATCGTTGTTATTTTGATTGCTGATGAGAGTAACTGTTAAACACATTAACAAGTCACTTTTTTTCATAGCTGTTTAATCTGAATAAAAATTGAAAGAGAAAACAAATTTTACCCTAAAAAAGTGCATA
>OLGA01000994.1_pt1 | contig 23202 bp, 18 predicted proteins | sample 1604881 | NCBI WGS metagenome assembly OLGA01 (sample SAMEA3888896, study PRJEB22519) | human gut metagenome | biome: human gut; feature: human-associated habitat; material: faeces | place: Denmark | collected 2009 | reverse complement strand
AGAGGTTTTTGCGCGATTGATCCTATATAATTATGCTTCGCTTATTGCACGGAAAATACCTGTCCCACTGGAAAAGCAAATCAACTTTTCGACTGCTATACTTGTATGCAAACAATTCCTGAAAGGGAAAATCAGATCTGCTCAAATATTTGAAATATTGTCTAAGCATCTGTCGCCAATTAGGCCGGGGCGACAATATAAGCGTTATCAAAACCCTGTTTCCGCTGTAGCTTTCCAATACCGGTTTTCTTAAAACAACTTACAATATTACGTAATTACAGATGGCCTCTGGACATCTGCTTTTGTCATGCGCAAAAAGGGCTGCTACCACAAAAATAGACCTTTTCGCTTACTTGTGGCAGCTGCCTTGCGCTTTGTGCAGTCTTATCTTAATGACATTGCTCATAGAGGGAGCATATCCTGTTTCCGGTTTGTTCAGTTCAGCGGCCCGAAGACGTTCAGCGGCCAGACGCGGAAGATGATCTTGCCGACGATCTGATCTTCTGAGATGCAGCCGACAATGCTGCTGCGGGAGTCGATGGACGCGCTTCTGTTGTCACCCATGACAAAATGGCGCTGGTCAGGAACCTGATACGGAAGCTCGATATCCGTCTCGCCAAGGGCCTTTTCTGGAAGATACGGCTCGTCGAGCAGCTGGCCGTTTACGCTGACAGTACCGTCTTCGCCGATGCTGACATAATCTGCAGGCCCTGCGATATAACGCTTGACGAGCAGCTTGTTGCCGTGATAAAAGGCGATGATATCGCCGGGGGAGAAGGACTTGCTCTTCACGCTGACGAGGATCTGTCCGTTTTGGAGCGTCGGCGACATCGAGCTTCCATACACGCGCAGCACCGGCATCCAGAGTGTCGCCGCCAATACGGCCAGCGCCGCAGCGACGATCAAAATCGCGACCGTGCTCCGCAGCGTCCTGTTATAGCGGCGCTTGTAGCGCAGGCGGCGGCGTTCGGCCTCCAGCTGCTCTGCGGTTGGAAGCGAGGCTTCATTTGTGATAGTCATACTTACTCTCCGTTTCCTGCCTGCGTCGTGTCATCCGGCAAAAGCTGCACCGCTTTTGCAGCAGCAGAAGCGCCGTTCCGGCCATCGTCAGGAACGCGCCGAGGACATAGAATATCCCGGTTCCGCGCCCACCCGTTTCGGGCAGCTCCGCGTAATTGATGCGGTTCGTGATCGCGGCCTCGCCGCTGGGATGCTCTGGGGAGAGCGGCACGGCAGCTCCGCCGCCAAACACAGTGTACGGCGTGCCGCTGATGAGCGCGGCTTCGCCGTCAGGCACAGGCGTGCCTCTGTCGTCCAGCTCGAAAACATAGTACGTTTTGCCGAGTGTCAGACCGCTGAACTGCGCAGCGCCATCCTCAGGCGTGACCGTGCCGTTTGCGTAGACCACGGACGCGGTTGCCACCGGTGTGCCGCTTCCGTCGGGCGTTTCGTAAAGGGCGAAGGTATACGCGCCGTCGAGCTTGGAAATGGGCGTTTCGTCTATGCGCTCAAACAGCTTTTTGACTGTAAGCCTGCCGACGTCGCCGTCCGGCCGGTTGCGGACGGTAAGGAGCACATGGTTCGCGTAGTGCTGCACACCTGCTGCGTCGACCCATGAAGCAGGATCGTCATAGTCTCCCGCAGCGCCCTCGCGGTATTTCGCCGGGTCCTGCGATACGGCGTAATCGGTGTAGCCGTCCTGAATGGCGGAATTGAAGGGCGTGTCTCCGATTGCGATCTCCTTGAGCGCATAGTCCGCGACTTCTCCGTCAAGGAACAGCGGAAGCCCCTCCCACACATACGTCCAGTTATTTTCTGCGCACAGAACCTGCGTGTATGCGCTGTTCACGCCGCCGAGCGGCGCACCGTCATACATCAGCGTGACGGTCACAGGCTCCTGCCAGTCCTCGGGCACCTCGCCCCAGTCCTTCACGGCAGTCACCGTGGTCAGCACGTGTGCCTCGTTCTCAATCACCAGCAGCGCGGTTCCGACACCGGAGGAAATGCCGCCGGCAGAGGCCGCAGGCGGCTTGCCGTCAAAGGTCAGTGCCGTGAGTTTCCCCGTCTCGTCAACGGTGAAGCAGATTTCCTCCGCTCCGCTGTAGCCCTCCGGGAAAGCTTCCCGCAGCGTATAGGAACCGGCGCTCAGCCAGAGATATACCTCACCGTTCGCGTCGGTCACAATGGTCGAACCCGCGTCCTCGGTATATTCCGTGTTGGCAGAGAACACGTTGGTATACATACTGGTTCCGGGCTTGCGGCGCAGCTGACCGGACTGACCGTCGTTCCCGGTAAGCTGGAATTCCACGTCCGCAATGCCGTTCTGCGTAAACGAGTCGATTTTCCGCAGCGTCAGCGTGCCGGTATCAAGATAGGAATTCTGGAAAGCAACAGTGCGGTATCTGCGCTGGGGCGTATCGGCAGGGTAGGAGACCATCGCCGTCTGCACAGGCGTATCGTCGTCGTAGCTCTGCCAGCTGCCGGGGTTCGCGGTGTCGGAAATGCGGTAATAGGAGGCAGACGCAATGTCTTCCAGCAGATAATTCTGCTCGGAAAGCGCGTAATTGCTGTCGATCCGTCCTCCCGCGATCCACGTGTAGGTGTTGCTGGCCGCGTCATAGGATTCATAGCCTACGCAGCCCTCGCGTGTTTCCTCGCTGGCAGGCACAAGCGTGAGCCGCTCGTCGTCCGCGTCGTTGGCCGAGACGTTCTCGATCAGAATACTGTATTCCTGATCGCCGGTCTGAGCCTTGACCCTGTCAATTGCAGTATCGCTGCCAAGGAAGGTCTTCGTCACGCGGAGCTTTGCTTCCTTTGCGACCAGCACGCCGTCGACGTGCCAGCCGTCGCTGGAATCATACTTGAGTGAGGCCCAGCGGATCTGGAAATAATCCGGCGTCAGGTGCTGCGTGGGGATATCCTGCCCAAGGATCTGGATGGTATATCCGTTTTCCCGGAGAAGCGCGAACATTTCCTGATCGGACGGGAACGAATCGAGCGTCACGCCGCCATAGGGCGTGTCCGTCATGGCGCGCAGAATGCCGTCCACCTCATAGGCCGTGTCGTCAGTCGTCGGCGGCGCAAGCAGGAGGAAGCTCGACTCCGGGGTGGTGAGCTTCTCCGTGCCTTGAATGCCTGATGAGAACAGCGATTTAGTAAACTCGCCGATCGCAACGTCGCTGAAGCCGTTGCTATGGAAGTCGCGGATCTCGCATTTGAGGTTGAGGTAGAAATTCACGGATGCGATTCTTTCGCGTGCGTCCAATGCGCCCCATACGGCCTCAAGCTCTACGACTCCGCCGGTTTCACAGGCGTTCAGCTGCACCATCGTCAGCGCCTGTCCAGGCTCCAGCAGTTCGCCGGTCGTTTTGACGCGCCAGCCGCGGAACGTATAGAAAAAGTGCGCTTCCTGTTTGGTCTTGTTCGACCGCACCATCAGGGACAGCACATCCGGGTTACGAAGCTGATAAACCGTGTCCATGGAGACCTTGATTTTTTCGGACAGCATAGCCATGCCGCCCACCGTGCCGTTCGTCACGATCTGCTGAGCGTCCACGCTGACCGCGCTGCTGAGCTGCCGCAGATTGCTCGAAAGCGTGTTGGCATGATACACGATGGTATATTCGCGTGTCTCCATAAAGGACAGCAATGCGGCAATTTTGATGGGCTGGGTAACGCTGCTGAACGTAAAGCGCATTCTGCCGTCCTCCAGCGGCTCCATGCCGTCCGGGGGCAGCTCCGCGCCGTCCTTCAGATTGTTGAAGCTCCAGACATAGTCCGCAAACATGGAAAGCTCGACGCTGAACGTGTCTCCGCGCTGCACGTGATAAATTCCGCTTTCCGAAGCGGCTGTGGGCGGTGCGGAAATATTGATGGTATAAAACGTATTGTCACGGATGAGCGTCTCGTCGTTAGTCTTTTTGCTTCCCTCGAAATAGCTGCCGAAGCCGGCGCTGTTGTGCGGGAGATAATAGATATAGCTTGTGTTCCGCGTGCTCAGCGGAATGCGCCATTCCAGCGTGCCGTCGTCCGTCTCCGCCTGATACGCGGGCGCATCCGCCCAGATGACAGAGGGGTCATTATGGTCGGTGTGCGGGAAGAACCGTTCGCCCGTATACGCGTCCGCTGCAAAGCCATACGCGGCATACACTGTCTCAAGCTGTGCCGCCGTGATGTAATGCCGCTTGTTTTCAACTGGCAGGGAGGTGTATTCCTCTGAAATGAGGCGCGGCGCGTCGTCGAGATAGACATAGTATTTCAGCGTGATCGCGCCAGCACGGTCGTTGATCTCATCAACGGACGCGTCGCCGTCCGGTTCCTCCTCAGAAGGCTCGACCGGCTCATCTTCTGAAGGCTCGTCCGGGCTGGGCTCGTCCATGCCCTGATCACAGGTCAGGATCCATGTGCCGTAGCAAAGCACAGTATGGACATGGTCGGGGTCAGAATTGGTGCAGGTCAGCGTCTGCGTATCCGCCGGGACCTCTCTCGTTTCAAAGCAGCTGTCCGTGTGCTGGTGCGAAATAACCTCCGGCAGCGCGCAGATAAGCGTGCCGTCCGCCGCATAGCAGGCATCGTCATGTTGGTGCAGCACGACCTCTTTCTGTTCGCAGATGAGCACCGGTTCGGCGCTTTCGTCCTCCGTCTGCCCGCAGGACAAGAGTGTCTGCCAAGCGTAGCACTCGTCCGTATGGATATGCGCTTCTCCTTCGTCCAGACCGCAGACCAGTTCACCCCGCGCGGCAGAATAGCATTCTTCCGTGTGCACGTGCGTCTCAGGCGCTGCATAGCAGTCTGCCGTGTGCGTATGCTCTGCAAGCTCCGGCAGGGGACACACAAGCGTGCCGTCATCATAGCACGCCGCATCGTGCCGATGCACGACAAGCAGCCCGTCCTCCGGCAAAACAGGACAGGCAAGCACGGTCTTTTCAATTGTGGAAACCTGCGTATAGCAGCTCTCGTCGTGGATGTGCGAGGCCGTCATGGTAACGGCGGGCAGGATGAGCGCGTAGGTCGTGACAAAGACGACGATGGACGCAAGCACAGTCAGGATACCGTGCCAGAGACGGCGGCGCGTATGCCGTTTTTTAAATTCCTTAACATCGCGCAAAAGCAGATCGTCCATAAACCAAGCTCCGTGATAGTAAAATGATTCTATGTAAAAAATATGAAAACACGAATTTTAGGTGTTACTATTATACTAGATAATTGACATATTTCAACACTTTTCATATTTTTTTTTTTTTTGAGCGATTTTTCTTGAAAAACTGGTCGAATTATGGTAATCTATTGTCCCACGTAAAGATATAGACGCGTTAAGAAAATGTAAAATGCATCAAGAAAGGAAAAAATGGAATGAAGAAAACAGGCAAAATTTTTTCACTTGTGATGGCACTGCTCATTGTGGTGCTTTCGCTGAGCGTGATGGCGCTGGCGGCGGACAGCTACACCATCACCATCAAGGGCGACAACAGCACCGCCGACCACACCTATGAGGCCTATCAGATCTTTGCTGGCGACCTCCACGACCCGTCCCCTGCCAAAGAGGAAGCAATTCAGGATAAGGTGCTCTCCAACATCGTCTGGGGCAGCGGCGTGAACCAGGAGCTTGCCGTGAATGGCAAGACCCTCACCGAAACGTTTGACGGCAAGACTGCCGCGCAGGTTGCCGAAGACCTGAAGGGCATCGCGGACGCGCGGGCGTTTGCCAAGAAGATCGCCCCCTTCCTGAGCAGCCATACGGACTCCACCGGCAAAAACGACGCGGGCAACTACGTGATCACGGGCCTTGCCGCCGGTTACTATCTCGTCAAGGATCAGGACAACTCCCTGACCGGCGAGAACGACTTCTACACCGCCTACATGATGAAGGTCGTCGGCAACGTGCAGGCGACCCCCAAGGGCGAGAAGCCCGCGCTGAAAAAACAGATCAAAAACAACAACACCGGCATGTGGAGCGAGACAGGCAATGCGGCCTTCCAGCTTGGCGACACCGTAAGCTTCCGCATGGTTGTTACCGTACCCGATACCTCCCGCTACACCGACGGTTATATCTACAAAATTTATGATACCATGACCGAAGGGTTGACCTCCAACGTCAAAACAGTGGAGGATTTCTCCATTGAGATCAAGAATGATCCGAACAACAAGCTCGACAGTAAATACTGCTCGCTTGTTACCAGCAAGATCATGGTCGACGGCAAGGAAGTCGATCACTTCGAGCTTTCTATCGATATCAAGCAGGCTATCGCCGACGGCGTGATCGAGGCAGGCAATGACCTGTGCGTCAACTATACCGCTGTTCTGAATGACAAGGCCGACTTCTATATCATCGGCGAAGGTAAGAACACCAACACGGCCTATCTTGAGTACAGCAACAACCCCAACGGCGAGGGCACCGGCAAAACGCCTGAGAGCTCTGTCCACGCATGGACGTTCGCCATGATCGTTTCCAAAATCGACGGCACGACCAAGGCTCCGCTGACCGGCGCAAAGTTCGTCCTTTCCCGCAGGGCGGATCTTAAGGTCAGCGATATGCAGTGCGACGAAAACGGCAATCCGACCGTTAAGACTGATCTGCTCCCGATGTACACCGGCGACAGTGCGCGAGCGCCTTATGAGCTTGTCACGGCTGAAAAAGTTGCGGCGGACAACAACATTACCTACACCGCAGAGCTGGGTGATGGAATCGTTTTCGCTGGTTTCGGTGAGTTTACGTACTATCTCTACGAGACAAAGGCTCCCGGCGGCTACAATCTGCTCTCTGAGCCGGTTGCGGTCACTTTCCACTGCTCCGATACCATGGATGCAAGGCTTGACCCCGCGTATATTACGATCAACGACAGCGCAAATCAGATCACATCCATGCATTTTGAAATCGAAAACAAATCCGGCGCGACGCTTCCGGAGACCGGCGGCATCGGCACGACGCTGTTCTATGTCATCGGCGGACTGCTTGTCGTTGGCGCTGGTGTTCTGCTCGTGACCAAAAAGCGCATGGGCAAGGCTGAAAACTGATTTTTGTAATTTTGCCGCAAAGGGACGGAGGACTTTTCCTTCGTCCCTTCGCGGCAGCAGGGAGAATTCCGCAATGAAAAAGCTCATCAATATCCTTCTGGTTCTGGCGCTGCTTGCGGGACTGTCCCTGCTGCTTTATCCCACCGTGAGCGACTATTGGAACTCGCTGCACGCCTCGCAGGCTGTCGCATCGTATGACGAGGCTGTGCAGAGCATGGACGCCGGGCGGTACGATGCGCTGCTGCAAAGTGCGCAGCGCTATAACCGCGATCTGTTTTCAAGAGGCAGCCTCTTTTCCCTGACGGACGAACAACGCGAGGACTATCTCAGCCAGCTGAGCATCGACACCTCCGGCATCATGGGATATATCGAGATCCCGACCATCAAAGTCTCGCTTCCCATCTACCACGGCACGAGCGACGACGTGCTCCAGATCGCTGTGGGCCATCTGGAATGGAGCTCGCTCCCGGTCGGCGGCGAGAGCACGCACTGCGTCCTCTCCGGACATCGCGGCCTGCCCAGTGCCAAGCTCTTTACGAACCTCGACCAGTTGTCAGAGGGCGATCTCTTCGTCATCCGCACGCTCGACGAGGTGCTGACCTATGAGGTCGACCGCATTCTCATCGTCCTGCCCGGCGAGGTGCAAACGCTCGGCATTGAAGAGGGGAAGGACCTCTGCACCCTCGTCACCTGCACGCCCTACGGCGTCAATTCTCACCGTATGCTTGTGCGCGGCCACCGCGTCGACAACCAGTCCGAGGCTGTACGCCTGACAGCAGACGCGATCCGCATCGATCCGCTGCTTGTCGCGCCCATCGCCGCTGTCCCGCTTCTGCTGGCGCTTCTTCTGCTGCTGGCTGTTACGCCGAAGAAAAAGCGCCGGAGCTAAAAATTATCTGCCGGAGGAACCGCTATGCGAAATTGGACAAAACGAGTCTGTGCGCATCTTCTCGCGCTTTTGTGCCTCGCCGCGCTGCTTCCCGCGCGGGCATCCGCTGCGGGCGTGATCGACACGGACCGCGATGTGCGCCTCACCATCGAATACCGGCACGACGGGGAACCGGTTCCGTCTGTCCCGTTTGACCTCTACTATGCCGCGTCCGTTGACGCGGATGCGAACTTCACCCTCGCGGGGGATTTTGCGGACTATCCCGTCAGCCTTGAGAAGCTCACTGCCGCCGAACGGAAAGCGCTTGCCGAAACGCTTGCCGCCTATGTGGACCGCGACGGACTCACGCCGCTGGACAGCAGAAAAACGGACACGCAGGGGATGCTTACGTTCCCAAACCGGCAGGAGCGCCTTGTGCCAGGCCTCTATCTGGTCGTTGGCCGCAGACTCGTGACGGATCGATACACCTACACAACCGAGCCATTCCTGATCGCGCTCCCAAATCTGGAAAACGATACGTGGCTCTATGATGTTACGGCCTCGCCCAAGCACACGAGAACGGAAAATCCGCCCGTTCCGCCCGATGATAAAGACGACTGGCGGGTCATCAAGATCTGGCAGGACGATGTAGAGGAGCTGCGGCCGGACGAGGTCGTGGTCGAGCTGCTGAAGGACGGCACAGTTTACGACACCGTGCGACTGAACGCGAAAAACAACTGGCGTCACACCTGGAAGAGCCTTCCGAAGTACCATGCCGACGGCTCTGCCATTGAATGGCGCGTCACGGAGCAGCCGCTGAAGCGCTACACCGTCCGCATTTCGCGCGACGGCAATACCTTCCTTGTCGTCAATACCTACAACCCGCAAAGCCCGGACGAAGACAGCATAACGCGCACCGTGATCAAGCGCTGGGACAACGCGGGCTATGAGCAGAAACGCCCCGATACGATCACGGTCACACTCCTGAAGGACGGCACGGTCTACGACACAAGGACTATCAGCCGCACGGACAGCTGGCAGTACACATGGAGCGGCCTTCCCCGGTATAGCCCGGACGGCACGGAGATCGTCTGGACAATACAGGAAAACGCCGTTCCCGGCTACATTTCAAGCATCCGGGAAACCGGCGATACGTTCATTCTGACCAATACACCTGAGCATCAGAAGCTTCCGCAGACGGGGCTTCTCTGGTGGCCGGTCCCGGTGCTTGCCGCGGCGGGCCTGCTGCTTCTGATTTTGGGCACGCTCTTGAAAAGGAAAAATGATCATGATTAAACGCGGAACGCTTTGCACGATTCTGGGGCTGCTGCTCCTTCTCGCCGCGCTGCTGCTCACGGCCTATAACCTCCGCCGCGATGCAGCCGCAGGCGACGCTGCCGAGCTTGTACTCGAACGCCTGACATCCGACCTGCCCTGGCAGGAAAGTCTTTCCCAGTCTCCCACTGGAGAGGGGAAAGAAGAGGCATTTGTCCCGGATTATGTGCTGAATCCGGAGCTGCCCATGCCGGAACGCGAGATCGATGGCCAGAGCTACATCGGCGTTCTGGATATCCCCGCGCTCGGCCTGTCGCTCCCAATCATCAGCACATGGAGCTATCCCGGCCTGCAGATCGCACCCTGCCGCTACTCCGGCTCCGCGTATCTTGAAAATCTCGTCATTGCGGGGCACAATTACCGCAGCCATTTTGCGTCCCTCCCGCAGCTCCAGCCGGGCGATGCGGTCACGTTTACAGACATGGACGGGACTGTGTTCCGCTACAAGGTCGATTCCCTTGAAACGCTTTCTCCCTACGCCATATCCGATATGACCAGCGGCGGCTGGCCGTTGACACTCTTCACCTGTACCGTCGGCGGCCAGTCAAGGCTTGCTATCCGCTGCAGCGCCGGCTGACGTACTACAAAAATCAGAAAAGTCGTGAAACTCCGAATGTCCCATCGGAATTTCACGGCTTTTTGTTTTGCGTATTGCTTATTTCTTCGTGAGCGTCAGGTGATAATCGGCGCCGTCTACACGGGCAGCCGCCTGATAGCCACTGTGCGCGGCAAAGCGCTTGATGTTTTCAACGGCAGTTTCGTTGTCGACGAGAACTTCCAACGCAGCGGGATTGTCCTTCTTGATCGCGTTCTGCACCATCACGACGGGCATGGGGCAGAGATAGCCTCTTGCATCAACCATTTTTCTGCGCCTCCTTCTTCTTCATGCTGTTTACGATGGAGATCACCAGCACGATCACGATACCGAGCACCACTGCGACGCGGCCATTGGTGGAAACGCCGCCCGCAGAGCTTTCGGAGGCCGCGTTTCCGGCAAGGCCGAAGTTATGTGCGAACGCAGCGCCGACGATCATGCCGAACACCGTAACGGCAGAATCCGCGTTGCCGCTGCCGGCAAGAATGAGCTGACGCAGCGGGCAGCCGCCCAGCAGCACCGAGCCCCAGCCCGCGAGCAGCATACCGAGGAAGTTCCACACATGGTCGGAATGTGCAACCGGCTGTCCGGCGAAGCCGAGATTGAATTTATGCAGGCAGAGATTGCCGATGAGGACTGTGACGAAAATGGCGATGAAGCCCCACAGCAGGTGCAGATCCTTGAACATCATCGTGTCGCGCAGACCGCCGACCATGCAGATACGGGATTTCTGTGCCAGCGCGCCAACAACCAGCGCGATCAGCAGCGCGATCAGGAACGGGGCGTGCTTGGAGCCGGGGCCCTCCTCAGAGAGCTTGAACAGCGTGGGAACAGCCAGGAACAGGATCAGCAGGCCGACCATGACAGCGGGCAGCACCGTGCCGTCGAGCGTCTTGGTGGCGTAGTTCCGCTGAAGCGTGAAGCCCTTGCGGATGAAGATCGTGCCGAGGAAGATACCGGCGGCGAAGCCGGCCAGACCGACAACGGCGTTCAGATCGCCGCCAGCCAGACGCAGCACCATGCGCAGCGGGCAGCCGAGGAAGGCCAGCGCGCCGATCATGACGAATGCGCCGAGCACAAAGCGGAGCGCGGAAGACGAACCGGCTCTGGCTTTCCATTCCTTAGAGGCCAGCGCCATCAGGAAGCTGCCGAGCACAAGGCCGATGATCTCCGGGCGGACATACTGGACCTTGGCAGCAGAATGCAGACCCACAGCGCCTGCGATGTCGCGCTCAAAGCACGCGATGCAGAAGCCCATGTTGGCCGGGTTGCCGAGCGCCGTCAGCACGAGTGCTGCGATGCCGATGACAACACCGGTCAGAATGACGAACAGGTTTTCTTTTTTCATGTTCTCTTTCCTCCGATATAGTCGAACTAAGTTCGCCGAAGTTCGATATTCTGGAACGAGAATATCGAAAACGACGTGAATGCGGGCTTTTTCGCCCGCATTCGTTACTCTTTAATCAGAATAACACGCTTTTTCACGATTGTCAATCATTTTTCTGTTCGACATTTTCGAAAAATATTCAGAATCGAAGAAACGTTCAGAGCAGCAGCGCCGAACCCTGTTCCAGATCGTCGGACAGGAACCGGCGGTTGAGCGCATTCAGGACCCGCTTTTTATCCGCGCTCCACATGGGAGCGATCAGGCTGCGCTTCGCGCCGTCTCCGGTCATACGGTGAATGACCAGCTCGCGCGGCAGCACGCGCAGACAGTCTTCCAGTACAGACAGATACGCATCCAGCGTCATGGTTTCGAAGTTTCCGGCGGCGTAGTCCTCAGCAAGGTCTGTCCCGGACAAAACGTGCAGCAGATGGAGCTTGATGCCGTCCGCACCGCTCTGACCGATGTAGCGTGCGGTCTGCACCATCATCTCCGGTGTTTCGCCGGGAAGTCCAAGGATCATATGCGCGACCACATGGATATCCAGCGCCTTGAGCTGCCGGACGGCATTGTCAAACACGGAAAGGGGATAGCCGCGCCGGATATACCGCGCAGTGGATGCGTGGATCGTCTGTAAGCCAAGCTCGACCCAGACAGGCTTCCTTTCCCGCAGCTCCGCGAGCAGCGCGAGAATCTCCGGCGGCAGGCAGTCCGGTCTGGTCGCGATGGACAGCGCGCAGATCTCATCCCGGTCGATTGCGGCCAGAAACAGCGGCCTTAATTGATCGGCGGGCGCATAGGTATTGCTGTAATCCTGAAAATAGGCGATATATCGGGCATCCGGCCCGGCCTTTGCCGCGACAAGGCGTTTGGCCTGGGCAAGCTGTTCAGAAACCGGGAGCGCGGCGGAGGCGGCGAATTCACCGCTTCCGCTGCAAAAGATGCAGCCGCGTGCGTCGAGCGTCCCGTCGCGGTTCGGACAGGTGCATCCGGCAGAAAGCGCCAGCTTATAGACCTTGAAGCCGAATGTCTCGCGTAGATACGCGTTCAGGGAGCGGTAATACATATGTCCTCCAAATGATTTGCGCGCCGCAGTCTCTGCGGCGCGCAAGCTGGTTCCTTACGATTTGGGAGCATCCAATGCTTCATCCTGCATGACCGCCTCAAATTGAGCGCGGTTCATATTTTCGTTTTCCATCAGGAAGCCCGCGATCTTATCCAGCCGTTCCGAATGCGCGGTCAGGATCTCCTCGCAGCGCTTGTATGCCTCGCGCATGATCGACTGCACCTGCACGTCGATCTCGCCTGCCGTTGCTTCGGAATAGGGCTTCGTTTTTTCGTAATCCCGGCCAATGAAGACCTCCTGACTCGACGAATAGGAGACAGGGCCAATCGCGTCCGACATTCCGTAGGTCGCGACCATATCCCGCGCAAGCTTTGTTGCGCGCTGGAGATCGTTCGAAGCACCGGTCGAGATATCGCACAGCTTCAGCGCTTCCGCGACGCGCCCGCCAAGGAAGGAGACGACCGTCTCGAACATTTCATTGCGCGAAGCGTAGGATTTGTCATCCTGCGGCAGGCTGATGGTCATACCGCCCGCCTGTGCGCGGGGGATGATGGTGATCAGGTGCACGGGATCCTGCGAGTCCAGACAATACATACACACGGCGTGTCCGGCCTCATGGACGGCAGTGAGCATTTTTTCGGAGTGGCTGACGACGCGGCTCTTTTTCTCCGGACCTGCAATAACCTTGATCATGGCAGCTTCCAGATCCTGCTGCGTGATGGCGGCTTTGCCGTTCCGCGCAGCAAGCAGTGCGCCCTCGTTCAGCAGATTCGCAAGATCGGCGCCGGTAAAGCCGGCGGTCGCCTTTGCGATGGCGGGCAGATCGACATTGTCTGCCAGCGGCTTTTTGCGTGCGTGGACCTGCAATATCTCCGCTCTTCCGCGCCAGTCCGGCGCGCCGACATAGATCTGCCGGTCGAACCGTCCGGGACGAAGCAGGGCGGGGTCGAGAATATCCTTGCGGTTGGTCGCCGCGATGACGATCACGCCCTCGTTTGCAGAGAAGCCATCCATTTCCACGAGCAGCTGGTTGAGCGTCTGCTCGCGCTCGTCGTGACCGCCGCCGAGACCTGCGCCGCGCTGACGGCCCACCGCGTCGATCTCGTCGATGAATACAATAGCGGGCGCAACACGCTTGGCCTGATCGAACAGGTCGCGCACACGGCTTGCACCGACGCCGACATAAAGCTCGACAAAATCGGAGCCGGAAATGGACAAAAACGCGACGTTTGCCTCACCGGCGACAGCTCTTGCCAGCAGCGTCTTGCCGGTGCCCGGAGGGCCGACCAGCAGAACGCCCTTGGGGATCTTTGCGCCAAGCTGTCTGAATTTATCCGGGTCGCGCAGGAATTCTACGATTTCGGAAAGCTCTTCCTTCTCCTCATCCGCGCCTGCAACGTCCTTAAAGGTAACAGCTTCGCCGTTCGGAACGCCGAAGCGGGCGTTTGCGCGCGTAAACTGCGACATGGCGTTCGGGCTGCCGCCGGAGCGGTTCATCAGGATGAACCAGACGAACAGCAACGCAACGCCGACGACGAGATAAGGCAGGACAGACCGCCAGATGGAGTTGACGGCGGGAAGATAGTTGTAGGACTTGAGAATGCCGGACGCGCTCTGCGCGGCAATGGTCTCGTCGAGGTCCTTGTGGAATGTCTCAATGTCGCCGATCCTGGCGGCTGCCGTGCCTGCCTGCGCCGTATCGCTGGCATACAGCGTCATGGTCAGCGTGTCGCCCTGTAAAACGAACGACTCGACCCGTTCATTTTCGAACAGGTCGAGCACGTCGGAATAGGCAAGCCTGCTGCTGTTCTGCGTGAGCAGGGACGAAGAGATCACCACAAGCACCAGCGCCAGAATCGCGATCAGAATGATCGTCTGTACGGTTTTGGGCTGTTGATTCACGGAGTATCTCCTTTTGAAAGAATAGATAGAAAGATCAGCTTACTGATCCTGATAGACGGAGGGCTTCAGAACGCCGACGAACGGAAGGTTCCGGTAATAATCCTCGTAATCCAGACCGAAGCCGACGACAAACGCGGGCGGAACGGTGAAGCAGGTGTAATCCGGCTTCAGATCGACCTTGCGGCCCGTGGGCTTGTCGAGCAGCGTGCAGATCCTGATGGACGCGGGCTTGCGCTCACGGAACATTTCGCAGATCATTTTGAGCGTGCTGCCGGAGTCGATGATATCCTCAAGGATCAGAACATGACGCCCTTCGATATCGTGATCGATATCCTTGCGGAACGTCAGCTTGCCGGTGGATTCCGTACCGCCCTCAAAGGAGGTGATGCACATGAAGTCCTCCTGCACAGGAATGCTGATGGCATTGGCCATTTCCGCAAAGAACGGGACGACGCCCTTGAGCACGCCGACAAGGATCGGGCACTTGCCGCGGTAATCCTCCGCGATCTGCGCACCGACCTCCTTGATCCGCGCGTGGATCTCCTCCTCGGAAACAAGAACGCGTTCAATGTCCTGAAGCATATCAGATTTGTTAATCATACAGCGAATCCTCTTTCTCTAATTCTTCTATTCTGATGATGACCGCGCGGTCGCCGGGGGCGGCTGCACGATCAAGATTGACGCCGATCCCGTAGACGCCGAGAATTCCATGCGCATCCGCTGCCACAGGGAGCAGGCCGCGCCTGTCCAGAGGAATCTTGCGGTCGATCATGAGCTTTTTCAGCGTTTTCCGGCCGCCGGAGACACGCATCTCGTCGTGCGCCCGGCGCGGACGGAACAGGATCTGTGTAGTTGAGCCTATCGTATCACACTTTACGGCAAAAGTGGAGAGTGTATTTTGAATTTCTGAAAAATTTTCTTGCCATTCGCAGCAAACACGGAGGCCAAGCGGCTGAAGAACGGCGGATTCCCCGGCCAGAAGCGTGACCGGCTCGAATGCGGCAGGGGAGCCGGCTGTGAGAAGCAGCCGGTCGTATTCCCGCTGCGCCGAAAATCCGCCCGGCAGAGATGCGCGGGCAGAGGGGCATTCGGAAAACAGCAGCCGGTCGACGGCACTGATGTGCCGCTCCGAAAGCTTCGGCGCGTGGATCTCGCCGAGCAGCAGTTTGACAGCGCGCGTGCGGACGGCCGCCGGATACGCGGTAAGGGCGCTGCACCGGATCCCATCCGAAAGCCGGGCCTGCCGCAGCGCCGCCTCTGCCTGCGCAGAAAGCTGCGCCTCGTCCGCCTCCAGAAGCCGGCACATACGAAACGCCGTTTCGCAGAGGGATGGATTCTCCGCTTTGAGAAGCGGGACGACAGACTGCCGCAGGCGGTTGCGCCGTGCGTCCGGAAGAAAATTGGTGCTGTCAGTCACATGGGAAAGTCCGTTTTGCGCGAGATACACCTCGATCTCCGCACGGGAGACGGCAAGCATGGGCCGGATGAACCGCTCACGCCTCGGCGGAATGCCGCAGAGCCCGGCAAGCCCGGTGCCGCGTGTGAGATTTAAAAGCACCGTTTCCAGATTGTCGTCCTGCGTGTGCGCCGTTGCAATTAAACCTGGCAGGGAAGAGAAGAACGCGTAGCGAAGCGCACGCGCCGCTTCCTCAACGGATTCGTGCGTCTTTGCCGCGCGGGCGCGTACATCACCGTTATCAACATGGAGCACGACGCCCAGTTCGGCGCAGAGCGTACGGACAAACGCCTCGTCGCGGTCTGATTCTTCGCTGCGCAGCTGATGATTGAAATGCGCCGCCTCGACCGTAATGCCGAGCGTATTCCGTAAGGACAACAAAACATGCAGCATACAGACGGAATCTGCGCCGCCGGAAACGGCACAGATCACGGTATCGCCCGGCTGCGTCATGCACTGCCCGCGCATCCACGAAAGAATTTTATCCGTCATGCTTCCATTCCAGATCGGAGAACGTAAAGAACTGCGGCCGCCACTGCAGCTTGACCGTTCCGGTCTCGCCGTGACGGTTTTTCGCAACAATGCACTCGGCAATGTTCTTGTCCTGCGTGTTGGGGTTATAATACTCGTCGCGGTAGAGGAACATGACGGAGTCTGCGTCCTGTTCGATAGCGCCGGATTCACGAAGATCAGACAGCATCGGCCGCTTGTCGGTACGCGATTCGTTGGCACGGGACAGCTGGCTGAGACAGATGACCGGCACATTCAGCTCCTTTGCCATGATCTTGAGCGCACGGGAGATGTCGCTGACGACCGTTACGCGGTTATCGCCGGATTTCCCGGGCGCGGCGGCGGTCATCAACTGCAGATAGTCGATCAAAACCAGCCCCAGATTGTCGAGCCGGCGGCATTTTGCATTGATCTCCGCGACCGTGATAGCCGGATTGTCGTCCACGCGGATATCCGTCTGGCTGAGCGCGGACGAGGCGATAGAGAGCTTTCCCCAGTCTTCCTCATCCAGATGACCGGTCGTAAGCTTCTGGTTTTCAACAAAGCTTTCCGTGGAAAGAAGACGCATGACCAGCTGTTCGCGCGACATTTCGAGCGAAAAGAACGCGACAGTCTTTTCATAGGTCTTCGCCACGTTCAGGCAGATATTGAGCGCGATAGCCGTCTTGCCCATACCGGGACGGGCTGCGATCAGGATCAGGTCAGTCTTGTTCAGGCCGTTGATCTTGCGGTCAAGATCGTGAAGTCCGGTAGACAGACCGGGGATCTCGCTGCCGGAGGCCGCCAGCTCTTCCAACCGGTCGTAGACGTTGATCATGACCTTGCCGATGTGCTGCAGGCTGTCACCAGTGTTGCCGCGCCGGAGCGAATAAATCTTTTTCTCCGAAACCTCGAGCATTTCCTGCGCCGTGCCGACGCCGTCGTAGACCATTTCCGTGATCTCCGACGACGCAGTCGCCAGCGCACGCAGGAGCGACTTGTCATGCACGATCGTGCAATACTGCTTGACATTGGCGGCGGTCGGCGTGATCTTCAACAGCTGCGCGATGTAATCATAGCTTCGCTGCTCGTCATACACGCCGCGCTCTTTCATTTTATTGAGTACGGTAACGGGGTCGATCTTTTCCGAGAAGTTGAACATCGTATAGATCGTCTCGTAGATCTCGCGGTTCTGCCGGAGATAAAAATCGTCCGGCTGCAGCATACCGACCACGTCCGGCACGCAGCGCTCGTCGATCAGCATCGAGCCGAGCACGGACTGCTCCGCCTCCAATGCCTGCGGGGCCTGCCGCTGAAGCAGCTCCTCGTCCATAGATGTTCACATCCTTCCGGGAAATGATGATCAGGCGCACTTAGGCTTCCTTGACCTCGATTTTGAGTTCTGCGTTGATCTCATAGCCGAGCTTGCACTTGACGGTGTAAACGCCGACCGACTTGATCGGCTCGTCCAGAACGATCTTCCGCTTGTCCAGCTGGATCCCGGCCTGCTTCGCAAGCGCCTCGGAAACCTCCGTGTTCGTGACCGAGCCGAACAGACGGCCCGCTCCGCCGCCCTTCGCGGTGACGACGACGGTCATATCCTTCATGCGGTTGCGCAGATCGAGCGCTTCCGCGCGCTCCTTGGCCTGCCGTTCCTGCGTGGCCTTGTCGTTCATGCGCATGGTGTTGATGTTGTCTGCGGTCGCTTCCTGCGCAAGCTTGCGCGGCAGAAGAAAGTTGCGCGCGTAGCCGTCAGATACCTCGATCATCTGGCCGCGCTTGCCCTGACCTCTTACATCCTGTGTTAAAATAACCTTCATGTTGATAACTCCTTTCAAAGAGAATTGTCTGGTGCCGCTTATGCTGAAAGCGGAGGCCGGATATACCGTGCGCTGCTGTCCGGCGCTGGGCGCATATTGATGCCGGATACAATGCCCATGGCGAAAAACATTGTGACGAGCGAGCTACCGCCGTAGGAAAAGAACGGCAGCGTCAGGCCGATGACCGGCACAAGGCCGATGCACACGCCGATGTTGATGAACACCTGCGCCGTCAGCATGCCAGCGATACCGACGCAGATGAGCCGGTTCATATAGTTGCCGGATTTGATGCCGACATAGATGATACGGATGATGATGGCCGTCAGCAGAATGAGAACTGCCATGCAGCCGAGCATGCCGAGCTCCTCGCCGATAGAGGAGAAAATCAGGTCGGTATGCTGCGCGGGGATCGTGCCGCTCTGCACCATCGTCCCGTGGTAGAGCCCCTGGCCGGTGACGCCGCCGTTCTGCAGCGCGCGCAGACTGCGGTTCATCTGATAGCGCTGATCCTGCGCCGCCGGGTCGATGCGCGGGTCAAACAGCACCCAGATACGGCTGCGCCGGTCGTAGCTGAGAAACTGCCACAAAAATGGAGAAGCTACAAGCAGCACCGCAAACGCGCCGAGGAACCACAAAAGGCTCACGCCGCCGACAAACGCCATAATGACGAAAATAAACAAATACTGCAGCGCAACACCCAGATCCTCCGACGCTACGACGATCAGGCCAAACATGAAAACCGTGATGACTGCGAGCCGCAGGACCGTTGAGATATGCGAGATCTTGTTCTGCCGGATGCTCATGGTCTTGGCCAGGATCATGATAAACGGAATTTTGCAGATCTCCGCAGGCTGGATGGAAAACGGCAGAAAGCTGAACGCCAGCCAGGAGCGGTTACCGCTTCGGGTATCGCCGAAGGGGAACAGCAGAAGAATGAAGATCGCCGAGAAGATCAGCAGCAGCTCGCGCCGCTCGGCAATGATATCGACGTCGACCAGCGTGAAAAAGACATATAAAATAATACCAAGAACCAGCGCAAGGATCTGCGTGCGGACATACTGCGCGCTGCCCTTGACGTTTGTTGCGCTGGAAATGACCACAATGCCGAAGACGCTGGCGGCAATACAAAGGCTCAGAAGGATCATATCTGCGCGCCGGACAAAGCTGCCGATCGCTTTCCATATCCCGTGCATAAAGCCGCCTCCTTTGAATGCGAAAATAAAGCTTGAAAAAAGGAATCCTAATTCAATTTTACATTGTATCAAAAAAGGACGAATAAGTAAACCACGATTTTCAAATTGCCGTGGTTTTGGTATGATTTTGAATTGATTTTACTTGATTTCTGTGTTATAATGCGGCAGATATAAAATAGGGCAGATAGGGGGCTTTGGTATGCAGATCACCACGCACAGCGCGGACGAAACGCAGGCGCTTGGACAAAGACTGGCAAAGCGCCTCCTGCCGGGCGATGTGATCGCCTATTTCGGCGATCTGGGAGCAGGAAAGACGGCCCTCACGCGCGGCATTGCGCAGGGCCTCGGTGTCACAGATCTCGTGACCAGCCCGACCTATACCATTGTCAATGAATACCTGACGGGCCGCATCCCGCTGTTCCATTTCGATATGTACCGCCTCGGCTCCTCGGACGAGCTGTTCGACATCGGCTGGGAGGATTATCTTGCACGCGGCGGCGTGTGTGCCGTCGAGTGGAGCGAAAACGTAGAAGACGCACTGCGGGACGCAATTCATATCACCATCGAGAAAGACCCGCTTGAACCCGATACCCGCCGCATCACCATCGAAGGAGGGAGCCGATTTGAAGCTGCTGGCATTTGAATCCTCTGCGAAGGCAGCCGGTACGGCGCTGCTGTTCGACGGCTGCCTGCTTGCGGAATATATGCAGAATTCCGGCCAGACCCACAGCAGAACGCTGATGGAGCTGGCAAAAAATATGCTCTCCGGCTGTGATCTGACCCCACAGGATATCGACGCTGTCGCCGTCGCCGCCGGGCCCGGAAGCTTTACGGGCGTGCGCATCGGCATGGCCTGTGCCAAGGGCTTCGCGTGGGGCCGTCAGCTCCCGCTATACGGCGTTTCGACGCTGGAGGCCATGGTGCGCGGCGCAGCCTGCGCCGACGGCGTTTACTGCGCCTGCATGGACGCGCGGAAGGGGCAAATCTATAACGCGCTGTTCAATTGGACCGATGGAGCGCTCCTGCGCCGTACGGAGGACCGCGCAATCGCAATTTCAGAGCTGTCGCAGGAGCTGAAAAATATTCCCGGCCCTGTGTATCTCGCCGGCGACGGTGCGAAGCTCGTTTTTGACACATTGAAGGAGGAGAATCTGCCGCTGCGGCTGCTTCCCGAGCATCTGCGCCAGCAAAGGGCCTCCGGCGTGGCGCTGACCGCAATGGAAAAGATCGCCGCGGGCGAACCGGCAGACGCCGCCGCGCTGACGCCCAATTATCTGCGTCAGGCGCAGGCAGAGCGCACGCGGCAGCATGACAAGGACTTTTATTTGAAAAAATAATTGAATAGAAAAGACAAAGGAGCAACATCATGAGCACGAAAGCATTTGGAGAACACGTACACGTCATGGATCATCCGCTCGTCGCGCACAAGCTGACGATCATGCGCGATAAAAACACCAGCGTCAAGGATTTCCGGGAGCTGGTCAGCGAGATCGGGATGCTCATCACCTATGAGGCCACCCGTGATCTGCCGCTCACCACCAAGACGGTCGAAACGCCGATCTGCACGGCGGAGGAGCCGACGCTGGCCGGTAAGAAAATTGCAGTCGTGCCCATTCTGCGCGCCGGTCTTGGACTGGTCGACGGCGTTCTGCGCATGGTTCCGTCTGCCCGTGTCGGCCACATCGGTATGTTCCGCGACGAGGAAACGCTTGAGCCGCACGTCTACTTCTGCAAGATGCCGAAGGACATCGCCGAGCGCGATATCATGATTGTCGACCCCATGCTCGCCACCGGCGGCTCTGCCGACGCGGCGATCGCCGAAATGAAGAAGCGCGGCTGCCACAACATCAAGCTCATGGTCCTCGTTGCTGCTCCCGAGGGCATCGAGCTCATCACCAAAAAGCACCCCGATGTTGAGCTTTACTGCGGCGCAGTCGATGAGAAGCTCAATGAGCACGGCTACATCGTCCCCGGCCTCGGCGACGCGGGCGACCGCATCTTCGGCACAAAATAAATACTTCTGCCCGCCTGCGGCACATTTCCGGCCCGGGCGGGCGCTGCATTTTCTGCCATGCCGGAAAGCTGGCAGTTTTGCCGGGAAGGCGGCATTTACCGGAGGCGTCCTCCTTTCTATCATCTTCTTGTAGTGAGGAGGTGGCTTTGTAATATGCAGATAGAGAAAAACATTGCAGCCACATTACAGCGCAAAATGAACGCGGCTGGAAAGACGAAGCTGGAATTCTCAAAGGAACTCGGCATTCCGCGTTCGACCTTTCAGGAATATCTGAAGGGGGACAAATGCCTGCGCTCGGATTCCATCGAGGAGCTTGCGAAAAGCCTCTCGATTTCACCGGCCCAGCTGATTTCAGGGCCGGAATACGCGGATGCGCGCGGATTATTCAGCGCGGACGCGCTGCTTGCGGAGCTTCAAACGCTGCACCCGCGTGCACAGGAGCTTGCAAAGGAAGCTGTTTCGCTTTTACAGACCGCGTTTCGGATCTCAGCCGAGTGGGACAAGCTGGACACGCTTTCGGCAGACCCGGTCAGCGAGGTTCCGGAATCCGCTTACCGGTACGTGCTCTACGAGGCGCACGGCCCGGCAAGAATGCTTTATGCATACGGCATTCTGGGCCAGCAGTACCTGAGCGGCTGCTGGACGACCATTGCAATCACCGCGCCCTTTTCCAACAACCGTCCCGGCGTCGTCCGGCTGACAAAACTCTGTACCGATCAGCAGCTCGAACCCATCCACATACTCGACGTGATCCACGATTTTATGGATCTCGAAACCAGACCCTTTTGAATAACAAAACGGCGGCCGATCGGCCGCCGTTTTGCATGGAATTCAACAATTGCCTGCAAGCTGCGCAGAGGCGGACAGAGTTGCCCGCCCCACGTGCAGGTGAAAAGACTCCCTCAGAATACCACGACCAGCAGCATTTTGAACTGCTCCTGACCGTAGACGGCGTGGGGATGGCGCGCGGGCATGACGATGGACTCGCCCTCGTGCAGCTCGTATGGCACGCCGTCGATGGTGATGCGGCCCGTGCCGTCAAGGCAGGTGACGAACGCGTCACCGCCGGATTCGTGGGTGCTGATCTCCTCGCCCTTGTCAAAGGCGAAGAGCGTCACACTCAGCGCGTCGTTCTGCGCAAGGGTCTTGCTCACAACCTGACCGGGCTGATACGCGACCTGCTCTTTGAGCGTCAGAACCGTGGATTTTTCAATATTTTTAAGGCCGTACATACTGTTTCCTCCTGCTTATGATTGGATATGCTTATCATACCCGCTTTTTCGAAAATAAGCTGTCAGATTTCCAGCATAGTTAATTTTTTAATCCTGTTGCCTTTTTTGAGAATGTATGCTAAAATACTGGCATACGTGCCAGCTAAAGAAACTGCATCACAAGGGAGTACTCCCTTGTGCGGAGCAAAGCTCCGCACAAGCCGCCCTCTGACCCTGCGTTTTCTTCGGAGTCCGGGAAGCGCGAACACCGAAAGAGAGGATCAACTATGAAAAAACGACTGCTCAGCATCCTGCTCACCTTATGTATGGCGTTGAGCCTTTTGCCGGCCGTGGCCTTTGCCGAGGGCGGCGCAAAAGCCATACAGTCTGGCACAGGCAGCATCCACGGCTATGACACTTCTGCTGGCGGCTACAGCTACATCTATTATGGCACATGGCGCAACAGCCCCATCAAATGGCGCGTTCTCGATACCAAGGCCAACACCGGCGCAGCGGACGCACTGTTTTTGCTGACGGACGAATGTCTATACCCGCTTCCGGGCGACTTGTATGCCTGTTATATTCAATTCAATCCGGCGGATAAACAAAACAGACACCTCTGGAAGGACAGTACGCTGCAAAACTGGTTCCAAAACACCTTTTACAGCGGCGAAAACAGCGCCTTTACCTCCGCCGAGCGTGCGCTGATCCCTGCGACAACTCAGGAAGGCAGCATGTATACATTATCGAATCTCCACATGAGACTCCAAATATGCGCTCTGGAAGCGGAATATGTGTTCGCTCCTTCCATTCAGGATATAATGAATGCGGACTATGGGTTTACCGATGCAGCGT
>OLGA01000987.1_pt1 | contig 23321 bp, 20 predicted proteins | sample 1604881 | NCBI WGS metagenome assembly OLGA01 (sample SAMEA3888896, study PRJEB22519) | human gut metagenome | biome: human gut; feature: human-associated habitat; material: faeces | place: Denmark | collected 2009 | reverse complement strand
TTGTTTTTAAGTTTGTCTTTTTTTATACGTTTAGATTGATTTTTGTTTCACACTTGCTACTTCTTGTAAGAAAGTAGGATCAAAAATAGAGAATTCTTCTTTTACGTCAGAGAACAGATTAATTACTCCATCACTTTTAATACTATGCTTAAGTAATTCATTTATTCTTGCATTCATTTCTAGAAATGATATTTTCTTTCCTTCACCTGAATTAGTAAGTCTCAATACCAATACACGAACTGATTCAAAGAAAGCTGCTTCTATACGATTATGTTCATCCACTAAAGACGAACATAAAGATAATGCCTGATGAAGTAATAGTGCTTCTTGAACAAATGAATTTTTATCTTCTACACGTTCTCTATCCATAATGAAGTTAACTGCACCACTTATAGTCTTTGATCTTTCCAAATCTGTTCCTGTATGGAATTTAGAATAATCAAAACCATGGAGTTTATCCTGGCAGATTGATAGTTTTTCATAGAATTTTGGTAATGCAACTTTAGATACATCTGTATCACCATAATTCTTTTTATCTCTAGATGTATAGTCTTTCATCGCTCTCTTTAAAGCTGATGCAATACCTACATAATCTACTATTAATCCACCTTCTTTATCCTCAAAGACACGGTTTACTCGTGCAATTGCCTGCATCAAATTATGCCCAGACATTGGTTTGTATACATACATAGTAGCTAGAGAAGGAACATCAAATCCTGTAAGCCACATATCAACTACAATAGCAATTTTTAAAGGACTGTCATTATCTTTAAACTTCTTTGCGAGTTTCTCTTTATGTCTCTTATTACCAATAATCTCGCGCCATTCCTCTGGGTCCTTGTTGCTGGAAGTCATGACCACTGCTACTTTTTCCGTCCACTGTGGACGTAACTCTAAAATTCTCTTATAGATTTTCATGGCAATAGTACGTGAATAAGCAACAATCATTGCTTTTCCTGTCAGTAAATTCTCTCTATTATTTTCATAATGATCTAAGATATCAGTTACAAGAGAATCAAGAGTATTATCATTACCAAGAATAGCTTCCATTCTACCAAGTTCTTTTTTACTTCTTTCAATAACTTCTCTATCAGCATTTTCAGCCATAAGATCATATTCATCATCTATGAGCTTCAATGTTTCTTTATCAAGATTGAGTTTAATAACACGACTTTCATAATAAACTGGACGTGTTGCACCATCTTCTACCGCTTGTGTCATATCATAGATATCTATGTAATCACCAAATACTTCACGTGTACTACGGTCTTTAGAAGAGATTGGTGTTCCAGTAAATCCAATATATGTTGCATTAGGCAGTGTATTTCTAATAGCACGTGCAGCACCAATTTTAATTCTACCAGTTTTTGAATCTACTTTTTCTGTAAGACCATATTGACTACGATGTGCTTCATCAGCCATTACTACAATATTCTTTCTTTCTGAAATTGCTTCATGTGACTCCTCGAACTTCTGCATTGTAGTAAAAATAATACCATTTGCTTTTCTACCAGATAGTAATTTTTTTAAATTTTCTCTACTTTCTGCATGCAGTGGTTCTTGTCTTAAGAAATCTTTACACTTAGCAAATTGACCATACAACTGATCATCAAGATCATTTCTATCTGTTATGACAACTATTGTTGGACTATTCAAGGCTGATTGTAATAAGTGTGCATAAAACACCATAGATAATGATTTACCACTACCCTGTGTATGCCAGAACACACCACCTTTTCCATCTGTAACAGTTGCATGCTTAGTAGACTCTATAGCTTTTTTTACGGCAAAATACTGATGATACCCTGCTAGAATCTTAAATGACTTTATTCCTTCATTAGAAAAACAAATAAAGTTTTTAATAATATCAAGAAATCTATCTTTTATAAATATTCCTTCAAAGAAAGTATCAAATTGAGCATACTGTGTATTTTCATAACTACCATCTTTTGTTTTCCATTCCATAAAACGATCTTCACCTGAAGTTATGGTACCTGCTTTAGTAGTTAATTGATCACTCATCACACATATAGCATTATACACAAACATTGAAGGAATCTCCTTCATATAATTACGAAGTTGTCTATATGCTTCTGAAGCATCAGTTTCTTCTCTTGAGGGAGATTTTAACTCTACTAATACAATTGGCAAACCGTTTAAAAATAGTATGATATCTGGTCTTTTCTTACTATTTTCAATAAAAGTCCATTGGTTAGCAATAATAAAAGAGTTATTATCAGGATTATTATAGTCAACTAAATAAACAATAGATGAAGACTCTTCACCATTAATTAAATATCGAACAGGAATACCATTTTGTAAGTAATCCATAAATACTGAATTCTTTTGTACTAGTTCACCATTCTCAATATTCTTTAATTTGAATAATGCATCCTGAATAGCATCTTCAGGTAAATCTCTATTCAAACGATACAATAAATCAATTAAGACATCATCATATAACGGACTATAAAAATCCCTCTCTATATCAGGTCCATATACATACTCATAACCTAAAACATTTCTAAATAACTCGATAATTGAATTTTCATAATCAGCTTCCTTATATAGCCCTGACATAATACCCCTCCTCACTCGTTATTCATATTCTCTATCGAAATGAATACGCCATAGTTTTTCTATTTCATTATAAGTTGCACTTTTATCTTTAGGTGTATTTGTATCACCCACTCTTGTATATATAGTATTGTCCTTGACTCCACGATATCTTTCTACCAAATAATAAGGGACATGTTTTGTGGCTTTACATTTTATAACCATGAGTTTTTTATATTTATAATAAATGTTTTTGATTTCAATTTCAGGTTTAAAGTCTCCTGCAAATTTCTTATTATTCATTAAATCTAATATATTATTTGATTTGCATGCTTCATCAATTCCAATTACTTCAAAATCATCCGTAACGCCTATTATTAAATATGCATCTCTATTCTCAAGATTATTTGATAAGCATATAATATCAAAAAGTAAATCTTCATCTTTTTTATGAAATTCTCTCTTAAAATCATAATAATAGTCTTCTTTGCGACTTCTTATCAAAGAAATAATTTCCTCATTTAAAGGATCCACAACAAATTCTTTTGCCTTAATCTTATTAACAATCTTCTTTAATCCCTCTATTTCTTCATCATCAGCCTTTCCATTAACAACAGTGTTGTCCACTTTATTGGAATCATAGATTGTTACACTAGCTCCACTGTTGTTAAATTTTAATTGCCAATTTAATCCGTTATTCTCTCTTTGAATGCAATCAGATATTTCATATCCGATTTTCTTTAATTGATCTTTTATATATTCTATGTCTACAGTTATTTTAGTCATAATAGTCTTATCCTTTCATTTTTATATATTCTAGGTAAAATAAACAATAATTTAATAGAACAACTCAATCAATTTTATACAGAATTCTCAACTCGCAAACAATGGCCTGAAATGACAATAGGAGATATTGCTGAAAAAGTTGCAATGGGTCCTTTTGGATCAAATATAAAGGTATCAACTTTTGTAGAAAAAGGTGTTCCTATTATTAGTGGTAATCATTTGCGAAACTACTTTTTGGAGGAGCCATCATATAATTATATAACAGAAGAACATGCTAGTAAGTTAAAAAATTCTATTGTATACCCAAATGATATTGTTTTTACACATGCAGGAAATATAGGACAAGTAGCAATGATACCTGAAGGGAGTCATTTCCCATATTATGTTATTTCACAACGCCAATTTTATCTTCGTTGTAATACTGAATTGATTACGCCCGAATATGTCCTTTTGTTTTTTCATAGTAAAATTGGTCAACATGAATTATTGTCATATGCTAATCAAACAGGAGTACCTTCAATTGCTCGTCCAGCTACGAATCTTAAAAAAATTAGAATACCTATTCCTTCATTAGATGAACAAAAAGAATGGTTGTCTGTTATTTCGCCCATAATTAAGATGTACCAAAATAATTATTTGGAAATAGAAAGACTATCTATACTAAGAGATACACTCTTACCTAAGCTTATGTCTGGAGAACTGGATGTTTCCAACATCAACATTTAAGCCACTAAATTATTGTTTATGCTATTATTAAGTTCTATTTTATTATCAATTGCACCAAGTATAGAAGCAATATTTTTCTGCATTGATTTACTAGTTGGCACAAAAACCTTTATGTTTTTCATTACTTTTGCAGATATTTCTTTAAAAGTTGTACCGCTACCCATACTTTCAATTTTATCTTTATTGAATTTCAATAAATAATATAAAAACAATGGGTCTGTATTTTCGTTTGGAATAACACTTTTAAAACCTTGATTAGTACATAAATCATTTGCAGCAATAGCAATATAACCTATAGGTGCTCTTGAAGAAAATAATACTGTATTTTTAGGTAATAACTTGGTTGAACAACTTTTCAAACCTGATTCCGTAATATTTCTTTCTCCTGATACAATATATCGCCCTTTAAAAGTTGATAGGTCTTTTGGAGTAATCCAAGCTATTTTACCATCAACATAATTTTCGCTTTTCTTTGTTGAAGGAGTTGCTCCCCCTACAACTGTTCCAATATCTGAAATCGTACATTCTACCCACTCTGACATTTATAGTACCTCTCTATCCAATATATTTTCGATGAGCAATTTTAACATTGCTTTGTTTAACCATTGCATATTGCAAGGTTGTATCAATTTTTTTATGACCTAATAGTTGTTGTAATTGTTCTATAGGCATTCCTTTATCTATAGCAACAGTCGCAAGTGTTCGCCTGAACTTGTGTGGATGAACTTTTTGAAGTCCTAATTCTTTTCTAAATTCACGAAGACGAACTTCAATACCACCAATTTTCAATCTTTCATATGGTGATTTTAATGATACAAACAGAGCTTCATTATCATCAGATCTACTTTCTAAATAATTCTGTAAATGTATCTTAGTTCGTGCATCAAAATAAACCACACGTTCCTTACTGCCTTTACCAAATACAATACATTCTCTCTCGTTAAAGTTTATATCATTTCGATTTAACAAAACCATTTCACCAACACGCATACCAGTAGATGCTAACATATCAATTATTGCTAAATCTCTTAATTCTTTGCAATTGTCTCTCATAAGTTCCAACGCTTCATCAGAAAACGTTTCCTTAATAATCATACCTGTCTTTACTTTATGAATACGTCGTACTGGACTTTTTAATATGTAATCTTCATCTTCTAACCATGAGAAAAAACTGGATAATATACGACGAATGTTATCAATCGTAACTTTACTCGATTTCTTCTTTTTCTGATATTCAGTTAAATATCCTCGAATATCATCAGTTACAATATGTCTTATATCTTTGTCTAGCTCATCTATCATTGCGTCAATAGTCATCTTATAATATTTTAAAGATTTCTCTGAACAACCTTCTATACGTTTTGCTGAAAGAAATAACTCTACAAAATTTTGCTGCAAATCACTATCTTTGTTTTGATTTTCAATAACATCATACTCTAATAGAACATAAGACAAAACATCTTGTAATTTTTTAGTTTGAGCATTGTTCAAATAAGGCAACATTCTTTGAACTACATCCGTAATTAAATCTTGTTTCATAGTTAATTCTCCTTTTGCTATTTGTTGAGAACTACTATGGAGTGGAAGTCCCACATTTTTAACTCCCTCCACTCTTAGGAGTTACAACTAATTTATATGATAAACAATAAGTTAATCTGTGAGACTAATTTCAAAGTTCATAATACCTGTAAATTTTAATCCTGGTTCTAAGTTAATCTTATCACCAGTTAAATAAAGATGATCATATACACCATTATTACTCTTTTCATTCTCATCACTTCCCTTCGACTATGACCATTATAGTAATAGTAGAAGTGATTCACTTGCATATTCTAGTGAAGTGTTTGTAAAGAAAGCAGTCTTAAAGGAAAGAATATATCTTATTGTGTAAAATACAAAATATTCACTCAATATATAATTTAACTTTCTTTGTTAAAATATTATGATGGAAATGAATAAAAGGTCAGTATGGAGACCAAAATCTGCATCCACATTAGGAACTCTTTGGAGTTCCTTTTCGTTGCATAAAAAAATCTCTCTAATAAAGAGGGACAATGTTAAAATGAGTTTGCTTATTTATAGAATGATTAATTTATTTACTATTTTAGCATAAATTACTTATGCTATTTTGGTGGAAATTTATGTTAATTTGTGATTTTACATAAATTATTTATGCTAATTTAATTTAAATTTATGTTATTTTTATAACTTTTTATCTAGTTTCATTACTTTTCGTTGTTTTTACATAATTAAATGATTATAATTTATGTAAATAAAATAATCCATCCATTTTACTCAATCAAATGTAACAGAAAGGAGAAATTATGCTTAGCATCGAATTAAATGATTTAATCAAACAAATAATTAAGACAAAAGCCGAATCACAAACTATAGAAGTTAAAGCAGCACACAAAGGAACACCTAAACGTTTATATGATACATTATCAAGTTTTTCAAACCAGGACAGTGGTGGAATAATTGTATTTGGTCTAGATGAATCATTGGGTTTTGAACCCGTAGGTGTTTATGATTTGCAGGATTTACAAAAAAAAGTAACTGAACAATGCAATCAAATGGAACCTGTAGTTCGTGCAATATTTACAACTACAGAATATGAAGGTGTTAATATCTGTAGTGCTGAAATACCATCAATAGATATCACTAATCGTCCATGTTACTATCGCGGTGCAGGAAAGACAAAAGGTTCTTATGTTCGCGTAGGTGATGCAGATTTACCTATGACAGACTACGAAATATATAGTTTTGAATCTTATAAGGCTCATGTTCATGATGATGAAAGACCAATTGATCGTGCTGATTTATCTTTATTAGATGAAGTAGGTATCAATAACTACATTCTTCAAATGAAATTAAATCGCCCTTATTTTTCAAAATTATCAGAAGAGAAAATTTACGAATTATTATCCATTACACGAAACGGCGTACCTACTCTTGCTTCTGTATTAAATTTCGGAATATATCCACAAGGATTGCTTCCTCAATTAGCTATTACTGCAACTGTCATTCCTGGTACTGAAATTGGTGAAACAACAAATGATGGTGTTCGTTTTCTAGATAACAAAAGAATTGAGGGAACATTATCTGAAATGTTAGATGAAGCAATTGCCTTTTGTAATAGAAATATGCGTACTCAAACAATCATTGATCAAAACACAGGAAAAAGAAATGATAAAACTGAGTACCCTATCAATGCCATAAGAGAAGCGATACTCAATGCATTAATACATCGTGATTACAGTGTTCATACTGAAGGAACTACTATCCAGATATCTTTCTTCACTAATCGTCTAGAAATTCATAGCCCAGGCAGTCTTTATGGAAGAATGACAGTTGATGATTTAGGAAAAGCAAGACCTGATTTAAGAAACCCTACACTTGCAACGATGTCTGAATTTTTACTTAAAACAGAAAATAGATATTCAGGTATTCCTACTATTCGTAGAGAAATGAAAGAATACGGTTTACCAGAACCTTTATTCGAAAATAAGAGAAACGAGTTTGTGGTCACTTTATTCAACAAGACAGAAAATTCTATAAATAACAGCGAAGATAACACTGATTTAATCACTTTTTGTAAAACTCCAAGAACAAGACAAGAAATAAGTGATTATTTAGGTCTTAAAACTACTCAGTATGTCTCAAAGAATTACATTCAACCTCTTGTCAATCAAGGAAAACTAAAACTTCTAGATCCCGACAAGCCAAAAAGTAAAAATCAAAAATATTACTCTTAACAAAAAGACTCCTTTCGCAATAATTCTGTGAAAGGAGTTTTAACAATCTAAAAATCATTAGATATTTTTTCTTATCTTAAGAAAATTTAAGTACTGTACCATTTACTCTATTAGTATAATAAGATAAACGGAGGGAATGACCATGAACAATACTCTTACATTCAGATTTGCGAAACGTAGTGATACAGCACTCATTCTTCAATTCATTAAAGAATTAGCTGATTATGAAAAGATGCTAGATGAAGTGGTAGCAAATGAAGCCACACTTGAAACATGGATATTTGATAAGCAGAAAGCAGAAGTGAACTTTGCGGTAGCAAAGAATAAAGAAATAGGTTTTGCCTTATTCTTCCATAACTTCTCTACATTCCTAGGACGTTCTGGTATTTATTTAGAAGATTTGTATGTAAAACCAGAATGTCGTGGAAACGGTTATGGTAAGGCAATTCTTAAGAAGCTCGCTTCTATTGCAGTAGAACGTGGCTGTGGACGTTTAGAATGGTGGTGTCTAGACTGGAATAAGCCTAGTATTGATTTCTATTTATCTCTAGGCGCCAAGCCTATGTCAGATTGGACAGTATATAGAATTACTGGAGATACTCTAAAAGAACTCGCAGACTAAAGGAGGTGTTCCTATGAATAAGAAAACGATTATATCTATCATATTTGCCTGTATGATTATTGTAAGTGGTGTAATGTATTGGAATTATTCTAAAGACTATAATCATGTAATCAAAGAGAACTGGAATATATCTATTCCTTCAGATTCTCATTATTCTGAAGTATATAGTAAGGATGCTGGATCAAGTTTTAATGGAGATGGTATTCGTTATCATGTTTTTACTTATGAAAACGAAGAGCCTATTAAAAAGATGTTCTCATGGAAAAAAAATCAAGGAGAAACCATCTATGATGGCAACTATATAGATGCGACAAATAAGTGGTTAGATGAAATTAATGTACTTGCAATAAGTCGTCCCCAGCATACAGATTGTGTCTATTGGTATAAGTCACATGAAGACCATAGTGAAATAATCATATTATGGAACAAGAAAGAAAAGAGACTCTATGTAGTGGAGTCATTTATGTAGAAAAAACCTGTTCAAATGAGCAGGTTCTTTTACAGTTCGTATTTATTTGCAATCCTTTCAAGTACTTCATCAGCATCTATAATGTTTCATGCTAAAAGAGAGATCCTCCACAGCACTATTTTCAAATATAATATAATAATATTTTCATATGCCATCTGCTTAATGGATCCTATTTAGTGCTATACTATTAACAAGAAATAGTGAGGAGGCATAAGTTATGGACAAAGTATTAGAATGGGCAAAAGAATTACAGAGCCTTGCACAAGCAGGACTTTTCTATGGACACGATGTATTTGATAAAGAGCGTTATCAGCGTATAAGAGAGATTGCAGCAGAAATGATGTTAACAAGAACAGATATACCAGCCGAAAAGATTCATGGATTATTCTGTAATGATGTAGGTTATCAAACGCCAAAAGTAGACACTCGTGCAGCTATATTCAAGAATGGAAAGATTCTTCTTGTAAAAGAAAAAGGGCAATGGTCTGTTCCTGGAGGATGGTGTGAATTTAATCTTTCTCCTGCTGATAATGTAGTAAAAGAAACTAAAGAAGAAGCAGGATTGGATGTCTGTGTTAAAAAGGTCATATCTGTACAAGATAGAGATAAGCATAACCTTCCACCTTATGCTTATGATGTTGTAAAGATCTTCTACTTATGTGAAGTACTAGGTGGAGAGTTTATTGAAAATATAGAAACAACTGAAAGTAGATATTTTTCTAAAGAAGAACTTCCAGAATTAGCTGAACATAAATGCAACAAAGAACAAATACTGATGTGTTTTGACGCTTATCAATCTGATCATTGGACAGTAACTTTTGATTAGAAGTTATATCTTTCAAATTAACACCACTAAAAAATGCAACGTTAGATTTCTAACATTGCATTTTTCAAATATCTACATTTAGAACTTTAAGCGTTATTACTAATAAACAAAAATCACTTATTCTACCGCATCTTTACGTACATAGTGTGATGCACGCCCTTTACCTTTACGTATAATAGCACCTTCTTCTACAAGTTTCTTTAACGCAGACTCTACCGAAGAACTACCTAGACTTGGACAGTTTTCCATTGCATCTTTCTTAGTAAAGGTTCCAATTGTATTATTCACATAAGTTTTTACTACATCATAAGATGTACTTCTTTTTCCACTCTTTTCACTAATAGTTAATCTATTTTCAAATTCACGATAGCATTTCAAAATAATTCCAAGCATATATTTAATGAATGGTTTGGGATCATTTGTACCTTCATGCCATCCCAAATCTGCTTGTGCTAAAGCTTGATAATAGGCTTCTTTTGTTTCAGAAATCTCCTTTTCTATACTAATATATTTACCAACCACATAATCATTTCTATACAACAATAACAATGTAAGCAATCGGCTCATTCTGCCATTTCCATCATTAAAAGGATGTACACAGAGGAAATCTAAAATTACACAAGGTATTAGAATCAGAGGATCAACAATTTCCTGTTCTAAAGCTCGTTGATAACTATCGCATATTTGTTCAATGGCGCCTGGTGTCTCATACGGTTCTAAAGGCTTAAACAATATCCTTTTCTCTCCATTTGGTAAAACAGCATCTATCTCATTTGGAATAGTCTTATATTTTCCACCATAAGTCAATTCAGTATACTGAAGTAAATCACGATGTAACTGCAATATATAGTTTGATCTAAAAGGGATATATTCATAATTTTCATGAATCAGATTCAAAACGTTTCTATATCCTAATATTTCTTTTTCATCACGATTTCTAGGTGTTGTTTTATCTTCAACTAATTGTTGGAGACGAGATTTCGTTGTTATAATGCCTTCAATACGGTTTGAACTTTCTGTGCTTTGTACTTTTGCAACCTCAACTAAACGTTCTAACTCTACTGGTTTTTGGCGAAGATATAATTCCTGTTTCCCTTTGTATTCATGAATTTTCGCAACATAAGATAATATCTCATTATCCCATGTGCGTAAACTTAAATAACTGTAATCAAAACTTCTCATACTCTTCTCCTTTCTTTTTCTCCTAAAAAGCATCTCTTTTCTCCCAATTATATACCTGTTTTGGGAGAAAAATAATATAATTAGGAGAAAATAACTAATATATATCATTTAATTGTCAAAATCTATGAATTATTTAGTTGTTTTTTACTATACTCCAACATGATTATCTCCCAAAGCATATCTTTTTTTCTCCCAAATCGATACCATTTTTGGGAGATAAATAATTATATTGGGAGAAAAAATGCAACGTTAGATTTCTAACATTGCATTTTTATTTACATTAATATTTAGGTGTTAATCCTACATACATATCTTTGTAGTGTTTTGCACTCTGTTCCCAAGAGACATCTTTGTTCATATTACGAACTACCATATCATCCCAGTATGGTCTACTTTCGAAGTAAAGTGTCTTAGCACGATTGATTGCATCATATAAAAGACCACTTTCATATCTATCGAATGTAAATCCATTACCAGTGTTATCAAATAAGTTATAAGGCTGTACTGTATCTTTTAATCCACCAGTTTCTCTTACGATTGGTACTGAACCATATCTCATACTAATTAACTGAGTTAATCCACATGGTTCAAATCTAGATGGTACTAATAATGCATCACATCCAGCATAGATGTTATGTGCTACATTTTCATTGTAGGCAATATAAGCACAGAAGTTACCCTTATACTGGTTTTCATAATAACGGAATGCATCTTCATATTCGGCATCGCCTGTACCTAATACAACAACCTGTGTATGTTCATCCATAATATGTGGAATTACATTATTTACAAGATCTAGACCCTTCTGGTTTGTAAGACGTGAAATCAAACCAATGACAATCTTATGATCATCTACTTCTAATCCTAATGATTCCTGTAAAGCTTTCTTATTTGCTTTCTTGTTTTCAATAACATTCGTACTATCATATGGCGCAGCTAATAATTTATCAGTTGCTGGATTCCAAATATCTGTATCAATACCATTTACGATACCTACAAGCTTGTTATGATGATATCTTAAGTGTTCTTCAAGACCTTCACCATATTCTTCAGTCTGGATTTCACCAGCATATGTATTACTTACTGTGGTTACAACATTACTATAAGTAATACCACCCTTCAACATATTCGCATCCAACCAATTCTGTGTGAGGCAGTCTTTATTAAATACATAATCAGGAAGTCCTGACCAGTACTGAATAGTCTTTCTATCATAGATTCCCTGGAATCTTAAGTTATGAATAGTAAGTACGCAGCTTGCACGTCCTACATTGCTGTCTTTAAAGCATGTTCTTAAATAGAGTGGAACTAAAGCAGCCTGCCAGTCATGACAATGTACAACATCAGGTGTCCAATCTAAATAATTAAGTGCTGCAAGAGCCGCTTTACCAAAATAACAGAATTTAGGAATATCATCGATTAGATTAGTATATGGATTACCCCAAGAGAAGAATTCATCGTTATCAATAAAATCATAAACAACGCCATCTTCCTGGTATTCCATAATACCTACATAATACTGTTTGCCATCTGAACATAAGTCCATAGAGAATGATCCTTTATATTCCATCTTTTCCTGGAACTTCTGTGGAATACATTTATATCTAGGAATAATAACCTTAACATCACAATTCAACTTAGCAAGACTCTTAGGAAGAGCAGACATAACATCTCCTAATCCACCTGTCTTTACAAATGGATAACATTCAGAACCAATGAATGCTACACTTCTACGTGGTCCTAAATCAACTGGAGCTGGAGCAGGAGTTTCCTGAACAACTACTTCAGGTTCTACTTCAACTTTCTTTTCTACTTCTGGAGTAACTGTTTCTTCTACTTTAAGTTCTTCCTTTACAGGAGTTTTCTTCTTAACAGTTTCTTTCTTAGCAGTTGTAGCCTTCTTAGTTGTCTTCTTTGTAGTAGCTTTCTTTGTTGTTTTTTTAGGTGCTTCTTCTTTTACAGCTTCACTCTTAGCTGCAGCTTTTTTAGCTGTTGTTTTCTTAGTTGCTGTAGTCTTCTTAGTTGCTGCTTTCTTTGTTGCAGTCTTTTTAGCTGTTTCCTTTTTAGGTACAGCTTCCTTTACTGTTTCTACCTTAGCAGTTGCTTCCTTTACTGGAGCTTCTTCTTTAACTGCTTCTGTCTTAGCAGCTGTCGCTTTCTTAGCTGTTGTCTTTTTAGGAGCAGCTTTCTTTGTAGTTGTAGTCTTCTTAGCTGTTTCCTTTTTAGGTTCAGCTTTCTTTACTGCTTCTACCTTAGTAGCTGTTTCCTTTACAGGTTCTACCTTTTTAGTTTCAGCCTTTACAGCTGTAGTCTTCTTAGTTGTTTCTTTTGCAGGAGCAGCTTTTTTAGCTGTTTCTGTTTTAACAGCAGTTGCCTTTGTACTTGTTGTCTTTTTTCTCATTTTTCTTCTCCGATCTCTATAGTAATATCACATTAAAAAATATTAAACTAACCATTTTCTCTTGCAACATCCCCTACTATTACAATCAAACTTTAAGACTTACTTAAAGTTAATTTTGTATTCAAAATATTTCTTTACCTATTGTACCATAATATGTAAATGTTGTTTATACAAAAGAGATTTATTACAAAAAAAGGATTTATACAAATAGCTATAAATAGCCTGTAATATCAGATATATTCTTATCAGCATAGACATAAACCTTATCCAAAAAAGCATCATAATCATTAATAGCTAATCTCTCATAGCATTTATCAGCATTCTCTTCTGATATATCATTATCATAATCACGAAGTACTTCTGCTTCTTCTATAAGTCCTATCTCATCAAATACTTTCACAGCATCAGCATATGATTTTAGATCTAATCCATCCATACCTAGTTCCGTATCACAATCAATAACAGCAATAATATTCTTGATCCACAAAGGATACTTTTCTAATTCACCTCTTACCTCTGGATATTCATATATATCAGTTATTGCCTGTACAAAATCTTCACCATTTGTGATTTCTGATATTGCGTGATCTATAAAGTTCATTTCTTCAGTCACCTCTCTTGTAATATATTTTAACATTATTCTCTGAAACAATAGAAAAATGAATCAGTCGCAAAGATCATTTCAAAACATTCCCTGTATTTAAACGGGGATTTGCGTATGTTTAGTGCTTATACGAATGGGGATTTGCGTATGTTTAGCACTTATGTGAACAAGGATTTGTGTATTTTCATTTACAATAAAATCCAAATTATATATGAAATACAGTACTAAAAAATGTGCTACGCAACCTCATGTGTAGCACATTTTTTACAACTATATTAATTATTTATTTACGTATTTGTGAATTGTTGCTTTTACAGCACCTTTGCCAGCAATCATTTCACTAAATATTTCTTCAACCTTTTCACCAACGCCATCCTTGTAAAGATCAGTAAAGAATAGACGTTCATTAGATAAAATTGGTTTCAACTGGTCTTTGAATGTTTCTGGTTTTCCAACAACAATATTACCAAGCTGTTCCTGAAGTTCTTCATTCATTGGATCTGGTGCAAGTTCATATGTATTACCTTCATCATCTACACCTAACATATATCTGAGCCATCCAGCAATTCCTAGAGGGATTGCAGTAAGCTGAGACGCATCACCAAACTTTTGAACATATGCTTTAATTGTTTCACCAAAACGAATACCAACCATCTGAGATACATCTACTGAAAGACGAAGATTTGTATCACCTAAATATTCGTTAGGGAAACGATCATTAAATAGTTCATCCACAAATGCCTGAGGTGAAAGAATTCCTGGATCTTTTACAACTGGTAAACCTTCATCATAAGCCACCATACGAGCCATCTTCATCATATCTGGATTAGTATTTAACATATGAGCAAATAAATCATATCCAAGCACAACACCTAGTGGTCCTGTTGCAGAATGAACTGGGTTTAAGCATACTGTTACTTTCATTCTTTCACTTAAATTAACAGTTTCTCTATCGGCCATATATACACCAAATCCTTTTTCTAATGCTGGACGTCCATTTGGGAAATGATCTTCAATAACAAGATATTGTGGCTTTTCAGCATTTACGAATGGTGCAATATAAGTCTTCTTACTTGTAATAACTGGCTGCATGTTTTCTACACCAAGTTTTTCTAAATCATCAGCAATCTTTTCACTTGGTCTAGGTGTAATCTTATCAATCATTGTCCAAGGGAATGCAACAACATTTTCATCACTTACATAATCAATAAAATCAGAATCTACAAATCCTAATTTTTCCCATTCTTCTGCCATCATTAATACAGATTCACGAAGTTTAGCTCCATTTTGAGAGCAGTTATCCATAGATACTAATGCAAGAGGATATTTACCTGCTTTATATCTTTCTAACAACATTGCAACAACAACAGCCATGGCACCCGTTGCATGTTCTGGTCCATTATTAATATCTGCTTCTACAAATGGGAACCAGCTGCCATCTGCTTTTTGAAGTGCATAACCTTTTTCAGTAATAGTGAAAGATACCATCTGTAATGATTCACTAGTAAAGATTTCCTTTAAACGATTCCATTCTTCTGCGTTAGAAGACTGTGCTTTAACTGCTTCAGCCAATGATCCAATGACTTTATATTCACGAGTACCATCACCATGAAGAATAACGCTCAGTCCAAGATTATCATATGGCTTATAAATCTTATCCACTACATCATAATCAAATGTTTCTACACAAGTAATTCCTCTGTCAAGATTTCCATCTTCTAGAAGACCATCTGCAATTCCACCTATAAAGATTCTAAAAATATTACCTACTCCAAAATGTACCCATTTAGGTGCATCTTGTGCTTTCTTTGAAACCTTCTCTACATCATAGTTTTGGAGCACAATATTTGCGTCTTCCCATGCTTTACGATTTTTAATACCTTCCAATGTTAATTTCATATCTGCCTCCGTTTAGACCTCTTTCTTTGACTTTTAACTTATGCTTAGGTCTAAGTCATAAGTTAAGTATATACCTGTCGAAAATAAATGTCTATCAAAAAATATAGCGTTTTCATTTTTTTGCAATTTAAAGTTAAAGTTTAGTTTATAAGTAGAAAAGTAAGAAAATCCATTATAAAATATACAACAGATTAGATAAGGAGAGATTGTTATGGTTGAAAAAGGAATGAATCCAGCTGCACTAAAAAAAATAAACCGTGATAAGGTTTATAAATACATTTATCAACAAAAAGAGGTTTCTAAACAACAAATCGTTCAAGATCTGCATTTAGGTCTTTCTACTGTCAGTCAGAACTTAAATGAATTAGAACAAGAGGGTCGCATTCGCCGTGATCGTTATTTTCAATCAACAGGTGGAAGAAAAGCACAAATCATCCAGATTGTTGAAGATGATCGTATTAGTATTGGACTTGGTATACTGAAAGATATGTTTCATATTGTGGCAGTCAATCTATATGGTGAAGCAATTGCAACAGAAACAATTGAACTCTCATATAAAAGTGATGATGTATACTATGATACACTTGCGAAAGAAGTTGAACAGTTTATCCAGAATCAACACTATGACACACATAAAATAGAAGGTATCTCTATTGCCACACAAGGAATAATCTCTCTAGATGGAACATCTATGACTTATGGAAACATCATGGGGAATATAAAAATGAAGCTTTCAGATTTCTCATCTCGATTACCTTATCCTTGTCACTTAGAACATGATTCTAAATCTGCTGCAGATCTTGAATTATGGAATCATCCACAATTAGATAGTGCGATTGTTATTCTTTTGAATCCAAACCTTGGTGGAGCCATCATCACTCATCATGAAGTTCATGTAGGACATCATATGCGTAGTGGTTTGATTGAACATATGTGCATTGATCCAGCTGGTCCAGAATGTTATTGTGGACATCATGGGTGTTTAGAAACATATTGTTCAGCCAATGCATTAAAAGCAGCTGCAAATATGCCAATAAAAGAATTCTTTAACACATTACATACAGAAGAGTCTCCAAATCTGCAGCAAATCTGGAAAGGTTATCTAGATCATCTTGCATTTGCGATTTCTAACTTAAATCTTGTGATTGATTGTCCAGTAATCATCAGCGGATACCTTGCACCATACTTTCAAAAGGAAGATATGAAATACCTCATAGATCAAATTAATGAACATTCTCCTTTCCAAATGGAAGAAGATCAGATACTCGTTGGTACGCATGGACAATATACTCCAGTTATCGGAGCGGCACTGTATTATGTAAAACAATCATTAGAATTGTAATCATAATTTTCAATACTAAATCAAATATCTCAAAGCACCTGCTATCCTCAAAATTTTCATAAAACGCAGGTGCTTTTCCTATAAACAAAAAAACGAAAACCCAAAAAAGGCTTTCGGCATTATTTGTTGGTGTCCAGATAAGATTAGAACTTACGTCCTTTCATATAGGAGGATTAGCCACTCTTGACTGTAGTACCATTTTAGTCTGATAGAGTTATATTATAAGAATAATGATTTCAATCATTCTTATGGTAATTGCAGCGTGTGCAGCTTTTTTTCTTTGGTACTGGAATTAAGTTGAGGTAGTTCACTATATTTCAAATACTCAATTGGCTAAACAGTGTTTCCCCAATTCAAAAACTGCTCTATCACAATTACTGGACATAAATTCTACTAATTTCTCCATAAGAATCACCTGAAACAAAAAGAGATTTGAATGATGAACATACATCAAACAAATCTCTTTTATCATTTACAGGCTAAAAGCCTGTTAATATTTTAAAATGGCGTCCCAGATAAGATTTGAACTTACGACCTTTCGCTTAGGAGTTCCCTGTGGCGGTTAGTATGCAGTAGTTCGATTATCCTGTAAGGGACGTTTAGCGCCCCAAAAAGCGGAAAAGGGGCTTGCACAACGACTCTGTTAATAAACTCTAATATTCAATTATATCCTTTAGAGTGTTAGCAGGCTGTTAGCAAACCAACCACTTTTTCGGGAATTACTGATAATTTGTTACAATCGTATTTAAAATCATTTATCACATGGAAACAAGATACCCGTTAGGTTGAATTTAATTAAGTTAAAGGCGTTCAATAAATGAGCGTCTTTTTTCATACCCAAAATCGAAAGGAGAAAGAGAAAATATGAATAAGCTAGTAAAGCGATTGCTGACAGGAACGCTTGCTTTTGCAACCATTCTTACGGCATTACCAGTGACGGCGGTTCATGCTTCCGGCAATCAATACTGGACAGAATCAGCAGAACGTGTCGGCTACATTGAACAAATTATGAATGACGGTTCTATTAAATCCACGTTCCATGAGGGACACATGAAAGTTGAGGGCGAAACTGCCTACTGCGTGGACATCAATACCAATTTCAAGAATGGATATAAAACAAGGTCTGACGCAAGTACACGTATGAGTAGTGATCAGATTGCGGACGTTGCTCTTTCCTTAGAGTATGTCAAGCAATATACCGCTACTCATACAGGGCTGAATAACAACCAGAAGTATTTGCTGGAACAGTGTGTTGTCTGGCAGAGATTGAGTGAACAGCTCGGCTGGCAGTGTGACAACGTCAGAGCTTCTTATAATGAAATCTCACAGACAATACAAAATGAAGTGTACGCTGGTGCGAAAGCATTTGTGAAAGCAAATAAGGGACGCTATGAATGTGGCGGTTACATCTACACTGGCGAAGGACAGGACATCGGACAGTTCTGGGCGAAGTTAAATGTAGGAAATGCAAAGGTCAAAAAGACTTCTTCCAATCCCACGATTACAGATGGCAATGCCAACTATTCCTTTGAGGGTGCGACATTTGGTGTCTATTCTGATAAGGGCTGTAACAGCCAGCTTGCCACACTTACTGCCGATGGAAACGGCGATACCAAAGAAGTTGAGGTAAAAGCCGGAACAGTTTACATCAAAGAGCTTTCTGCTCCAAAGGGTTACAAGCTGGATTCTACTGTCCATGCCTTAAATGTGGAAGTTGGAAAAACAGCGACATTAACTGTTGCTGACACTCCAAAGGTCACAGAGACTTTGATTGATTTATTCAAAATTGACATGGAAACAGGAAAATCTACTCCACAGGGAACTGCTTCTTTAGAGGGTGCAGAGTTCACATGGAGCTATTATGACGGATACTACAATGCAGATAATCTACCTGCAAAAGCTACCCGTACATGGACAACCAAAACCGTTGCCGAAAAAGACAGTGACGGAACTATCCATTATGTATCCAGACTTGCCGACAGCTACAAAGTATCCGGCGACAGCTTCTATACACAGGACGGTAAGAATGTACTGCCACTTGGTACACTCACTGTCACAGAAACAAAAGCACCAAACGGCTACTTATTAGATGGTGCATATATGCAGGCTGACGGAAGTTCTGAACAGATTAAGGGGACGTACCTTACACAGATTTCCGAAGATGGCGAACTTGCCGTACTTTCTGGAAGTAACCAGTATTCCGTATCCGATAAGGTTATCCGTGGCGGTGTAAAAATCCAGAAACGTGACCTTGAAACAAAGGATACCAAAGCACAGGGAAGTGCGACCTTACAGTACACAGAGTTTAACATCATTTCCTTAAATGATAATCCTGTACTGGTTGAGGGGAAATTATACAACAAGAATGAAACTGTCAAGAAGATTCAGACAGGCATTGATGGAATTGCTTCTACTTCTGCTGACTTGCTTCCTTACGGAAATTACAGATTAGAAGAAAGCAAAGCACCAGAGGGCTACTTGGCAGACGGTGCAAAAGCAATCGACTTTTCTATCACGGAAGATGGAAAAATCGTGGACTTGACCGACAAATCCCACTCTGTCTACAACCAGATTAAGCGTGGCGATATTGAGGGTGTAAAAATCGGTGCAGGTACACACAAACGCCTTGCAGGTGTTCCATTCAGAATTACAAGCAAGACAACGGGAGAATCCCATATTGTAGTTACTGACAAAAACGGTCAGTTCTCCACTGCTTCAAGCTGGGCTTCCCACAAGGTCAATACCAATGCCGGAAAATCCAGTGAGGACGGTGTATGGTTTGGAACATCTGAACCAGACGACAGCAAAGGTGCATTACTTTATGATACCTATGTGATTGAGGAATTAAAGTGTGATTCCAACGCCGGATTTAAGCTGATTCCAGCTTTTGAGGTGGTCGTATCCAGAAATAAAGTGACCGTAGATTTAGGGACACTGACCGATGAATACGAAAAAGAAATCACAATCCATACCACAGCTACCGACAAGAAAACTGGCGAAAAAATGATTGTTGCCGGAAAAGACATCAAGATCGTGGACAAAGTCACACTTGATGGCTTGGAAACAGGCAGAAAATATAAACTTTCCGGCTGGCAGATGTTAAAGGAAGAAAACGCCGAACTTCTGATTGATGGAAAACGTGTAGATAGTGATTACACATTCACTGCCGACAGTGAAAAAATGACGGTTGAGATTACTTACAGTTTTGATGGTTCAGCTCTTGGTGGTCAGAACCTTGTTACCTTTGAGGAATTGTACGATATGAGCAATCCGAAAGAGCCTGTCAAGGTTGCCGAACATAAAGACATCAACGATGATGGACAGACGGTTCTTATCACAGAACGTATCATCAAAATCCATACGACCGCTACGGACAAGAACGGCAAGAAAGAAATCGAAGCCGGAAAAGATGTAACGATTGTGGATAAAGTCACATTAGATGGGCTGGAAGTTGGAACAAAATACAAACTTTCCGGCTGGCAGATGTTAAAAGAGGAAAATGCGGAACTTCTGATTGATGGAAAGAAAGTATCCAATGATTATGAGTTTACAGCCGACAATGAAAAAATGACGGTTGAGATTGCCTTTACCTTTGATGGTTCTTCTCTTGGTGGCAAGAGCCTTGTCACATTTGAGGAATTATACGATATGACCAATCCAGACGAACCAAAGAAAGTGACAGAACATAAGGACATCACAGACGATGGACAGACTGTGACAATCAAGAAAGTGCCGGAAGTCCCAGACACACCAAAGGATACCGACACGCCGGATACACCATCTACGGTTACTAAGACAAGTGACAGTCCAAAAACAGGCGACAATACCAATATCTATGCTTACCTTGCCATGCTCGGTCTTTCCTGCGTAGGGCTTGGCGGTATGCTTTACTTCAAACGCCGTAGAAAGAAATCATAAGGCGGTAATGTATCGGTTGGTAAAGAGTTCAAGGTCGCCACCCTTTTTGCAACTTCACGCTCCCGTGAAGCACTTGGTTTACGGGAGCGTGAAGTCCAGTAGGGGCGTGGGGAGTGTAGCTCCCCACAACATACAGCAGGAAAGAAAATAAAACAGAAAGAAAAGAGGTCAATCATTTATGGAATTAAGATTTGTCGTACCAAACATGGAAAAGACATTCGGAAACTTGGAGTTTGCCGGAGAAAATACTACGGAACAGCAGAGAATCAACGGGCGTATGGCTGTCATTACCAGAAGCTACAACCTGTATTCCGATGTGCAGAGAGCCGATGATGTAGTTGTGACACTTCCTGCCAAAGCTGGCGAAAAACATTTCTCGCCAGAGCAGAAAGTAAAACTTATCAACCCACGAATCACTACTGATGGCTATAAAATCGGAGAACGTGGATTTGTCAATTACATCTTACTTGCAGACGATATGTTACCAGTGGAAAGTAAATAAGGGGGTATTCAGATTATGAGATTAGCAAATGGAATCGTCATTGATAAAGAAAAGACATTCGGAGTGTTGAAGTTCTCCGCATTACGCCGTGAGGTTCATGTACAGAATGAAGATGGAACGGTCAGTGAAGAAATCAAGGAGCGTACTTACGATTTGAAGTGCAACACACAGGGACGCATGATACAGGTATCCGTTCCGGCGACTGTTCCGTTAAAGGACTATGACTACAACGCCGAAGTGGAACTTATCAATCCTGTTGCAGATACGGTAGCCAATGCAAATTACCGTGGTGCAGATGTGGACTGGTATGTAAAAGCAGACGATATTGTTTTGAAGAACAAAGGCACTCATGCCGGAAATTCACAGAACAATGTTCCACAGCAACCGCCGAAGAAATAAGTCTGTAACTAAGGGATTTTCATTGTATTGTTCAAATGTAATTGATATAATATAAAACAATCAAATCGGAATTTGCAAAGGAGGACTATGTATGCGTATATGGAAAGCAATATTCAGCGTATTAACTATTATTTTTGGCTCACTGGGACTGATAAACATAGTTTCTACTGATATAACACTGCCGATTATGTTTGTCTTTATGGGATTAACTATGTTGACAAATGCAAAGGAGTGTTATGATAAAGGTGCGAAGAAAGATGCTATGATATTTGCAGGCATAGCGATTTTTGTCTATGTAGTCACAGCATATAATCTGATAAGCAGATTTATGTAACTTCAAGTTTGGAGAATTGAGAAAATCGGTAGTTGTGAACTTAGAATTAGAGGTGTTGAAAATGAAAATAATAATTATATTTATTGATTTACTGATGGCAACTGTTCTCTTTTTTGTTGGAAGATTTTTTATCAAATCAAGGAATACAGAAAGAAGTGTGCTGTTTTTATCAGGAGATTATACTGGATTAAATACAGAGAAAATATGCAGAGTTACTGGAAAACGGATTAAGACATGGGCAATGCTCTTTTGTCTTGGCGGTATAATTGATTTTATCAAGCTGGGCGCAGGAATAATAATAGTTTCCGTTTTTTTTATTATCTTACTTGTATTTCATTTGGTTGATATGACTATAAATCGAGACAAGTACCGGGTATAAATTCAAGCTTGTAGAGCTGAACAACCAAAGTTTGAAAGGAAAATGTATAATGACCAAAGAACAAATAATTGAAGAACTAAAAAAATCAGCAAAGCCTTATGAAGAGTATTATCTTGATGATGAAATATTAAGTGCTATGCTTTCATATCAAAATCCTTATGAATTTGTAGAGCCAATTTTAGAAATTATATCCACTAATCCCTCAGTTAATTTTGGAATGCCCGGTGATTTAGTTCATTTTGTAGAAAAGTTCTATAAAAAGGGATATGAAGAATTGTTAATCAATTCCGTCAGAAAAAATCCAACTTCACATAACATTTTAATGCTTCACCGTTGCTATAATGATATAAAAAATCCAAACCGTAATGAATTTGCAAAAGTTGTTAAAACACTAAAGAATGACAAATCAGTCTCCAGCGAAATCAAGAATATCATTGATGAGTATGATTGGGATTAAATTTCTTCAGAAAGGTTGTGGTTAAATGTTGGGTATCAAAAAACGAGATACAAAACAAGTTTTTAAAGCGATTGCACATCAACAGGGTGTTTCTGTATCAGAAGTAAAGGAACGTATTCAGTCAACCATTGATGAAATGTATTACAGCGATGACCCAGATGTGC
>OLGA01000981.1_pt1 | contig 23387 bp, 17 predicted proteins | sample 1604881 | NCBI WGS metagenome assembly OLGA01 (sample SAMEA3888896, study PRJEB22519) | human gut metagenome | biome: human gut; feature: human-associated habitat; material: faeces | place: Denmark | collected 2009 | reverse complement strand
TTGTTTTTAAGTTTGTCTTTTTTTATACGTTTAGATTGATTTTTGTTTCACACTTCTTCATTCCTTTAAATAAAATCAATACTTCAGCTATATTCAATACTATTATCGATAGACATACACTTGAGAAAGAGATTCTAGCATCTACATACATATACGATATGTAATTAATGAAACTAATATGAAAAATAACTCCTATAACACTAGCAACAGCAATCGCAATAAACGTCATAATGCATATTTGTATGAATTCCATTTCCTTGAAATGCTTGATAAAACTTAAACAGTAAGGAATATTTGAAATCGTTGCAAGAAACGTACTGACTATAATATTTTTGACAAGAATATAAACAAGAGGATTTTGAATTCTTAATAGATCCAATAAAGCTCTATTATCATATCTTTGAATAAGATCATAGACTGGTATTCCCCATCGGTTATCAAATCCTACAGTAGGGTAGACAATATATGAAATAAGTAGATTAATTAATCCCGAAAATAGAACCACGCCAAATACGATAATAAAATTCGCTATGAACTTTGATAGATAATATTCTTTCTTATTTAGACGAGTGATGACCATTGACTGCATTCCATTTTTTTCTTCTTTCCACTTACTAGATGAATAAATCATCATTACAATAAGTGGTGATAAATATTCAAAAACACTCATAATAGGTCTTGCCTTAATGCTGATATACATGGAATTATCAATATAAGACCTGATAAATAAAATATTACGACCATAATCCTGGAAACAATTCAAAAAAATACTTATTAGACTTATTAAAAGTATTGCTGCAAACAAAACTTTGAACTCAATCTGATTCACTGCGTTCTTTATTTCAATTCTGACTTGTTTAATCATAACTATTATGTCTCCCTTTTATATTTCATTCTCATAATAGTTATAACGTAAAATTATAAAAAGAAACGGCTCAAATTACTTACAAAAATATTAAGAATTACTTACTAATTATTTGTATAAAAACGTTCTAGTTATTCTTATGACAGAGTGCAGTGTATTACTTCTAAACCTGAATAATAACTCTTGAAAAATCAACATATTATTCTATAATCCCGTTTTTGACAGTTGGGTATATAAAAAAGGGAGAAAAGTGCCTGTTTAAGGGCGTTTTTCTCCCTTTTAAAATTGTTGTATGGGAAGCTTCTTATGAAATATTTTTGATTATTTTTTAGTTCCTTGGGCTGATAGTATTGTTTGTCGAGATCCAACCTGAATGTCTCATTTAATGCATCATATATCGAGTTACTTAATAGTAAAGATCATGGTTGTTCACCACGTTCATATTCTTCATGTTCTCTATTATCTCATCGGTGGTGAAGTATCTGCCGCTTCTATTGAGCTTGATCTCAATTATCCTTTGGATAAGAAGTGCAGTGTAGCATGTCATGAAGTGAGCGATTATTCTGTCGTCCCTTCTGTGATTTACTGGTCTTGCCTTGAAATTTGTCTTGAGGACTCTGAAGCAGTCTTCTATTCTATATCTCTGTGAGTTGATTCTGATGATTTCTTTAGCGTTATCTTCTGCATCAAGATTGGTAGCTACTGCATAGAATCCATCAAACATCTCTTCTTTTTTTATCTTCTCCTCATCGATATAGTATCTATCCTTATCATTTTTGTCTCTTTTTATAAATCTCTTCGGATCGTTGGGATTCTTTTTCAGATCATCAACCTTGTTGCTGCTTATCAGTCTTCTTGCACGCTCTATCTGTCTGTTTCTTACATATCTCTGATACTCCATGGCTTTTCTTGAGAATGTTACGATCACATACTGCTTCAGCTTTCCTTTGGACTTCTTCTCTTTTGTATTTCCGCAGGATGTTTCATATTCCTCGGTAAATCCAAGATCTATGGCCTTATCGGCAGGAATGACTTTATATACTACATCATCATAAAGCAATCTGTTTGATTCATACATTCTGTCAAATTCACGCATCTCTTTCAGAGTCTTCGGCTTATTATTTGATAATAATCTATAGCCGTCATCATTGAACACGGCTTTCTGAAGTGGGTTTGACAACTTCTTTATGGACTGGGTGACGATGAAGGCTCTGCTTCCAAAGGAGTTGAATCTTCTAATGTCCATCGATCCAAGACCGGCATCGGCACAGTATATAAGCCTTTTGTCTCTAAAGGATCTTATCATCTTTTTCTCAGTGGATGTGGCGCATAGCTGCTCGTTCTGATTTCCGGGATTGATGCACATGGAAAGAGGGATTCCCTGAGCATCGATGAACAATCCCATCTGCACGATAGGACTGGGCTGATGCTGCTTGGATATTCCATATTTTCTTAAAGCGGAAGATACCTCTCCGGTGACCTCATCCACATAATCATCATCGGCTGTTTCTATCTCGAAATAGTAGTTGGTACAGTCAAAGTAGCACACAGAGGTATCTCTTCTGATGATACTGTTGCTTGCCTCATAGAGGTGGGTGATATAGTCATCAAAGTGTCCTGCGAGAAGGCTCATGAATCTGAGCGATGATTCATAAAGATAATGTGGCTGTTCAAAGTATGTGTGAAGGTGATCATAAATGCCCAGCTTTGATCGTGGATCGAGAATTCTTGATATCGTGAGAAATCTGTTTATAAGATTTGCGTCATATTCTGCTTTTGTATTCTCCATGATTTCATCAAGAAACTTCTTTATTTTCAGGTCATTATAGATGGACTGGATAAAGAAATAGCCGATATTGAGATTCCTTGAATGTGCAACATGATCATCTGAAGAGGCAAGCTTCTTGGAAAAATCAATATTTACATCAAGTGATACTTTTCCGGCTTTATATTCCTCATTGTATTTTGCAACCTCCTGTTTTGCATATTCGAGAGGATCATCAGTGATTCTGAGCAGATCATTATGCCTGCCGATTTTCTTTATATTTCTAGTCGTGGTCTTTTTGCCGTTCCTTATTCCCTGCTGGATGAAATATGTAGGGTTTTTAGAACGTCTGTCATAGTAAAGTTTCATAGAAATCAGCTCCTATGACAATTATATCATATTATACAACACCATACAACATATAAAATCAAAAATTTGACAAAAAAATAACGTTGTAATCAACGTTTTTTAAAATCAGAGGCTCTGCAACTGTCAAAGTCCCGTTTGGCATGACAGTAGGCTTTACGATTATCATCAATTTAGCTATGCGTCATATACTTGATCAGGTGGATATGGTTGAGTCTTTAAAATCAATTGAATAAAAAAGTTAAAAAAAATTAAAAAAGCATTGATTTTTGCTTTGTATTATGTATAATTTGTAATCGACGCATGGCGTCAAATGCGTGGGAGGGCTTCGGCCCAAACGAACCACAGCACGGACAATATTTTAATGGAGGTGTGTACCGTGGCAAATAATGGTAAAAAAGTAGTAAGAATTATGAAGATCCAGTTCCCAGCAGGTGGTGCTAAACCAGGACCAGCTCTAGCAGGTGCAGGAATTCAGATGCCAAAATTCTGTACAGCATTCAACGATCAGACTAAAGATCGTCATGGTGAAACTGTACCAGTAGTTTTGACTGTTTATGAAGACAAGAGCTTTGATTTCGTATTAAAGACAGCTCCAGCTGCTGAAATGATCAAGAAGGCTTGTGGTATCAAGAAAGCTGCAAGTGATTCAAAGCAGACTGTTGCTACTCTAAGTGCTGACAAGTTAAAGGAAATCGCAGAATACAAAATGCCAGACCTTAACGCTAATGATTTAGAAGCAGCAATGAAAATCGTTGCTGGAACAGCACGTAACATGGGTGTCAAAGTAGAAGGCTTAGACGCTTAATTAATTAGCAATCTGATGGAGTTGAATTCCGTCATTACAGTGGGAGGTCTATCCGTTAAGACCACTTAAGGAGGAAAGAAAATGTCAAAAAAAGGAAAGAAATATGTAGAAGCTGCTAAGCAGATTGAAGCTGGCAAGCTATATTCAATCGAAGAAGCAATTGAATTAGTTAAGAAGACTACTACTGCTAAATTCGATGCAAGTGTTGATGTCGTATTCAAGTTAAATCTTGATACTAGACATGCAGATCAGCAGTTACGTGGAGCTATCGTGCTTCCTAACGGAACTGGTAAAACAAAGAGAGTTTGTGTTATCGCTGAAGGTCCAAAGGCTGAAGAAGCTAAAAACGCTGGTGCTGACGTAGTTGGCGGCCAGGATATCTTAGATGAAATCGCTAAGGGATGGTTAGAGTTCGATGTTATGATCGCTACTCCTGATCAGATGCCTAAGCTTGGTAGATTAGGACGTATTTTAGGTCCTAAGGGATTAATGCCTAACCCTAAGACTGGTACAGTAACTATGGATGTTGCTAAAGCAGTTAATGAATCTAAAGGCGGTAAAGTTAATTATAGAACTGATAAAGATGGTAACGTACATCTTCCAATCGGTCGTGTATCATTCGACAGCGCTAAGCTAGTTGAAAACTATGAAGCTATCCATGCTTTATTATTAAGAATGAGACCTTCAGTAGTTAAGGGAACTTACGTTAAGAACTGCGTAGTTTCATCTACAATGGGTCCAGCAGTAAAAGTTGCTGCTTAATTATTAATGCCGCAATCAATATACCGTAGACAGTAACTGACGCAAGTCTCAATTTGTTACCGAGGGATATTGTCATGTATGAATGACAAACTCCTAGGTAATCTAGGAGTTTTTATATAACGAGTATATTGTTGCAATAAAATTTTTATGGAGGTGTAACAATGGCTAACGAAAAAGTATTAGTCGCTAAACAGGCAGTCATCGACGAAATCGCTGATAAGTTAACTAACGCTCAGTCAGTAGTAGTTGCTGAATACCGTGGCTTAACTGTTGATGAAGTTACTGAACTTCGTCGTGCTTTAAGAGCTGAAAACGTTGAACTTAAAGTTTATAAGAACAAATTAGCTCTTCGTGCTACAGAAGCTTGTGGTAAGCAGGAATTAGATGAATTCTTAACTGGTCCAAATGCTATTGCATTTGGTCATGATGACGCTGTTGCTCCAGCTAGAGTACTAGCAAAATTTGCTAAGGATCACGAAGCTCTTGTAATCAAGACTGCAATCGTTGAAGGCAAATTATTGAGCAAAGAAGAAGTTATGGAACTTTCAAAGTTACCAAACAAAGAAGGTATGTTATCAATGTTATTGGCTTGCTTAAAGGCACCAGTATCAAAAGTTGCTAGAGCTGTTAAGGCTGTAGCTGACAAAGAAGCAGAAGGATCTGCAGAAGAAGCAGCTCCTGCAGAAGCAGAAGCAGCTGCTTAATATCGAAATAAAGGAGAATATTAAAATGGCAAAGTTAACAACTGATGAAATCTTAGCTTACTTAGAAGAAGCTACAATCTTAGAATTAAATGAATTAGTAAAAGCAATCGAAGAAAAATTCGACGTTACAGCTGCTGCTCCAGTTGCAGTTGCTGCTGCTGCTGAAGAAGAAGGACCTGCTGCTAACGTAACAGTAATCCTTAAGGAAGTTGGACCTACAAAGGTTAAAGTTATCAAGGCTGTTAGAGAAATCACTGGTTTAGGACTAGTTGATGCTAAGGGCTTAGTTGACAAGGTTCCATCTGAAATCAAGAAAGACGTACCAGCTGAAGAAGGTGCTAAGTTAAAGGAAACTTTAGAAGCTGCTGGTGCTGTTGTTGAATTAAAGTAATTTAATACAAACACAATTATAAAAGCCCTATCTTAGGGCTTTTTTCTTATGAGGAATGAGAATGTCACACTATTATACAAATGATGAAATAGAAAGCAGACCTTCAATGATTCATTTTGATTTTCAAGGACATTCTATTAACTTTCATAGTGACCGTGGTGTTTTCTCTAAGGATAGTGTAGATTTCGGTTCAAGAACTCTACTTGACACCGTTAATCTAGAAGGTGTAAAATCAGTATTAGATGTTGGGTGTGGATATGGTGCATTAAGTATCAGCCTGAAGATGGTTTATCCAGATGTGACATTTGATATGGTAGATGTTAACAGACGTGCAATGGATCTTGCTAAACGCACAATTGAAGATTATCATCTTGAAGATATGCATGTTTATGAAAGTAATGCATATGATCAAGTAGAGAAGACATTTGATATGATCATCTCTAATCCGCCAATTCGTGCAGGCAAGAATGTTGTGACAACTATTCTTAAAGAAAGTTATTCACACTTAAATAAGAATGGCCGCCTTGTGATTGTAATTCAAAAGAAGCAGGGTGCACCAAGCGCTAAGAAATGCATGGAAGAAGTTTTTGGAAATGCGGAAATATTGAAGCGAAATAAAGGCTATTATATAATTCAATCAATTAAATAATGATAATTAGGGAAATTGTATAAATTTCCCTTTTTTGGGTTGACACAAAAGTACCCTTGTGCTAGTATACTAAAATGCCTACTCATGTATAAAAGCAGGTCATTTTTGACCCTTTTTAGCTTGCAGATAGAGATTAAAAAAGGAGTGGAACGGATTTTGGAAAAGAATGTAAGAACTGCAGAAAGCCGCATTAAGCGACGCAATTATTCTCGTATTAGTGGTTCTTTGAAACTACCTAACCTTGTCGAAATTCAGACAGATTCATTTAAGTGGTTTCAGGAAAAAGGTATAAGAGAAGTATTTGAGGATATTTATCCTATCACAAATTTTAACGACACTTTATCATTGGAGTTTGTTGACTGTCGTTTTGATGAGCCTAAATATGATGCAGATGAAAGTAAAGAAAGAGATGCAGTCTATGCAGCTCCTTTGCGTGCTACTTTACGTCTTGTAAACAAGAAAACTGGAGAAATCAAGACAAGTGAAGTATTTATGGGTGATTTCCCATTAATGACAGATTCAGGTACATTTGTTGTTAATGGTGCAGAACGTGTTATCGTTTCACAGTTAGTTCGTTCTCCAGGAGCTTATTTTGGTAATGGAACAGACAAGATTGGTAAGACTGTCTTCAATGGACAGGTTATCCCATCTCGTGGTACTTGGCTTGAATTTGAAAATGATGCCAAGGATGTTCTAAATGTTCGTATTGACCGTCAGAAGAAGATTCCAGGTACTATTCTTTTACGTGCTCTAGGACTTTCTTCAAATGAAGATATTATTGAAGTTTTCGGAGAACACCAGTTCCTCTACAATACATTTGAAAAGGATCCAACACATAACACTGATGATGCGTTGATGGAAATTTATAGTAAATTGAGACCAGGTGAACCAGCTACTTTAGATGGTGCTAACTCTTTACTATTTGCGCGTTTCTTCGATCCAAAGCGTTATGATTTAGCAAAAGCAGGTCGTTTTAAGCTTCGTAAGAAATTAAGCTTATTAGATCGTATTGCTGATCGTGTTCTTGCTGAAGATGTTGTTGACGTTGATGGTAACGTTGTAATGACAGAAGGTACTAAGATCACTAAAGATAAACTAGAAATCTTAAAGCCAGTATTTGAAGCAGGTGCACATACAAGAGAAATCAAAACAAATGAAAATATGCATTCTAACCACACTATTCAGGTTTTAGATGTATATACAGATGAATCAAAATCTATCAAGATGAGAGTAATCGGTACTGATCTTTCACTAGATAGTAAGTTTGTCACTATTTCAGACTTTATTGCTGCATATTCTTATATGCTTAACCTTGTTGATATCTACGATTCTCAGGACTTAGCAGCTGAAGACAGAGTGTCTTTAATGAGCCGCATTGGTTTATTAGATGATATCGACCATTTAGGTAATAGACGTGTTAGAACTGTTGGGGAATTAGTTCAGAACCAGTTCCGTATCGGTTTATCACGTATGGAAAGAGTAGTTAAGGAAAGAATGTCTTTAGCTGAAGATGATTCTATGACTCCACAGTCATTAACAAACATTCGTCCATTAACTGCTGCAATCAAAGAATTCTTTGCAAGTTCACAGTTATCTCAGTTCATGGACCAGATTAACCCACTTGCCGAATTAACAAATAAGAGACGTCTTTCTGCCTTAGGTCCTGGTGGTTTATCAAGAGACCGTGCAGGTTATGAAGTACGAGACGTCCATCCATCACACTATGGTAGAATCTGTCCAATCGAAACACCAGAAGGTCCTAACATCGGGTTGATTTCTACACTTGCATCTTATGCAAAAGTAAATGAATATGGATTTATTGAAACTCCATATCGTAAAGTAAATAACTGCGTTATTGATGAAGATGATATTCGTTATTTAACAGCCGATGAAGAAAAGAACTATATTATTGCCCAGGCAAAAGTTAAGACTGATGAAAATGACCGTATCATTGATGAACAGGTTATTTCACGTCATTTAGGTGAAAACATCATGGCTAAGCCAGAAGAAATCGACTTCATTGATATTTCACCTAAACAGATCGTATCAGTAGCATCTTCATGTATCCCATTCTTGGAAAACGATGATGCGACTCGTGCCCTTATGGGATGTAACATGCAGAGACAGGCTGTACCTCTATTAAATCCACATGCTCCTTATGTAGGAACAGGTATGGAGTTCCAGGCTGCAAGAGACTCAGGTGCTGCAGTTGTTGCGAAAGAAGAAGGAACTGTTAAATATGTTGACGCTAAGAAGATCATCGTTGAAGGTGAAAGCGGCGAAAAGACATATAAGTTATTAAAGTTCACTGTATCTAATGCTGGTACATGTATCAACCATCGTCCAATTGTTATGGCTGGTGATCATGTTCTTAAGGGTCAGGTTCTTGCTGATGGACCAGCTATGGAACAGGGTGAATTAGCATTAGGACAGAACGTTCTTGTAGGTTTCATGACATGGAATGGTTATAACTACGAAGATGCTGTCATCATGAATGAAAAGCTTGTTAAAGAAGATTACTATACTTCTATCCACATTCAGGAATATACAATTGAATGTCGTGATACTAAGTTAGGCCCTGAAGAAATTACTAGAGATATTCCTAACGTAGGTGAAGATGCACGTTCTAACTTAGACGAAAACGGTATTATCCGCGTTGGTGCTGAAGTTAAGGAAGGCGACATCTTAGTTGGTAAAGTAACTCCTAAGGGACAGGCAGAATTATCTGCAGAAGAAAAACTATTATTAGCTATCTTTGGTGAAAAATCGAGAGAAGTTAAAGATAACTCATTAAGAGTACCACATGGTGGTTCTGGTATCGTTCATCGTATCAGAGTATTTACTCGTAGAGGTAAAGATAGAAAAACTGAAAATAAGTATGGTGAAGCAAACTCACTTGCTTATAAGGAAGTTGAAAGAGACGATTTACAGCCAGGTGTAAATAAAGTTATCAAAGTATATATCGTTCAGAAGCGTAAGATTTCTGAAGGGGATAAGATGTCAGGTAGACACGGTAACAAGGGTGTCATCTCTAAGATCTTACCAACAGAAGATATGCCTCACTTACAGGACGGTACTCCACTTGATATCATGCTTAACCCATTAGGTGTACCATCTCGTATGAACATCGGTCAGGTATTAGAATTACACTTAGGTTATGCTGCTAGACAGTTAGGCGGTCAGTATTTCGCAACTCCAGCCTTTGATGGTATCAATTCTAAGGACTTAGAAAATATCATGAAGGAAGCTGGTATGCCAGAAAATGGTAAACAGAAAGTTATTTCTGGTAAAACTGGTGAATATTTCGATAACGAAGTATCAGTTGGTATCATGTACATGATCAAGTTATGTCACATGGTTGATGATAAGTTACATGCAAGATCAGTTGGTCCTTACTCACTTGTTACTCAGCAGCCACTTGGTGGTAAAGCTCAGAACGGTGGTCAGAGATTCGGGGAAATGGAAGTATGGGCACTTGAAGCTTATGGTGCAGCATATACATTACGTGAAATCTTAACAGTTAAGTCAGATGACGTTGTAGGACGTGTTAAGACTTATGAAGCAATCGTTAAGGGACAGAAGTTACCTGAACCAGGATTACCTGAATCATTCAGAGTATTAAAGAAAGAATTACAGGCATTGGCATTAGATATTCGTCTATTAGATGATGAAGGTAATGAAATCAATGTAGGTAATATTGAAGATGAAGATCGTCGTTTCCCTCGTTCATTCGATGCGCCTAAGAAGCCAAAAGAAGATGAAGAAAATGATGAAAAAGAAGAAAAAGAAGATGAAGAAGCTGACACTCACGAAGAATTCGTTGCCGAAGGTGAAGATGATATCGTAGAAGACAGCTTCGATGATGATGAAGCTCCAGAATCAGTCGATGATATTATCGAGGGATTATTTGGAAAAAGCGGTGAGGAGGAAGAATAATGGCAGAGAATAATAATTTTTCAGCAATTCAGATCGGTTTAGCCTCTCCTGAGAAGATTCGTGAATGGTCATATGGCGAAGTCAAAAAACCTGAAACAATCAACTATCGTTCACAGAAGCCTGAAAAAGATGGTTTATTTTGTGAAAGAATCTTTGGTCCAACAAAGGACTGGGAATGTGCTTGTGGTAAATATAAGAAAGTAAGATATAAAGGTGTTGTCTGCGACCGTTGTGGTGTCGAAGTTACTCGTTCTTCAGTAAGAAGAGAAAGAATGGGTCATATCGAATTAGCAACTCCAGTTGCACATATCTGGTATTTAAAGGGAGTTCCATCTCGTATGGGACTCATCCTTGATATGTCTCCTAAACAGTTAGAAGAAATCATCTACTTCGTATCTTATGTTGTTACTGATAAAGGTTCTACACCACTTGAATACAAGCAGGTATTATCTGAAAGAGATTATCGTAACTGTGTTGAAAAGTTCGGTGGTCAGTTCCAGGCTAAGATCGGTGCAGAAGCCATCAAAGTATTATTACAGAAGGTTGACTTAGATGCTGAACTTGAAGATGTAGAAAATCAGTTAAAAGAAGCTCAGGGTCAGAAGAGACAGAAGTTATTAAAGAGACTTGAAGCAATTGATGCATTCAGAAGCTCTAATAACCAGCCAGAATGGATGATTATGGATGTTCTTCCAGTTATTCCACCTGATTTAAGACCAATGCTTCAGCTTGACGGTGGTCGTTTTGCGACAAGTGACTTAAACGACTTATATAGACGTGTTATCACTCGTAACAACCGTTTAAAGAAATTATTAGAATTAGGTACACCTAGCATCATCGTACAGAACGAAAAGCGTATGCTTCAGGAATCTGTAGATGCTTTAATCGATAATGGTAGACGTTCTAAACCTATTACAGGTGCTGGAGGAAGAGCATTAAAATCTCTTTCACACACACTTAAAGGTAAGCAGGGACGTTTCAGACAGAACTTACTTGGTAAGCGTGTAGACTACTCTGGACGTTCAGTTATCGCCGTAGGACCTACATTAAAGATGTACCAGTGTGGTATTCCAAGAGAAATGGCTGTTAACTTATTCAAGCCATTCGTTATCTCTGGATTAGTAAGAAACGAATTAGCAACTAATATCAAAGCTGCTGAACGTATGATTGATAAGATGGATGATAAGATCTGGCCAATCGTTGAAGATGTTATCAAACATCATCCAGTATTACTTAACCGTGCCCCTACATTACATAGATTAGGTATCCAGGCTTTCGAACCTAAACTAGTAGAAGGTCGTGCAATCCGTCTTCATCCATTAGCTTGTCCAGCGTTCAATGCCGACTTCGATGGTGACCAGATGGCCATCCATGCACCACTAGGTGAAGAAGCAATTCAGGAAGCAAGACAGTTAATGCTTGGTTCTAGAAATATCCTTGGTCCAAAAGATGGTAAACCTATCGTTACTCCATCACAGGATATGGTGCTTGGTAACTATTACTTAACAACAGAAAAAGCAGATCAGATTGGTGAAGGTACAGTATTCGCTGATGTGAACGAAGTATTAATGGCTTACTACAATAAGACTGTTAACTTACATACAAGAATTGCGATTCGTGCTGCTGCTTTAAAGAATAAGACATTCACTGAAGAACAGAATAACATGTACTTAGTCACTACAGTTGGTAAGATCATCTTCAACCAGATCTTTGAAGGTGAATTCCCATACTTAAATGACCCAGATAAGGCAAGCTTAAAGGCTACTCCAATGAAGTACTTCTTACCTTATGGTACAGATATCAAGGCTCACATCAAAGCTCAGCCTTTAATCAAGCAGTTCACTAAGAAGACTCTTGGAGCTATCATCGATGAATACTTCAAGATTTGTCCAATTGATGAAATCCATGTCATGCTTGATAGACTAAAGAACCAGGGATTCTATTATTCAACTATCGCTGGTATTACAGTATCTGCTTATGATATTCAGATTCCTCAGGATAAATATCATTTATTCGATGATGCTGATGAACATCTTGAAGTAATTAAGAAGTTATACAACAAAGGTAAATTAACAGAACATGAACGTTATACAGCCGTAATCAAATTATGGAATGACGTTAAAGAAAAAGTTACTGGTATCGTTAAAGAAGAGTTCGAAGCTGACCGTGATAACCCAATCTTCATCATGTCAGATTCAGGTGCCCGTGGTAATATCTCTAACTTCACTCAGCTTGTAGGTATGCGTGGATTGATGAGTAACCCTAAGGGTGAAACTATCGAACTTCCTATCAAGTCTGCCCTTCGTGAAGGTTTAACTGCATCAGAATTCTTCATTTCTACACATGGTGCTCGTAAAGGTTCTACAGATACAGCCTTAAAGACTGCCGATTCAGGTTACTTAACAAGACGTCTTGTCGATGTAGCACAGGAAGTTATTATCACAGAAGACGATTGTCATACTGATAAGGGATTCGAAGTATCTGAATTAATTAATACAGCTGATGGTAACGTCATCGTACCATTAGTAGATAGACTTGTTGGTCGTACTTCATTAAAGGATATTTGTGATCCAGCAACTGGTGAAATCATTGTCCATGCAAATGAATTAATGACTGAAAAATCAGCAAAAGCTGTTGCTGATGCTGGTATTAAGACAGTTGAAATTAGAAACATCTTCGGATGTAAATCTAAGACAGGTATCTGCCGTAAGTGTTATGGTCTAAACTTAGCAACTGGTCAGGAAGTATTACTTGGTGAAACAATCGGTATCATGGCTGCACAGTCAATCGGTGAACCAGGTACTCAGCTTACAATGCGTACATTCCACATGGGTGGTGTTGCCGGTGACGCCGATATCACTCAGGGTCTTCCTCGTATCCAGGAATTGTTTGAAGCACGTGTTCCAAAGGCTAAATCAATTATTTCTGAAATCAATGGGCACATTTCATCAATTACTACACAGGGTGATCATAACAACCAGCGTTCAGAAGTTACTGTCGCAAATGATCTTGAAACTAAGACTTACTTAACACCAATTGGTGCAAAATTAGCTGTTTCAGAAGGAGATATTGTTGAACCAGGTGATAAGATCACAGAAGGTTCTATCTCTCCAAAAGAATTATTATCTGTTGCATCTGCAGAAGCAGTAGAAAAGTATATCTTAAAAGAAGTACAGCAGGTATATAGATTACAGGGTATCGAAATTTCTGATAAGCATATCGAAATCATCATTCAGCAGATGATGAGAAGAATGAAGATTGTGGAAGGCGGCGATACAACTGCATTACCTGGATCACATGTTTCAGTTAAGAACTTCACTGAATTAAATAGACAGGTTCTTAAGGAAGGTAAACATCCAGCTGTTGGTAGACCAATCTTACTTGGTATCACTAAGGCTTCATTAGAAACAGATTCATGGTTATCAGCTGCATCATTCCAGGAAACTACGAGAATTCTTACTGATGCTGCAATCAGAGGTAAAGTAGATCATCTTAAGGGTCTAAAGGAAAACGTTATTATCGGTAAGCTATTACCAGCAGGTACTGGCTTAAGAGGACCTTTAAAATCTGAAGAAACAATCAAGAAAGAGGAAGAAGAAACTCTTCAGCAGGCTGAACTTGAAAAATCAAGAGAAGAAGCTGAAAATTTCACTCCTGACTCTGCAATGTTTGATGAAGAAGAAGAATTTGTAACTTCTCATCATGACGCTTAATTTATAAGAAACACTATGGACCTGTGTCCATAGTGTTTTCATATATAAGGAGAAACGTTATGAGATTTAAAAACAAGGTGGTAGTTGTTACTGGTGTGGCTCACGGTATAGGACAAGCCATAGTAGAAGATTTTAGAAAAGAAGGAGCAGTCGTTGAGGTGATCGACAAGACACCAGGTACTTATTTTGTGGGGGATATAGGTAATAAAGAAACATTAGAAGCATTTAGTTCTTATGTGTTAGAGAAGCATAGTCATATTGATTATCTCATTAATAATGCTTTACCTATAATGAAAGGTATTGATGAATGTAGTAATGAAGAAATTCAATACGCTTTATCTGTTGGAGTCACTGCACCATTCTATCTTACAAAGCTATTCAAGAACTCATTTAATAAAGATGCTGTAATTGTTAATATTTCGTCTTCTAGAGACCGTATGAGTCAAGACAATACAGAAAGTTATACTGCTGCAAAAGGAGGCATAGCGGCCCTTACACACGCTCTCATGATGAGCCTAAGAGGTCATGTAAGAGTCAATTCTATTTCACCAGGATGGATTAATACTCATGGTAATACATACACCGGTTCTGATGCATATCAACAGCCAACTGGAAGAGTAGGAAATCCCCAGGATATATCATCTATGGTTTTATTCTTATGTTCACCTAAAGCATCATTTATCAACGGTGAGAATATCTGTATTGATGGAGGAATGACCAAACAGATGATTTATCATGAAGATGCAGGATGGTATTTAGAAGATAAGTAGTAAAAATCAAGAAAAAATCAAAAAAAGTTGTTGACGAGGACTTTTATTTGTCATATACTGACAAAGGTGTCCGTTGAGGGCACATATATAAAAACAAATTTGTGAAACACCCGGAATTGTGTGTTAGAATTAGAAAGGAGAAAATCATGCCTACAATTAACCAATTAGTAAGAAAAGGACGTAGCGAAAAGACTAAAAAGGGTAAGTCTCCAGCTTTAAATAGAGGTTTCAACTCATTAGCTAAAAAACCAACTAATGATAATTCACCTCAGAAGCGTGGCGTTTGTACCCGTGTTGCTACAATGACACCAAAGAAGCCTAACTCAGCTTTACGTAAGTATGCCCGTGTTAGATTATCAAATGGATTAGAAGTTACAGCTTACATTCCTGGTATCGGTCATAACCTACAGGAACACTCTGTTGTATTAATTCGTGGTGGTCGTGTTAAGGACTTACCAGGGGTTCGTTACCATATTATCCGTGGTACTATGGACTGTGCTGGTGTTAAAGATCGTATGCAGAGCCGCTCATTATACGGAGCTAAAAAGCCTAAGAAATAAATTGTTAAATTAATAAAATAGAGAGAGGAGAATTTGCCGATGTCTAGAAAAGGACGTATTGCTAAAAGAGATGTTTTACCTGATCCAATTTACAATAGTAAAACAATCACTAAGCTTATTAACAACATCATGTTAGATGGTAAAAAAGGTGTTGCTCAGAACATCTTATATGAAGCATTCAAAAAAGTTGAAGAAAAGACTGGAAAGCCAGCTATGGAAGTATTCGACGCAGCTATCAACAACATCATGCCAGTACTTGAATTAAAGGTAAGACGTGTTGGTGGTGCTAACTACCAGGTACCAGTTGAAGTAACACCTGAAAGAAGAATGACTTTAGGTTTAAGATGGTTAACTAACTATTCTCGTTTAAGAAACGAAAATACAATGGTTGATCGTTTAGCTAACGAAATTATCGATGCTTCTAACGGTACAGGTGCTGCTGTTAAGAAGAAAGAAGATACTCATAAAATGGCAGAAGCTAACAAAGCTTTCGCACATTTCCGTTGGTAATATCTTTATTACATATAAATTAAAAGAAAAAGTATTTGAAAGGAGAAAATTATGGCTCGTGAATTTCCATTAGAAAAAACACGTAATATCGGTATCATGGCTCACATCGATGCTGGTAAAACTACTACTACTGAACGTGTTCTTTACTATACAGGTAAAATCCATAAAATCGGTGAAACTCATGACGGTGGATCTCAGATGGACTGGATGGTACAGGAAAAAGAACGTGGTATCACTATCACTTCTGCTGCTACTACAGCTCACTGGAAAGGATATCGTATTAACATCATCGATACACCAGGCCACGTAGACTTCACTGTAGAAGTTGAACGTTCATTACGTGTACTTGATGGTGCCGTTACAGTACTTGACTCTAAAGCAGGTGTAGAACCTCAGACTGAAACAGTTTGGAGACAGGCTACTACTTATGGCGTACCAAGAATTGTTTTCTCAAACAAGATGGACGCTACTGGTGCTGATTTCATCATGTCACTTAACTCATTAAATTCAAGATTAGGTGCTAATGCCGTTGCATTACAGTTACCTATCGGTGCTGAAGATACATTCGAAGGTGTCATCGACTTGTTAACTATGAAAGCTATCTATTTCGATGGTGCTGAAGGTATCGATGTAATCGAAAAAGAAATCCCAGCTGAATATGTTGATCAGGCTGAAGAATATCATCAGAATTTATTAGAAGCTGCTGCTTCATTTGATGATGATTTAATGATGCAGATTCTTGAAGGTGAAGAACCTGCAATCGAAGATGTTAAAGCTGCTATCCGTAAGGGTACACTAGCTGTAGAATTATTCCCAGTTCTTTGTGGTTCTGCTTACAAAGATAAGGGTGTACAGCCAATGCTTGATGCTGTAGTTGACTACTTACCAGCTCCAACTGACATCCCTGCAATCAAGGGTGTTGATGCTGATGGTAACGAAGTTGACCGTCATGCATCTGATGAAGAACCATTCTCAGCTTTAGCATTCAAAGTTATGACTGACCCATTCGTAGGTAAGTTAACTTTCTTCCGTGTATACTCTGGTACTGCAACTGCTGGTTCATATGTATTGAACTCAACAAAAGATAAGAAAGAAAGACTTGGTCGTATCTTATTAATGCATGCTAATACACGTAAAGAAATTGATGAAGTTTATGCTGGTGATATCGCTGCTGCAGTAGGTTTCAAGAACACTACAACTGGTGATACTCTTTGTGCGGAAAACGATTTCGTTATCCTTGAAAAGATGGAATTCCCAGAACCAGTTATCGAATTAGCAATTGAACCTAAGACAAAAGCTGACCAGAACAAACTTGGTGAAGCTTTAGTTAAATTAGCTGAAGAAGACCCAACTTTCAGAACATCTACAAACCCTGAAACTGGTGATACTATCATTGCTGGTATGGGTGAATTACACCTTGATGTCATTGTTGACAGATTAAAGAGAGAATTCCATGTAGAAGCAAACGTTGGTGCTCCTCAGGTTGCTTATAGAGAAACTATTACTCAGGCTGCTGAATGTGAAGGTAAATACATCAAACAGTCTGGTGGTCGTGGTCAGTACGGTCACGTTTGGATCAAGTTCGAACCTAATGAAGGTAAAGGATTTGAATTCGTTGACGCTGTTGTTGGTGGATCAGTTCCAAGAGAATATATCGGTTCTGTAAAAGTTGGTCTTGAAGACGCTTTAGAAACTGGTATGATTGCTGGTTACCCAGTACTTGACGTTAAGGCTACATTATTCGACGGTTCTTACCATGATGTCGATTCATCAGAAATGGCATATAAGGTAGCTGCTTCTATGGCATTAAAAGCTGCTGGTAAGAAGTGTGCTCCAGTAATCCTTGAACCAATCATGAAGGTAGAAGTAACTGCACCTTCTGAATACTTAGGAAGCGTTATGGGTGACATTTCATCTAGACGTGGTATGATCGATGGTCAGGAAGAAAGAGGTAACGCTGTAATGGTTGAAGCTTCTGTACCTCTAGCTGAAATGTTCGGTTATGCAACAGACTTAAGATCATTCACACAGGGTCGTGGTAACTATACAATGCAGTTCGACCGTTATGAACCTGTTCCTAAATCAATCAAGGAAGAAATCATTAAAAAGAACGGCGTAAAATAAGAATAACTATGATTTTTATTGCAATTATCAATAAAATCTATTAAAATAGTTATGTAAAATTTTAGAATTATATAGGAGGATAACCTTAAATGGCTAAGGAAAAATTTAACCGTGAGAAAACTCACGTAAATATTGGTACTATCGGTCACGTTGACCATGGTAAAACTACTTTAACAGCTGCTATCACTACTGTATTAGCTAGTGAAGGTCAGGCTAAAGCTATGGACTATGCTGCAATCGATGCTGCTCCAGAAGAAAAAGAACGTGGTATCACAATCAACACTGCACACGTTGAATATGAAACTGCTCATCGTCACTATGCACACGTTGACTGTCCAGGCCATGCTGACTACATCAAGAACATGATCACTGGTGCTGCTCAGATGGATGGTGCTATCTTAGTAGTAGCTGCAACTGATGGACCTATGCCTCAGACAAGAGAACATATCTTATTATCTCGTCAGGTTGGTGTTCCATACATCATCGTATTCTTAAATAAGTGCGATATGGTTGATGACGAAGAATTAATCGACTTAGTAGAAATGGAAGTTCGTGATTTATTATCTGAATACGACTATCCAGGAGATGACACTCCAATCATCCGTGGTTCTGCATTAAAGGCTCTTGAAGGTGATCCACAGTGGACTCCTGCAATCCATGAATTATTAGACACTATGGATTCTTATATCCCAGATCCAGCTCGTGAAACTGATAAGCCATTCTTAATGCCAGTTGAAGACGTATTCACAATCACTGGTCGTGGTACAGTTGCTACTGGTAGAGTTGAACGTGGTCAGTTAAACCTTAACGATGAACTTGAAATCATTGGTATCCATGAAACTCAGAAGACTGTTGCTACAGGTATCGAAATGTTCAGAAAGTTACTTGACTACGCTTTAGCTGGTGATAACATTGGTGTTCTTTTAAGAGGTATCAACAGAGACCAGATCGAAAGAGGTCAGGTATTAGCTAAACCTGGTTCAGTACATCCACATAAGAAATTCAACGCTCATGTTTATGTATTAACTAAGGATGAAGGTGGACGTCATACTCCATTCTTCGGTAACTATAGACCACAGTTCTATTTCAGAACTACTGATATCACTGGTGTTATCGAATTACCAGAAGGAACTGAAATGGTTATGCCAGGCGATAACGTAGAATTCACTGTAGAATTAATTCACCCAATCGCTATCGAAAACGGTACTAAGTTCTCTATCCGTGAAGGTGGACGTACTGTAGGTGCTGGTAACGTAACTGAAATCATTGAATAATTTTAGTTCATTAGACTGTTGACTTATGTCAGCGGTCTTTTTTTTATTAAAAATGATTTGCGCTTACATTGTGCTTTTTTATCAAATCACCTCATTTGTAAATTGATAAATGACTAACGGTCAACTAAAATGACTACTAGTCATTAGGTAGATGACAGAAAGGAAAGGGTAATATGATTAAAGCAGAATGGAAAAACATTGCGAAAAGTACTTGGCTTAAAATCGTACTTTGTGCAATTATGATCATTCCAATGATTTATGCTTGTGTTTTCTTAGGTTCTATGTGGGATCCATATGGTAACACAGATCAGCTTCCAGTAGCCGTTGTTAATAACGATAAAGAAGTTGAATATAATGATTCTACTATGGATATTGGTAAACAGTTAAGTGATAAACTTGCGAAGAATGATTCAATGGATTTCAATATTGTTTCTTCTAGTAAAGCGCAGAAAGGTTTAAAAGATGGAAAGTATTACATGATAATTACTATTCCTGAAAACTTCTCTAAAAATGCGACGACATTATTGGATGATGATCCACAGACAATGATGCTCACATATACAACAAATCCACAGACAAACTACGTTGCAACTAAGATGGATGATTCAGCAATGGCTAAAGTAAAAGCTGAAATTTCATCAACAGTGACTAAGACTTATTCAAAGATCTTATTTAAGAATGTAAAAACATTAAGCAAAGGATTTAAAACAGCCGCAGATGGTTCACAGAAATTAAGTGATGGTGTCAATACAGCCAAAGATGGTAATGCTACTATTACAGAAAATTTGAATACACTTGCTTCAAGTGCATTAGTATTCAATGATGGTGCTGATTCTTTAGTGAAGGGATTAAGTGCTTATACTGAAGGCGTCTCTACTGCGAAAGCTGGTGCACAGCAGTTAGACAACAACAGTGCCACTTTAAACAATGGTGCTGCTCAGTTAAAAGCTGGTAGTTCACAATTATTAAGCGCTGTTCAGGCAGCCGAAAAGCAGTTAGGTGATGGAATTAATGCAAGTGCTGGTCAGTTAAATACATTAACTTCTAGCAATAAACAGATGGCAGAAAGTTCTAAACAGTTATCTGCAGCATTAACTAAGATCCAGGGCGCTATTAATAGTAATAACTTAGTAGAAAATGATGCCCAGGCAGCTAAGAAAGTTGACGGTATGATTTCTACATTATCTACTACTATCTCAACAATGAATAACAATGCAGCTCAGTTAAATCAGTTAGCTGCAGCGGAAAAGAAACAGGCTGAACAATTACAGGCAACCCAGCCACAGGCCGCTCAAGAATTAATGTTGAAGGCTACAAGCCATGCAACTCAGGCTGCTACATTACAGCAGGTTGCATCTCAGTTATCATCTAGTATCAATACAGATGATTTAAAACAGTTATCTACATTGTTAAATGGTAATGCAGCTGTATTAAAGAATCAGACTGCAGCCAATGCTAAGACTCAGCAGTTATTAGCAAGTTCACAGCAGTTAGCAACTGCCAATAACACAGCAGTTGGTTCATTAGTAACTAACCTAAAGACTGTACAGGCTAGTATGAAGGGTACTTCTACTTCCGTTGGTATGGTTGGTGCAGTAAGTCAGATTGATAATGGCTTAAGCACATTACAGAGTGGTTTAAAGACTTACACAGGTGGTGTTAAACAGGTTAATAATGGTTTAGGCACACTTGCTTCAAATAACGCCACATTAAATAGTGGTGCTTCACAGTTAGCTGAAGGCGCATTAAAGATCAGTTCTGGATCTAACCAATTAGCAGCAGGATCTGCAACTTTAGGTGAAGGATTAAATACAATCGGTGAAGGTACTGGTACTCTTACAAGCAGTCTAAAAGATGCTTCTAAGAAGAGCAATATCAAATCTACAAGCAAGACATATAAACAGATGTCTACTCCAGTAGATACAGAAAAGAAAGAATTAACAAATATGCCAAATAACGGACATGCGATGGCACCTTATATGATGAGTGTTGCATTATATGTTGCATGTATGGCATTAAGTTTAATGTATCCATTTGGTAAAGGTATGACTACAACTGATAGCCCAGTTAAGTTCTTGCTTGCGAAAGCAACAGTTATGGTTCCATTATCAATTGTACAGGCATTAATCTTATACTTCAGTTTAAAAGGATTCTGCGGATTTACTCCTGCAAGACCAGGATTATGTCTCGCATTTATGCTCTTATTATCACTTGCCTTTATGGCATTCATCGCATTCCTTGCAATCGCATTTGGCCGTATTGGTGAATTCATTGCATTGATCTTCATGGTATTCAACCTTGGTGCTTCAGCTGGTACTTATCCACTTGAAACTGCACCACATTGGTATACAGTATTACATCCATTCGTTCCATTCACATATAGTGTTAATGGATTTAGATCAGTGATTGCGAATGCTACTGCAGTTCCTACAACAGAAATCTTCTTCTTTGTTGGTTTACTTGTTGTATCTGCACTTCTTACTTACTTAATTGTAAGACATAGAAGTAAAACACATAAAGTATTCCTTCCAGAAGTATTTAATGGAGAATGTTAATGAGATGGGTAGAAATACCCATCTTTTTAAATGTTCTATAAGGATTTTGTGAGACTTTTCTAAATTGGTTTCATTTTTATAACCATTTGATATAATGGAAATACTTACTAGAAAAGGAGATTATATAATGAGTAAATTATTCTTTTTTGATATAGATGGTACATTAATAGATTGTAATCAGGATATTTATGAAATCACACCTGAAACAGTTCGCACTTTAGATAAATTAAAGGAGGCTGGACATGATGTGTTCTTATCAACAGGTAGATGTAAGTGTTTTATAGTAGATGGTGTTATGAAATACCCATTTTCTGGTTATGTAACATGTAATGGGGCTTATGTAGAGTATAAAGGCAAGTGTGTTTATAAGAATGTAGTTCCTGCAGAAGCGATTAAAGCAACTATGGATCTTTGTGAAAAATACCATTTCAATTATTATTTTGAAGGTAATGATTATATTTATGTGAGAGATTCAAAAGATCCTGTTCATCAGGCATTTGCGAATAACTGGGGTATGAAAGAAGAAACTATCATTGATTCATTTGATTATAAGAATATAGAAACTTATATCGGAATGATTGTCGTTAATTCAAAAGATGATATTCCAGTCATGGTAGAAACTTTAAGTCCTTATTTTGATGTTCAGAGACATCAAAGTGACCGTTCTTTTGATTTGACCTTAAAGGGATCATCAAAAGCAGTAGGGATTAAGGAATTTATAAAAGAATTAGGGAGAGATATCAATGATACAATCGCCTTTGGTGATGGGCGTAATGATATCGAAATGATTGAGGAAACAGGATTAGGCATTGCGATGGGAAATGCAGTACCTGAATTAAAATCTGTTGCAAAATATGTTACTGCAAATATTGAAGAAGAAGGAATCACAGCTGCTTGTAAGCATTTTAATTATATTTCAGACTAATTTTGTTATATTACGAAATAGTGTTGAAATTGCTTACAAGAATTGATATAATATAAGCACAGATGAAATCTGGAATTGTTGTTAAAGGAGAATTAAAATGGACGAACAGGAACAGACAGTCATTAACTTAATCGTTAATGCTGGTAGCGCAAGAAGCTCAGCAATTGAAGCTATTCAGTATGCAAAAGCAGGAGATATCGAAAAGGCAGATGAATCAATTCAGACTGCTAAAGAAACAGTTAACGAAGCTCATCATGCTCAGACTGAATTAATCCAGGCTGAAATCAGAGGAGAAAAAACTCCACTTAACTTATTAATGGTACATGCACAGGATCACTTAATGTGCGCATTAGTAGTTATCGATTTAGCTCAGGAATTTATTGATGTTTATAAGAAATTAGCTTAATTTCATAAATACCAATACAGCATCCCTTCAATGGGATGCTTTTTTATACTTAAATTATCAAATAAGACACACTGGATGGCATATAAAAGCGATTTAGAAATCAGGGTAAAAATAAATTGAATTGAATTTATGAAGCGTATAAGGGCTTAAAATGCGATATATAACAAAAAATCAAAAAATATTCAAAAAACACTTTACAAGTTCCGATATTTTAGGTATTATAGACAGGCAGTCCGGGAGACGGGCTGAGACAGAACATTGAAAACTGAACAGATACACGTCAGATTTATTTGAAAACATTTAA
>OLGA01000979.1_pt1 | contig 23391 bp, 27 predicted proteins | sample 1604881 | NCBI WGS metagenome assembly OLGA01 (sample SAMEA3888896, study PRJEB22519) | human gut metagenome | biome: human gut; feature: human-associated habitat; material: faeces | place: Denmark | collected 2009 | reverse complement strand
TTGCGCAGATCCTCTGCGGGCTGGCAAGGCAGACAAGGGGACATATCCTGATAGATGGGAAAAAGGCAAGAGCGGCAGTCCGGCGCAGGGAGATCTATTACTGCGGCAACGACACGTCAACGCAGTTTTTTACGGCAAGCGTGGCGGAGGAGCTGCTGCTGAATACCGAATTGACAGAAGAAAACAAAGACCGTGCCAGACACTTGCTGAAGGAATTTGGCCTTTACGAATACAGGGCTGCGCACCCGTCCGCCCTGTCCGGTGGGCAGAAGCAGCGGCTTGCCATTGCCTGCGCCATCTTTTCCGGCCGCAGGATATTGATACTCGATGAGCCCACCAGCGGCCTTGACGGGCAGAATATGCGCCTCGTTGCGGAAAGGCTGAGAAGCGAAGCACGGAACGGCAGAACCATTCTCGTGATCACCCACGACAGGGAACTGATCGAGAGCTGCTGCGATAACGTTGTGGAGGTCGGTACAAAGCCCAGCGAGGTACAGTGAACACCTTTTGCCATTGAGCCAAAGCGGGGCAAATGCACGAATGTTACTTTGCGTTGCTTGCCGCAACGGTGTTGTTACTGCTATACTGTGTGTGCAATCTTTTAGGGAAGGAGGGATCTCCATGTTTCAAGAAAACCTTCGACTGAAACGCAGGGAGCGAGGTCTTTCGCAGGAGGAATTGGCATCACGTCTCCATGTCGTCCGGCAGACCATTTCAAAATGGGAGAAAGGTCAGTCGGTTCCCGATGCTGAGCAGTTGATAAAAATTGCTGTCATTCTTAAAACGACCGTAAGTGAGCTTCTTGGAACCCAAGTGGAAAACGAAGAGGAATCAAACCAGTTGGCAAAAGAGCTGTCCCGCATCAATACACAGCTTGCCATCAGAAACCATCGGACGCGGCGCGTGCTGAAAATCATCGCTGTTGCTTTGCTCGCGTTTGCAGCTTTGGCTTTTGCCATCATGGCGTTGAATTATGCGCCAATGCCGCTGTCCAAATGACACACTTACATAAGGAGTAAACCATGAAAAAGCTAATATGCGTTATGGCTCTCGTGTGTATCGGAATGCTTCTGGTGTCGTGTGGGTCAAAACGCCTTGACAATCCCAAGGCACAGTTTATTCGGGATTTTGGCTTGCATATTGATAAGAAAGACTGTGTGCTTGAAGAACTCTTCAATAACTACGAAGGGTTTCCTTATGAGGGGATAGCACTATATAAGCTGACCGTTGGGGAGGACGTGCGTCAGGCGTTCCTGCAATGGGAACGCTTTCCCTTCTCCGAAGAGGCTGAGCACTTTTTAGAGAGCCTTTCCGCCTATGTGGAGCTGCCCTCGATCGCGGACGGCTACTGGAAAATGGTAGATCGAAACCCGGGAACGAGCGCATACACAAATGTTTCCCTGTGCGTATACGATGAGGCAACGGGTGCCGCATACCTCTTGACAATGGACATCTAACGATAAGCGGCAGTCCCCCGGACAACGAAACGTCCGGGGGACTGCTGCTTATATCGTAATCGAAACGCGGCACGGAATTTCCGGTTGATACAGCCCACGCTGCCTCAGCTCACAAACGATGCGTTTCCCAGCCGGTAGTACCGGCAGCCATCCTCCTCGTACCATTCAAACGTACCCACCACGGTGATCTCCGCCCCCAGCTCCGGATACTCATCGGGATAGACATGCCTTCCGGTGAGGGCAAACTCCAGCCCCTGTGCGCAGCAGGCGGTGGCATCGGCGATCATGCAGGCGAAGAACATTTTGTCCGGGATAAAAGCACCGTTTTCGTCAGTGGCCTGGTATATGGTGAACTGCCCCTGCATTTTGACGGTTTTTCCGATGTAGTTATCTGGGAAGGAGATCATGCTGTTGACCTCGGAATAGACCATGATGCCACTGAGTGCGGTCAGGTCAATGTCGACCGCGGCGGTGCCTTCTGCATCTTCCGCAGGGGGCTTTTTTGCGGTGTCCTCATGGCCGCAGGCGGCGAGAGTGCAGAGCAGCAGGGCTGCCAACAGCACGCAAAATAGTTTTTTCATCTGCGAACACCTCCCAATACCGTGCCTGCCAGCCATGACAGACCGAAAGCGCCGATCTGAACGGCGACGATGGTGGAGCCTACCGGCGTACCGGCGAGAATGGACGCCAGAATACCGAGCAGCGCACAGAAAACCGAAAGGACTGCCGCGCAGACGGTCACGCTGCGAAAGCTCTTGAACATCCGCATGGCGGACAGTGCCGGGAAGATCACCAGTGCGGAGATCAGCAGGGAACCCACAAGGTTCATCGCCAGCACGATGATGACCGCAACGACGACGGCGATCAGCAGATTGTAAAGCCCCGCCCTCGTGCCGGTCGCCCTTGCAAAGCTCTCGTCAAAGGTCACGGCGAAGATCTTATTGTAAAACAGGATGAACACCGCCACGACCAGCACCGACATTCCCACGCACAGCCATACCTCTGCGGGGGACAGCGTCAGAATGGAGGTGGAGCCGAACAGTGTGCTGCACACATCACCCGAAAGGTTGGACGAGGTGGAAAAGATGTTCATCAGAAGATACCCGATAGCAAGTGCTCCCACCGAGATCATGGCGATGGCGGCGTCGCCCTTGATTTTCGTGTTCTGCCCGGTGTGCAGGAGCAGCACGGCGCTGAGGATGGTAATGACCATTACAAGGGGCATTTTGTTGGTGATCTGCAGCACGGCGGCAATCGCCATTGCACCGAACGCCACATGGGACAGACCGTCACCAATGAAGGAAAACCGCTTCAGCACCAGCGTCACGCCCAGCAGGGAGGAGCAAAGCGCGATCAGCACACCGACAATGAGCGCATAGCGGACAAAGGGATATGCCCAATAGAGAGTCAGCTTTTCCAAGATAGCGGTCATTGGCTGTCACCGCCCTTCTTCACATCAAACAGCCGCCCTTGCGGGCTTTGGAGATAGTCCGCCCTTGTCCCAAAGAAAACGGTGTCGCCAATATGCAGAATATGGCTGGCGTATCGGACGGCGGCAGCCACATCGTGAGAAATCATGATCACAGTGATGCCGTCCTCACGGTTGAGCTTTTCGATGAGCGCATACATTTCAGCCGTCACCTTGGGGTCAAGCCCGGAAACAGGCTCATCAAGAAGCAGCATTTTTTGCGTGGCGCACAGCGCGCGGGCAAGCAGCACCCGCTGCTGCTGTCCGCCGGACAGCTCCCGATAGCACCGCCTTGCGAGCCGGGTGATCTGCATTTTCTCCATGGCGTCCACCGCAAGATTCTTTTCTTCTTTGTTATAAAAAGGACGGCTGCCGCAGCGTCACTGGCATCCGGAGAGAACGATCTCTCTCACGGATGCCGGGAAGTCCTTTTGTACCACTGTCTGCTGCGGCAGATAGCCGATCTCGTTTTTCCTCAGCCCATCGCCCGTCAAAATTCTGCCGCTGATGGGGGCCTGCAAGCCGAGGATCGTTTTCATAAGGGTACTCTTGCCGGAGCCGTTTTCCCCTACGATGCAGAGATAGTCGCCTGCCAGGAGATCAAAGTTGAGGTCCTGGAGAACGGGTCGTCCATCGTAGCCGGCACAGAGATTTTGACAAGTGAGCTGAGCCATAGACCTACCTCCTTACCCCAACGCTTCCTTCAGCACGGAGAGATTCTTCTCCATAACGGAAAGGTAGGTGGCACCGTTTGCCACGTCCTTGGAGGTGGTGGACTGCATGGAATCCATGGTCAGCACCTTCTGATTCTTCCCGGCGGTGTTCTGAACGATGGTTTCCGCGATCCTGTGCTGTGCGCCCTCGATGGTCAGCACGCAGGGAAGTTCCAGGTCGTCCACCTTCTTTGCAAGAAACGAAACGGTTTCAAAGCTGGCCTCGGTCTCGGCGGAGCAGCCCGCAAAGGCGGCGTAGTAGCGCAGGCCGTAATCATCCACCAGATAACGGAACGGGAAACGGTCGCCAAACAAAACGGTCTTATGGGCCGCACCGTCCACGGCTGCCTTATAGTCTGCGTCAAGAGCAGCCAGCTTGTCCCTATACGCCGCGGCGTTGGCGATATAGGTGTTCTTGTTGTCCGGGTCGATGGCACACAGCGCGTCCGCGATCGTCACGCAGAGTACTTGGGCGTTCTTCAGGGACAGCCAGACGTGCTCGTCCATTTCCTCCCCATGGTCATGCCCCATCAGCTCGTCAAGGATGTCCTCTGCGGAAAGCGCGTCCTTCACAAAAAACGGATTGGTCTTGGCGCTCATCAGCGCATCGAAGCCGTCGTTGCCGAAGTAGATATGGAAATGCTCCGCCTCGCCCGGCTCGTGACCGTGGTCGTTGAACTGCACATATTGGGGCGCATCGGCACTGGTGGTTTCGAACTGATAGCGGACGCTGCGGATCTTGCCCTCGTCATTCCGCTTCGGCTGATAACCGGCATAGGTGTATTCAGCGGAAACGGTTTTTCCGTCTCCATAAGTGAAGGTGATCGTGTTCCCGTTGATAGAGATCTTCTCAGCGTCGCATTGCCACGAAGCCTTAAACTTCTCCAAATAGGTGTCCTTTGTGGTTGAGCTGTCCTCGTCCTCCTCCGCCCTGTGTTGGCAGAATTTGTCCAGGTCGCCGTTCAGCAGATAGGGGTGCAGGGACTTCCACGCACCGGCGAAATCCGAGAGGGTGCGATCCCTGATGTCATCCTCCGTGAGCTGTTCATCGTGACTGTGACCGTGACCGTGGTCGTCCTCCTGCATGCCCTCAACGGTCTCCTCCGTTTTCACGGAATCACCCAGCACCTCCAGCAGGTTGATGACCTTCATATTCCTGTTGGCGGCGTTTTTCAGAGCGTTTTCCACCCAGCCGTCGGACTCGCCGCCCACATAGACAAACAGGTCGCAATCGGAGATCTTGACAATATCATCTGCCGTGGGCTGATAGCTGTGCAGGTCAACGCCGTTATCCAGCAGCATGGTGACCTCGGCGTTCTCCGCCTTGTCGCCCAGGATCGCCCTGACCCAATCGTATTCGGGGAAGATGGTCGTGACGACCTTCAATTTGCCGGCTTTTCCGGTATCCTGCGGCTTTCCGCAGCCGGCAAGGACGCCGGCCAGCATCATAAGCGCAAGCAGCAGCGCAGTTATCTTTTTCATAGGCTATATGTACCTCCAGATTATGATAAGAACGTAAAAATGGGCGCAAAAATACAAGGGTGACGGCAACGCCGCGAAAGCCTATCCGAAAACGGATAGACTACACCCTTGTAAATAGTTCTTATTTAATCTGAGAGCTTGACCTTGAGTGAAACCAGAGTAAACGTGCGAACAACCTCCGCGCAGGAGGGAATGATCCTGCACGGGGCATACCTGACCGCCGCGGCGAAAACCGCGGCAGCACCGGCAAGCCCAATGCTCTTGAGCAGATTTTCACAGACCTGCAGCTGGTGGCAGATGGCGCAGTCCTCGCCGGAGCAGTTGTGGTTGGCTTCGACCGCAATATAGACAGCGGAGGACAGCATGACAGCCGCCAGCACGGCTGCCAGCAAGCCTGTGATCAAACGAGATTTCTTTGTCATGGTCTGTCCTCCTTCCAAATATTATTCTTCCCGGCAGTCCGCGCAGATGCCATAGAGAACTGTGTCGGCGGCGTCCAGCGTGAATTGCTCGCTCTGCGCCAGGTGCTTTGCAAACAGGGCGGCGTTGCCGCTTGCCATGTGAAAGGTCCTGCCGCATTTTACACAGCTCATGTGCAGCGCACCCTTGCAGCTCTCGGCGTCAAGGTACTGAAAGTAGACCTCCCGCGTGCCGCTCTTGCTGCTGCGCCGCACTTTTTCTTCCGCCTCTAACTGCGCAAGGTTCCGGTATACGGCGCTGAGGCTGATTTTTTCATCCGCCAGCGCGTCCGCAATTTGCCGTGCGGACAGCAGCTCATCCGGGTGCCGGCTCAAATAGGCAAGCAGAGCCTTCCTCTGCCGCGTGCTGTAACTGGACAAGTCACCACGCCTCCAATTTGCAATTCATTTGCAATTCAGCATAACATGATGCCGCCCCGATGTCAATATGCAAATTCGTCGCAAATTAACCGTCAGCGCGGATAGTGTCTGCTCCGCTGAAATGGGCTGCGGCAGAGCGGAATGATCCGCGCTCTGTTTTCGGCGGCGAAAAGACAGCGGCAAATGCCAGGTGAAAAAGCGGTAGAAAAACCTGAAAAGATATGCTTCACACTTATCAAACCCCAAAAGCTCTTTCAGAGCAAAAGGATTTCATTACGAACAGCAGCTGACCCTCCGTATGTACTGAAGCATACGGAGGGTCAGCTGGCTTGTGTGGCCTGCTCAATCGAACAGGGGCTTTCTTTTCTGCTGCGTCAACATATCCGTGCCCGGCCTATCCCTCAAACAAATTCAGGATGTATCCGTAGCCCTCGGACTCCATCCTCGCGTAAGGCACGAAGCGGAGGGCGGCGCTGTTGATGCAGTAGCGCACACCGTTGGGCGACTCCGGATCGCCGGTGAACACATGACCCAGATGGGAGTCGCCGGCGCGGCTGCGCACCTCTGTGCGGCGTATGCCGTGGCTCAAGTCCTCCCGTTCCACCACGGCAGGGCCTTCGATGGGCTTTGTGAAGGCAGGCCAGCCGCAGCCGCTTTCAAACTTATCCGTAGAGGAGAACAGTGGCTCGCCGGTGACGATGTCCACATAGATGCCCTTTTCAAACTTGTCCCAGAGCTCTCCGGTAAAGGCGCGCTCCGTGCCGCTCTCCTGTGTGACGCGGTACTGCTCCGCCGTCAGCGTGTCCCGGATGGTCTCCGCCGCGGGCTTCCGGTAGTCGCCCGGATCGATGCGAAGCCTGGAGAACAGCTCCATCTCCGCCCGGGGGATGTGGCAGTAGCCGTTGGGGTTCTTTTCCAGGTAGTTTTGGTGATATTCCTCGGCGGGATAGTAATTCTTCAGCGGGCCGATCTCCACAAAGAATTTCTCGCTGCGGCCCCGCTCGATGTCCGCGATGCGCTCCACCGTTTCCCTGACCTTGTCGTTGGTGTAGTACACGCCGGTCTGATACTGGCTGCCCCGGTCGTTGCCCTGCCGGTTCTGCACCGTGGGGTCGATCACATAGAAGTAAGCCAGCAGCAGGGCATCCAGGCTCACCTGCTCAGGGTCATACTCCACCCGAACGGTCTCCCGGAAGCCGGTGTCGCCCTTGCAGACGGTCTGGTAGGTGGCATCCGCCTCGCAGGTGCCGTTGGCGTAGCCGCTCTGGGCGTCGATGACGCCGGGGATAGATTGCATGAGCTGCTCCATGCCCCAGAAGCAGCCGCCTGCCAGATAGATGACATTTTCCGTGGTGTCCATATACATACCCTCCTCGCCGGACATATCCGGGGACTGTCCGGCCATGTCCGTTCCCTGCGTGTCCTTTTCCCGCGGTATACGCTGCCGTTCTGCGGCGCAGCCGCTGAGCAGCAGCACCGAGGCGAAAAGAAGGGCCAATACGCTTCGATACATGGCGTTTCCTCCTTTCAGGGGGAGCAAGGGTCACTCCGCGCCGTCGCCGTCCTGTCTCTTGCCGCGGCCGGGCCGCAGGACGGTATATAGCAGCGACCCAAGGACGCAGCCGAAGCCGGTGGAGAGCCACGGGCTGGACGTAACGGCGCAGGTGCCGGTGGCGCAGCCCACATAGCGGTAGTACAGCCACCCTCCGGCACTACCCACCAGGGGCAGGGCAATGGCGCGCAGAATGCTCGTCAGCTTACAGTTCTTTTTCTTCATAATAGCCTCCCTTTGAAGATATTGGATCAGCCCATATCGGCAGCCAGTGCCTTGTCGATTTGGGCTTGCAGCGCCTCCGCCTGCTTCTTTTCCGTAATAGCACCCACGATGGGGTCACCCACGATATTGCCGTTGCGGTCAACCACATAGGTGGTGGGGTATGCAAAGATGTTGGCGGTGAACTTGCCTGCCTCTCCATCGGAATCAAAATACACGTTCTGATAGGTTGCGCCTTTCTTGGTAAGCACATCCTTTGCCTCCGAGATCGCTGACTCATCGCCGTCCAGCGTAAAGGTGTTGACGCCAATGAGAGCGCCGCCCTTCTCCTCAAGCTCTTTGTTCAGCGCATCCAACTCGGCAAGCTCACCTACGCAGGGGTTACAGGTAGTAAACCAAAAATTCACAACGGTGACGGCATTATCGGAAAACAATGTGCTGCTGTCCACATCGTTTCCGTCCAGATCCTTGCCGGTAAAGGCGGGAAACTTCTGCTTGTCGCTGTCGTTGGTCTTTTCCGACGGGGTAACGGCGCCAGATGGGACGTTTTCCGCCGGGACGTTCATACCGTCGTCATCCGGTGTCTCTAACAGCCAGGGATACTCCGTCTCCAGCTCCGTCCGTTGGTTCTCAACATCCTTGATCTTGGCGGCCTCGCCGGTGAGCAGCGTCAGCTCCTCCTCGGTGAACTGATCCTTGGCGTTCTCGATGGTCTTGAGCAGAAAATCGCCGTAGTTGCCGCCGTCCTCTATCATGGCCATGCCCTTATCGGCTGCCATAAAGACCTTTTCCCAAAGAGCTGTGTTTTCCGACAGGATGGCATTTTCCTGCGCCATCAGCTGCTCATACAGCGCTTTTGCCTCTTCACTGCCATCCTTGCCGTCCGTGTCCTCCGCGGGCTTTGTGCCACAGGCGACCATACCGGCGGCCAGCACCAGCGCCAGCAGCAGTGTGATGATTTTCTTTACGTTCATTTTGTTTCCTCCGTTTTTAATGTATTTGCAGGTTCTACAGGTTCTTTTTTGCCGTCTCCAAAGCCGTAGCGGAAACTGACGGCGTTGGTGGGACAGGCGCGGATGCACATCCCACAGCGGATGCACTCGGTATGGTTGGGCGTTTTTGTCACGTCCACATCCATTTTGCAGGCCTTGGCGCATTTTCCGCAGGAGACGCATTTGTTCCTATCCACCTTCATCTGGAACAGGGACACCCGGTTAAACAGTGCGTAAAACGCACCCAGCGGGCACAGCCACTTGCAGAAGGGCCGGTAAAATACGATACTCAGCACGATCACTGCCAGCAGGATGCTGAATTTCCAGGTAAACAGGCTGCCCAGCGCCGCCCGGATGCCGGAATTGGCAAGGGACAGTGGGATGGCCCCCTCCAGCACGCCCTGGGGGCAGAGATACTTACAGAAGAAGGGGTCACCCATGCCTACGTCGTTGGCGAGAAACGCCGGCAGCAGGAAGACCATCACCAGCAGCACGGCGTACTTGAGGTACGTCAGGGGCTTGAGCTTTTTTGTTGAGAGCTTCTTCGTGGGGATCTTATGCAGCAGCTCCTGAAACCAGCCGAAGGGACACAGGAAGCCGCAGATGAAGCGCCCCAGCAGTACTCCCAGCAGAATGAGAAAGCCGGTGATATAATAGGAGAAGCTGAACTTGGAGGACCCCACCACCGCCTGAAACGCCCCGATGGGACAGGCGCCGGAGGCTGCCGGGCAGGAGTAGCAGTTCAGCCCCGGCACGCAGACGGTCTTGCCCGCGCCCTGATACAAGCCGCCCTTGAGAAAGTTCGGCAGGTGCAGGTTGGTCAATAAGGCCGCCCCCGCCTGTATCCAGCCCCGAAAACGGGCCAAAAGATGGGACACGCCCGAAGTATTCTTCTTATCCAATGCCCACACACTCCAGACATAATTTGATCGCTTTGCTCAGCACCGTGGCGGCCTCGCCCCGCCAGACGCCGAAGCACAGCATGGCGGCTCCCGCCAGCAGCAGCGTGACCTGCGCTGCTGCCTTCTTCCTGTGACTCATTTTGATCACCCTTTCCTGTTTCTGTGGCCTATCATAGCGCAGGCGGGTTAAAATCTCTGTTAAGAACAGAAATTTAACACAAATCTTATCCGGCTCTGCTATAATAGGAGACAACCTGTTCATTAAGGAGGCAACTATGCACCTTTTGATTGTAGAGGACGAGCGCGCCCTGTGCGACACCGTCGCCCGCAGCCTGCGGCGGTCGGCCTACAGCGTGGATTGCTGCTACGACGGCGAGAAGGCGCTGGAGCTGCTGGAAACGGAGCGGTACGATCTGGTGCTGCTGGATCTGAACCTGCCGAAAAAGGACGGAATGACGGTGCTGCGCACCCTGCGGCAGACCGACAGAGAGACACCTGTGCTGATCCTCTCGGCTCGCGGCGAGGTGGAGGATAAGGTGACGGGTCTGGATGCCGGCGCCAATGACTATCTGGCGAAGCCCTTCCATCTGGCGGAGCTGGAGGCGCGCATCCGCAGCCTGACCCTGCGGCAGTTTACCCAGCAGGATGTGGTGCTGCGCTGCGGGCAGCTCACCTTTGATGCCCGTGCGCGGGCAGTTTCCGCCAACGGGCAGCCCCTGACGCTGACCCGCAAGGAGACGGGGATCCTGGAATACCTGATGGCGCATCAGGGCCGGCCGGTGAGTCAGGAGGAGCTGATGGATCACGTCTGGGACAACAGCGTGGACAGCTTCAGCAACTCCATCCGCGTCCACATCTCCGCCCTGCGGAAGAAGCTGCGCACCGCGTTGGGCTACGACCCTGTCCGCAACCGCATCGGCGAGGGCTATCTGATGGGAGGGGACGAAGAATGAAGCGGCTTTCCCTGCAGTGGCGCATCACACTGATGTCCGTCCTGCTCATCGGCATCACCTGCGTGGCCATGAATCTGCTGCTGTGCTCCTCCGGTGTGTACTATATGGACACCATTGCGGACAGCTTACAGGGCGGCGGCACGGTGATCCTGAATGAGGAAGGCACGGTGAGCTTTGATCCGCAGCTCATAGCACCCAACGAGGAGTTGACCATCGTCGTTGATGGGGCGCAGGGGCGCTTCCGCACCACCAACTGGTACATCACGGCAGCGGTGACGCTGCTCGGCGGGATCCTTGCGTATTTTGTCAGCGGGCGCGCACTCAGACCGCTGCGCTCCTTTGTCGCACAGGTGGAACAGGTGCAGCCGAACAATCTCGCGGATATGAAGATCACCGAGGAGGTGCTGCCGGAGTTCCGGCAGTTCAGCGCCTCTTTCAATGAGATGCTGGATCGACTGGACGAGGGCTTCAGCGCCCAGCGGCAGTTCACCGGAAATGCCGCGCACGAGCTGCGCACGCCGCTTGCGCTGATGCAGGCGCAGCTGGAACTGTTTTCCGCCGAGCACCCTGACGCGCGGCCGGAGACGGCGGATCTTATCCGCCTTTTGCGCGAGCAGACGGAGCGAATGACGCAGATGACAAAGACCCTGCTCGAAATGAGCGAACTTCGCTCCGTGCCCTGCACCGACCGGATCGAGCTTGGCCCGATGGCGGAGGAGATCTTGACCGACCTTGCGCCGCTGGCAGAGAAAAAGGGCGTAGCCCTTGTCTGCGACGGCGACGGCGTGATGACCGGCAGCGACACGCTCATCTACCGGCTGCTGTTCAATCTGACCGAGAATGCCATTCGCTACAACCGCCCGAACGGGACGGTGCGCATCTCCATAGCGGAAGAGGAAACGCAGATCGTTGTCCGCGTTGCGGACAGCGGATGCGGCATACCGGAGGAATACCGCCGCAGCATCTTCCAGCCCTTCTTCCGGGTGGATAAGTCCCGCAGCCGCGCATACGGCGGCGTGGGGCTGGGCCTGTCGCTGGTGTGGGAGATCGCGAGGCTCCACGGCGGCGAGGTGCTGGTGGAAAAAAGCACGGAAGAAGGCACGACGATGGCGGTTCGCTTTCCCTGCTGAAGAAGGCATCGCTGCGATGGACAGACGGGCGGCGGAAACGCGGAGAGTGATTGAAGCTGCCGGCACTTCGTGCTATACTCTGGTAGAAAGTGAGGTCATCATATGGATCAGGAACGATATTCGATCATATTCAGCAGCGTGACGGGCAACACGAAATTGCTTGCCGACGCGCTGCGCGAGACGCTGCCAAAGGACGCCTGCGATTATTTCGGCGCGAGCGAGAACGCGCCGACGGATTCGAAGCTGCTTTATGTCGGATTCTGGACGGATAAGGGGAATGCGGACAACGCCACGCTGGCGCTGCTGCAAAAACTGAGGAATAAGAAGCTCTTTCTCTTCGGCACGGCGGGCTTCGGCATCAGCGAGGCATATTTCCGCAAGGTGCTCGATCGCGTCAGGGAGTCTGTCGACGCAAGCAATACCATCGTGGGGGAATATATGTGCCAGGGCAAGATGCCGCAGGCGGTAAAGGAGCGGTATCTCAAGATGAAGGCGCAGCCGGAGCACCCGGCCAATCTTGATGCGCTGATCGAGAATTTTGACCGTGCCCTGCCGCATCCCGATGCGGCGGATCTGGAAAGGCTTAAGGAAAGTGTCCTGAAATGAAAATACACCCTGTCATGATGACAGGGAAAAGATGGCGAGTCGCTCCTTCTTATCAAGAAGGGGCGACTCGCTTGCTTTTCTGTTGGGAAGGGAAACGCATCTCTCATCTGAGCATCTGAAAGCCCATGACGACGATGCCAAGCACCACGAGCACCACGCCGGTGGCGCGGTTGAGCGTTTTGGGCTGCGCCTTGTTGGCAAAAACGGCGGCGAGCCGCGCCCACAGCAGCGTAAAAACGATGCACAGCACCCATGTCAGCGTGTCCGGCATGCCGCCGATGGCAAAGTGGGAGACAGCGCCCGTCAGCGCGGTGAAGGTCATGATAAAGACGCTCGTACCCACGGCGGTTTTCAGCTCGTAGCCCATCACGCTTGTGAGGATGAGCAGCATCATCATGCCGCCGCCCGCGCCGATAAAGCCGCAGATCAGGCCGATGAGAACGCCGCAGACGATCGACTGGATCGCGCGCTTTTTCGCGCAGGTCTGCGCCATCGCCTCCTTCGTGGTCATCACGGGGCGAAGAATGAATTTGATGCCGAGCAGGAAGGTCATAAAAACGGAAAAGCTGCCCATCGTTGCCGAGGGGATCAGGCTTGCCGCGTAGCTTCCGACCACCGTGAAGGTCAGCACACTTGCCATCATGATAAGGCCGTTTTTGATGTCCAGATTCTTGTTTTTGTGATAGGTGTAGGCCGAAACGGCGCTGGCAAGCACGTCGGACGACAGCGCAATGCCCACGGCCATGTAGGGCTCGATGCCCAGGAAGGTGATCAGCATGGGGCTGATGACTGCGGCGGCACTCATGCCGGCAAAGCCGGTGCCGAGTCCCGCGCCCATGCCGGCAAAAAATGTGACCAGAACGGTCAGCGGAATGTTCATGCTTTGTCTGCCTCCAATAGCTCATTCAGATTATGCTCGATGAGGTGCATCGCCTCCGAAAAAGCGCGGCGCGCCTCCTCGTCCATACCGGCAAACAGCCTTTCAGAAAAGGCGTTTTGCAGCTGCCGCCCCCGGGCGATGATGGGCTGCGCTTTCTCGGTGCAGAGAAGCTCTGTCTTCCGGCGGTCGCCCTCCACTCCGCGCCGTGTCAGATACCCTTCCCGCACGAGCCGATCGACATTGACGGAAACGAGATTCGCCTTGATGTGCCGGATCTCGACAATCTCACTGGCGGTTTTGTAGTCCGGGTTGTTGCCGAGAAACATCAAAATGTCAAAGGCCGTCTGCGGCAGCTCCAATTGCCTGCAAAGGGGCTTGCACACGGCGCTGTAAGCGAGCGCGATCTTTCTGGAGATCGCAATGCTGAAATTCATACGGCAAATTCCTCCTTTTTTAGATTGTTCATTTTTGAAGCATTATAGTCCGGAGAAATCTGCTTGTCAATAAAAATCTAATGGCAGCCGGTCGCGCGGTCTTGCCCGACGGAGAAAAAACGAGGCAGTAACCCTGTTGGTTCCTGCCTCGTGTGCGTTTTGCGCGGGAGATCCTGCGGCGGTCATTTGGCGTAGATGGCGTAGATCAGGCGGTTGAGCGCCTGCGCCGGAAGGATCTTGGAGAGAAAAACGAAAAACTTGTAGTCTGCGCGAATGGCGTAGAGCGGGTGGTGCGAGCGCTCCCTGAGCGCGACCTTGGCAATGTAAGCGCCCGCCTTGGCGGGATCCATGCCGGTCTGCTCGTCGTGCTCCATGCGCGCGACCGAGCGGGAAATGCGGCCACCGTAAATGTCGTCGCCCTCGCTGACCTTGCGCCGCGCGGCGGTGAAGCCGGTGTGGATGTCACCGGGCATGACGGCGCAGACGGTGATGCCGAAGGGACGCAGCTCGTTGGCAAGCGCCATGGCGTAGGCGTTGACGGAAGCCTTGGTGGCAGAGTAATACGCCTGAAAGGGAATGGGGACCGGGGCCGCCACGGAGCTGAGATTTACGATCCGGCCGCGACCGGCCTGCCGCATGATGGGGATCACGGCGCGGTTCATGTTCACCATGCCGAAAAAGTTGACGTCGAAGAGGGACTTGGCATCGGCGGTGGAGGTGAACTCAATGGCGCCGGAGATGCCGAAGCCTGCGTTGTTCACGAGAATGTCAATGCGGCCTTCGGCATCCATGACCTGCGCTACGGCAGCGCGGACGGAGTCCTCGGAGGTGACGTCTGCTGCGATGTGATGCAGCCCCTCCACGCCCTGCGCGCGGCGGGAAAATTCATAAACGGTACAGCCGGAGGCCTTTAGGGCGAGGGCGGTGGCCTTGCCGATGCCGGAAGTCCCGCCGGTGACGATGGCGACTTGATTCATGAGAAAGTACCTCCCCGATGATCGGCATAGTATGATCCGAAACGTCCATAAAGCGAATTTCCCTTTATCAGTGCTGCGCATTGCGATAAGGAGAAAATGCGACGAAGCAATTGTAAATTTGCACCTGTTGACGGCCGCTGGAACGTATTATATCGGGCAGCAGATGGCTTGTCAACGGCGCTGCGGGGAGGCTCGCATAAGAAAAATCCGGAATGCGTCAAGAAAGGGCGGCTTACGATGACGGATATTTTGAGCGTTGACCCCAATAGTAATGGGATCAATGATTTTCTGTTCCAAAGATATAATCGAAAAAAGCATCTCGACTGTTCAAAACATCTGTAATACTTCCGGAATCCAGAATGATATCATCCTGAACGATTTCACCGGTCATATGATTTACCAAGCGGGCAATTAGCCAATTGGATTCGTTGACAAAAAACACATTCCCTTCGTGCTCATGAAGCACACCTTCGTCATATCCCATATATTCAATTATCGCGGATAACTGGATATCGTCGTTGACATATTTTCTTAACTCCGATGAAATATCATTACGATTAACTTCCAAAACAGCCTGATAGGCTATATATAACGTTCCTTTAATATTCCCCACAGCATAGATGCATAACTCGAATTCATCAAAACTCATGGAGCATATATATCCGTTGTACCACAAACAGTTATCGCAGCCATCCAAAAGAGCATTTCTATTAAAATGAATGTCAATGTCATTCTGCAGTCCACGAACGGTAGCATTGGCAATACGTTGATCCAACCAAAAAACGCGGTCGTCGTGTCTTGTGTGATATAGGAATAGTTCTGACAGCTCTATTCCCAAAGCAGTACAGATCTTTTCCAACTTATCGACAGTGGGACAACTTTCATTACGCTCTATTCTTCCATAATATTTTTCATTGACTCCGGCTTTCGTCGCCAAATCTTCCTGTGTTAATTGGTGATACTCTCGATAGGCTTTTAGCCTTTTCCCGATATTCATAAAAACCTCCGCTCCGCATATATGCGGTGTATGAAATTATAACATTCCTGTATACTATTTTCAACTCATATCATCAAGGAGGGAAACTCGTGGATCATTTATGGCTGCTCACAGAAGAACGTCCGAAACCATCGGTCGTGCTGCAAATTATAAAAATGTACTGCAAGGATTTTGACGATCGTATTACCTTGCATAACGAAATAAAAATACTGCCGCATATCAAGGACGGCGTTTTTCAGTTTGTATATGAAGTAGAAGGATTGAAGGTTTCGAAGGCCGATACGATTTTCATAAAGACCGTCAGCGGAAACTCAAGCTTCTTAGACTTTCTGCTGTTTAAACAGGAAAGGGCTCCGGCAGAGGGAAGAAATAGCGACCATCTCATTATGGCTATCGAAGAAACCAAGACCAGCGATGACGAGTCCAGAAATACCGGCGTTTATCAGCGAGGATCAAAGTTTGTTTACATCACGCCATACTATCAAGATGTCAAACTGTATATGCTTTACAATGATGAATTGGAAGCCCGTGAAAGCAAGAAACCATCTGATACAAGCGTGTTCGGTACAAATATTTTGCTCACCTTAGGCGTAACCATCGTTGGAAAGGATATTTCGAAATGGTTCAAACCCTTCAAAACCCTCGATGAGCTGATTGAATTTAAAGCAGGCATGCGCCGCCCGCCCGCAGGTAATGTTCCCATTGCGATCACCAAGTATTCTGACAGAATAGAGATTTCCGGCCGTTTGGCAAAGCCGGCAGGTGCAGGCAATATCGGTCATGATCCGAATATTGGTGCTCTTTCAATGATCTCTGGCTGCATTCGCAAACTGGGCTGGGACAAGGATATTGTTGTCACGCTGCATGGAGTGACACAGGAATATGTTGACCGTACGAAGGGGAAGAATAAATTCCTGTATATATGCAGCTTCTTGGGAATGAGATTAGATGGTATTCAGATGCCGGAAAACGTCACTATGCCGGAGCTGTACTGGCATTATGAGAAGCATTCCGAAAAAATGGCAGATATTCTTTTGCATATACAAACTATATACCATGGGATGTATTGTGTATATGAAAACCATGCAGGCTGCGAGAGAGGTTATTTTCGAACCAAAAAGGGTGGACTTATTACACTGCCTAAAAAGGATAAGAATGGAGTAAATCTGTACCTCCCGGATGTTGTTCTCTATGATGAGAAGACCAATGTCATTCTTTTGGTAGAGGGAAAAATGCTTTCAACCATGGATCGCGGGATTGCAGAAATTGAGGACTATGACAGCATTGAACAGGAATACATTTGCCCTGAATACAAAGGCGCTGAAATCATACGCTGTGTAAGCATCTTTGGCGGCAACTGCAAGCGAATCCCCCATGAAAAAGTCCTATTCTACTTAGCGGACGACGGTCATATCCTTATCAACGAAAAGGCTCCTCAGTGTATCCGGGATGCTTTCGCCGGAACTGGAGTTGTAATATCCCCGTGCGCTTTCCCCCAATTGATGTAATTATCCTGTTCACTCAAAAAAGGAGAAGTGATTGGACCAATCACTTCTCCTTTCTGAATACTAAAATATACTGATGAATTTGGTTTGCCACAAAACAGAACGGATATCCATACGGATAAAGCTTTGTCGACTCATCAGACCATATTTTCATGCCCTTATAATATACATTAGGAATCTCATTTATTCTGTCGATTACTTCCGCATGTAAAAGATTGGTTTCTTTCTTTGACGGCTGAAGATCTTTGATGAAAACAACGATATACCCTCGGAATTTTATATATGGAAGAGTTTTCTCGATGGAACATTTTAATGCCTCTAAAAACTCCGCACGCCCCATGTTCCCTAAATCACGATCTGATTCTGTAAACGGAGTCGCTGCTTTCCCATAAACCGAAATGTCCGCGCCGGTCTTTTCTCTGCTCATCATATTTGCATAAGGCGGGTCGATAAGAACAAGACTGATCTTCTTGCCTCCAAGCAGGGAATCTATTAAAGACTTGTCATCTAAAATCGCGATAGAATCTCCGCATACTGTGGGAAATACCGGCAATTCCAATTCCATTGCAGCGGCTTTGTATGCATCGAGATACTCTTGCTTCAAATCAATTCCGGCAGCCACTCTATTGCACAGACCGGCGCCCAAAAGAGTGCCGCCAACCCCCATAAAGAAATCGAATATCAATTCGCCCTCTTTTGAAAAAAAGCGAATTAAGTCTCTCATCAACTGCGGCGGTTTTGGCGTAGGATGAATCTTCCTTATATGATGCGCGTATGCTTCCTCTCCTCTTGTGGGATAATGTGTGGAAAAAACCGAATTAATGAAGAAAGTCCATTCTCTTCCGGTCAAATCATTCAACTTGTTATCAAGATGATACTTTCTGCCATCAGGAAGAACAACCCCTCTTTTACTCCCACCGTATACTCGAGCCGCTTCGATATTTTCTCTGACCCAAGTCGGAAGCAATGCCAAATCATAGTCAGGGTATGCATCGAGAAATGGGGTCGACTCATTGTACAACTCTGTCACTCTGGGATCAGACTCAGTTGCTCGCATCTTGTCTCCTCCCATTTATAATTTGTAACAAGGACTTCCATGGTCCTGGCGGCGCGATCCTTGAAATGATAGCTGCAATTTGTGTAAGACTTCTCAATGTGGGTTACATAATATTTTTTACTCCATTCGATTAACACATCGTTGGTTAACCCTTTATGGCAAAACACATTCGAGAGTGCAAAGAGTATCCCCTGTCTGTCAAGGTCATCTAACAAAGCCAATAGCTCCCGTTCCTCCTTGAGAGTCCAGTCCTTAAAGCCCCTTTTCCCATCGTTGTACGAGCCCGTGGTAATAAGATATGGCGGATCGCAATACACCAGATCTCCGCGGCTCAGCAACGAAAAGTCAAAGTCCAAAAAATCTCCCGTCGATAAGATGATATTCTTCTTATGCAATGCATCACAAAATCGGATCAAATTTGATTCAATGTTAGGATTGAAGGAACTCCGTTCTTTGCCAAACGGCGTATTAAACTGATGCTTGCTGTTGAAACGGATCTGATGATTAAACGCATAGCAAGTCAGGACAAACAGATCCAGCGGCTCCCCTGTCTCGTTATATTTTTTCCTGAGTTCGAGATAGCCCTCTTGATTCTCTTGCGACAACTGGTACTCTTCAATCCTCGCTTTTATTGATGCAACCAAGTCATCTGTGCTGGTATCTTGAAACAACTTATAGAGATCGATAATGTACGAGATCTGATCATTCGCGTAAATAGTATCAGCATTGACATTGATTCCTACATTCAATCCGCCGGCAAACAGATCCACGAAATTCTTGATGCCGGAAGGGAAGCTTGGAATGATATCGTTCAGTATTTTGTATTTTCCCCCTGTATAATTCATAGGGCTTTTAATGTATGAATCCATTCTTAATCCTTTCGAATGTATACAAGCATTTCCTTCAGCTTCTCTTCTTTCGTTTCTGTGCTTCGACTCTTATAACGCCTATACGGGATCCAGTAGATTTTGAAAGAGTTCGGATCACCGTACTTCTTCATTGTTCTCTCAATCTCTTCCACCGACATCAATCCATCGGTGCTGTAACTGAGAATGATGTGGTTAAATCTGGCATTTGCGATTAGCTCTTCAAAGGCGCCGGCGACCTTTGTCTTAGAACAAAAATCGGATTTGTTATTCTCGTATGCCCTTTGGGCCGTGATACCGCGTACTTCCGGAAAGTCATACTTGGCTGCCGTTTCTAAAACATGGTAGTTCGGCAGATACTGTCGTTCGTTATAGGGCGGATCGATATACAGGATATCGCCGGAGATCTCTTTCAGGACATCTGCGCCGTTGCCGTTAAAACAGGTGTTGTTCTTCCCGTTTGTGCAGATCGGCAGGCGAAGCAGCTCGTACTTTTTGTAAGAACGGCGCTCCCATTCTTTATGAAACGCCCCGTAAGTTCCGGAAATGTTGCTTACAAAAGGAATCCCCTCGACAATGCAGGCAACCAGATAATAGTATTCGTCATCCGAGAGAAAACCGACCTTCCTCCAGTCTTCAGTGATGTTTCGTGCGAAATCAATTCTGAGAGCGTTTTCATCGTTGATATACATTCTTCCGCCGATAGGAGCATACGTATTCTGGAAAAATCTTCGTTCGGGAGGAAGACGTTCCATCTGCTCAAGAGACAATCCGTTAAAATAAGCAACAGGGTCGGAAATTCCGGTATTCTCTTGTAAAATTTCATACGTTGGCAAGCAATCAACTGCCACCGTTCCTCTTTGCAGAACGTATGAAAAGTAGAGCAAGTCGTTAGACGTGACCTCATACCATTGCTTGAAATATCTCGCAACCGTAGCCGTACCTGAAAAGATATCGCAAAAGCTCTTTGCATCAGGGGCATTTTCGTCAATTACGCTCTTGATGTTGTCAAGAAGGAGCGCTTTACACCCAATAAACCTCATTTGAGAGAATCCTCCAACAGTTCTTTATATTCTTTCGCGATGCAAAGCCGAATTAATTCTGATTTCGATAAGTTCATAGCTTCAACACAATACGCAAGCATTTTTCTTGTATGATCATCAAGACGCACTTTTACAGTAGTGTCCTTTATTGCGTCGGTAGGTCTCCCTTTCATACGCATCTATTTTACCTTTCGTGAAAACATAAAAATAAAACGCTATCATTATACGTTTTTGTGGCCACAAAAGTCAATGAAATAGCCATTTTTAAATAACAGAAATCTAAAAAAACGGGTACATTTGGCCTGTCGCCGGTTGCAGGCAGTGCGTCCCTTTTCGGTATATCCTATGTTGATTTTCAAAAAGGAAAAACGCCGCAATCCCTCGGATAATGTTCATAGGGACACAAGTTGACACCATATCTTGCAAGGGGGCGGACAGCGTTTGCTGTCCGCTTTCTTGCGTTTTTTCTCTGCTTTTTTATTATGCGGGAAGCTGGAATACCTCACTCAGGGGCGGCGCAATGCGCGGCTGCGCCTCGCCCTGCTCCATCGCGCTGTCCACCGTGCCGATGTCGCGGTACACGATGCGGATGCTCTGGTGGGAGCTGCGGGAGTATTTCTCCGTCCGCTCGCCCACCTCGATCCGCTGGATGAACAGCCGCAGCAGCTCCGGCGTCAGCTCGTCGATGGCGGTGTACTGCTTCGCCTTCTCAACGAATGTGTTCACGTTGGCGGAGGCGGCTTTCAGCTTTTCCAGCCGGGCCTCCTTTTCGGGGATCTGTTCCTCCAACGCTTTCTGTTCGACGGTGTAATCGCCCGCCAGCATCCGGTACTGCTCATCGGTCACCCGCCCCAGCACATTGTCCTCATAGAGCCGCTTGAACAGCTTGGACAGTTCCTCTCTGCGCCGCCGCATGGTATCCAGATCTTTTTGGATCGTGTTCATCTCACGCCGCAGCTCCAGCGTATTCTTGCTGCTGATGTAGGCGGCGAACTGCTTTTCCTTCATCCGCGCGAAGTGCGTCACCCGGCGTAAGTCCTCCAGCACAACGGCTTTCAGTTCAAACTCCCGGATGTGATGCGGCGTGCAAACGGTCTTGCCCTTTTTGCCGTAGGTGTAGCACTTGAAGTTGTACTCCGTCCGCTTCATCGTGCTGGCTCTGTGCAGCACCAGCGGCTTGCCGCAATCCGCGCAGAACACCAGTCCAGAGAAGATGTTCGGCTCGTCCATGTGCTTGGGGACACGCTTTTTGTGCTGACGCACCTCCTGCACGATGTCCCACTGCTCCTGTGTGACAAGAGCTTCGTGGGTGTTCTTCACCACGAACCGCTCACTTTCAGGGCGCTCCACACGCTGCTTGTTTTTGTAGGAGATCGTAGTGGTGCGAAGCCCAACCGAGTGTCCGAGGTAGACCTCATTGTTCAGAATGCTGGTGACGCTGTTGGAAGACCACAGGCAGGGTCTGGTGGTGTCCAGTCCACGGTGGCCTTTCCCGGTCTTGCGGTAGTAGGCGTTGGACGGATTCACCACCTGCTCCTTGGTGAGGATGGTGGCGATCCGCTTGGGGCCGTTTCCAGCGGCGCAGAGGGAGAAGATGCGCTTCACCACAGGTGCGGTGTCCTCGTCCGGAACCAGCGTGTTGGCGTCACCATCACTTTTCCGATAGCCGTAGGGCGGTCTGCCGCCCAGCCGCTCTCCCTGCTCCGCTTTCATTTTCATGACCGCGCGGACCTTGCGGCTGGTATCCTTGGCGTGAAGCTCGTTGGCCCAGTTGCGGATGGGGTTGAAGTCATTGCTGCTCTCCACTGTGGAATCCACGCCATCGTTGACAGCGATGAAGCGGACATTCTTCTGGGGAAAATATATCTCCATGTAGTAGCCCACCTGAAGGTATTCACGCCCCAAGCGGGAGGCGTCCTTTACGATGAGGTTCGCCACCTGTCCCGCTTCGATCATCTCCACGATCTTTTTCCATGAAGGCCGCTCGAAGTTCGTACCAGAGTAGCCGTCATCCGCAAGGAAGATGGTGTTCTCGAAGCCCTTTTCTTTTGCGTATTTCTCCAGCAGGGTGCGCTGGTGCTGAATGCTGTTGGACTCTCCGGCCCGCTCGTCCTCCTGACTGAGCCGCCCGTAGAGTACGGTGTATTGCTGATTTTCTTGACCTGCCATAGTTACCTCCTTTTCGTTGGGGCAGGCCGGTACGGTAACACGAAGTATACCGCACCGGCTCTCGCAAGTCTACCGGAATTTTACTGCTCATGATGCTCCCGCTCTAACTTCGTGTCGATAAGCTGCAGGAGCTTGTCTGTGGGTGTTGCCGATGCGCCGCCGGGGAACACAGAGGTCACAAGGAAGCACTTCCCACCGACCAGCATCGCCCGTTGACGGGTGAGGTCATCGCCCTCCCATTTGGCTGTGCTGTCACGGAACAACGTTTCCACGCCGCCGTCCTCGGAGCGGCGCAGGATGACCTGCTCCGGCCGGTAGGCGCCGAGGATGCCCGTGTCACGATAAATTTCCCAATCCTGTTTCATTCAAAATCATCCTCCTCATATTCGATCCTGCGCTGCTGATGCACCGCGCTTTCAAAACTCACCTGACCGTTGGTGCGCTTCACCTCGTCCACGGCGTAGGCCCGCAGCTCCCGCGTGTGGATAGGGTCGGCGCGGAAGTGGGCGGCGATGGTGTGGCACAGCATATTCAGTTCCACCGCGCACTTGAAAAGAATGCGGCAGAGCCGATTGTTGTTGTCGTCCAGCGTACCCTGAATGGCTGTCAGGATGGCCCGAGAGATGTAGGTCGTGTTGTCCTCGGTGCCGAGATAACCCATGTAAAAGCGCAGGGCCTTATCTACGAATTCGCTGCGGCTTTGACAGTCATCTGCTTCCAACCAGCCGTCCATGCGGCTGATCACGCTGGGGCGCAGCCAGATCGTGGTGCTTTTCTTGTTATCATCCATATTTTTTCTTTCCTTTCTGTGTCGTCGGTCAAAATCGCCGCAAAGCCCTGCAAACACGGGACTTTGCCGAATGACCGACTGCGATTGTTCTGTAAAACCGCCAAACCGACGGTGGTTGGCGTTTCTCTGAAAAGCCCCGCACTGCGGGGCTTTGTGGGCGGGCCGCACGCATGAGCGACTGCGGCCTTTTATCTTGTGCTTTAATCGAACGGGTAAATAAGGGGCGAAAACCTCCGAAACGGGGCATGGCCGGGAGGGAAACACCCATCCCAAAAGGATCAGATCTCCATCGCCGGTGCAGGATTCACCGGGGCCTTTCACACATCGCCCACAAACGCCGCAACGCTCGTTTCAAGG
>OLGA01000969.1_pt1 | contig 23463 bp, 20 predicted proteins | sample 1604881 | NCBI WGS metagenome assembly OLGA01 (sample SAMEA3888896, study PRJEB22519) | human gut metagenome | biome: human gut; feature: human-associated habitat; material: faeces | place: Denmark | collected 2009 | reverse complement strand
GTAGCTACGTCTGGACGAGATAAACGCTGAAAGCATCTAAGCGTGAAACTCCCCCAAAGATAAGATCTCCCCCCTTTATGGGGTAAGGGTCGATGTAGACTACATCGTTGATAGGCCGAAGGTGTAAGCACGGTAACGTGTTCAGCTGATCGGTACTAATCACCCGAGGGCTTGACTTAATTTATGCAGGGCGGCCTTGCCTCTCATCTACCCATTGTTCAGTTTTCAGGGTGCAGACAAATTTCCCCTTGACAACAGGGGTTCAATATTGTAGTATTTGGCAGTAGCCATTTACAGTTGGTGTTTTTAGCGGTGAGGGTCCACCCGTTCCCATTCCGAACACGGAAGTTAAGCTCACCTGTGCCGACGATACTTGCCTGGCGACGGGCTGGAAAAATAGGTCAACGCCAACACAAAGATTACGGAGAGATGAGAAATGCATCTCTCCGTATTTTTATTATTTCCCAAAATAACGGCGCGCTTTTATGCCATCCTGTAATTTTTTTCTTAAGTTATCAATCCGCCGAATTTTCCGTGAAAACTCTGCGGCTTTTTTACGAAGGGTCTTGACGGTTTCCATACTTTAATTGTATAGTATGTTTGCAAAATATTTGTACATGTGTATTATTTTGCGCGGCATAAAATCCCTTTCCCCAATCGGAGGAATCATCCATGGAAAAAAATAATTTACAAACAACGGTAAAGCAGCTCGAGGAGTTTCTCTCAGCCTATTACCGCAAGACCGGCGTTCGCCCCACCCTTGGCGAGGCGCTTGATATGATGGAAAAGGACAATCTCCTTTCCGCTCCGCCCGCTGTTGCCGCGGCCGATTCCAAGGTCCAGCATACCGTGGAAGAGATCTGTGATATCATCGATTCTCAGCCGGTGAACGCCACCGCTTTCCTTCAGAACACCTCTCCGTCGGAGTCCGGCACGGCTCATGTTTCCGGTGAGGACGCAGTCTTTGCGCCCGGCCGCGATGTTACCGTGACGCGTGTTTTCTCCTACCTGAGCGCGGATGCTGCGGAGTATGACTGCTTCACGATCGCCGTCGTTCTCAAGGGCGAGTGCGAGTTCTTCTTTGCCGGAACGCCCATCCCCGTCGGCGTCGGCAGCGTCATCATCATTCCTCCGCACACGGCGCACGTCAAGGCCGTCCCGTCGGATGCGTACGTCCTGGCGCTGCATATGCGCCGCTCCACGTTTGATGCGCAGTTCGGCGATCTCATGACGAGCAGCGACAAAATGAGCATTTTCTTCCGCGAATCGATATACGGCGAGAATGAAATGAATTATATGAGCATGACGGCGAACTTTGAGTCGGGAAACGTGCTCTCTACGCTGCACGAGCTCGTCAAGGAGTGCGCGTCCAAGGCACCGTTCGCGAATCTCACCTCCGTGTGCTGGACAAAGATCTTCCTTGCGTCGGTGTTCCGCACACAGGCCGGAAGTGCCGCCGTGCTTCGCGCCGCGCGCGATGAATCGACCCGTGCCGACTGCGGCGCAATTTTGCAGTACATCCAGCAGAACTACCGTACCGTGCGCCTGAGCACGCTGGCGAGAGCGTTCCATTATAACGAGACCTATCTCTCCCGTATGCTGCAGAACTACATGGGCATGAGTTTTACGGAGATCGTCCGCGGCATCAAGATGACCCGCGCCGAGGAATACCTCTCGACCTCCACGCTCCGCATCCATGATATCTCCGCGCTCGTCGGCTACGACAGCGTGGATCACTTCTCCCGCACGTTCAAGTCTACGCACAACATGTCGCCGCAGGCCTACCGCCGTCTCACGACGAAGCGCGGGCTGCGCACGCTCGCGGCCTCGGCCGTGAAGGGCGAGAGCGCGGAAAAGAACGCGAAGACGGAGAAGGAATAATTCCCGAAAAAAGTGATCCGGAAGGACGTTGTCCTTCCGGATCTTTTTGTTTATGCGGGTCAAGGCGGCGGAGAGGAGCGTGCGAGATCACATCGCAAATACGACCTGCAAAAAGTTATATAGCCCGACGACCCAGGCGCTGTATTCGTGGCCGATGCCGGGGAGCTGGGTGAACCAGGCGTTTTCGCCGTCGGTCAGTCCGGGCACGCGGTCGGTGAGAGCGATGAAGTTTTCGCGGTGGAGCGTTGCCATGGAGTCACGCGTACCGATGCTGTTATAAAAGTACCGGATCGGGTAGGCGGCGTTGGCTTCGCCGGAAAGGGCGTCCGCGGCGAGATCGACGTAGCAGTCGCTCCCGGAGAAGCAGCCAAACCACGCGAACAGATCGAGACAGAGCGGCATCACGGAGTTATAGGCGTAGATCGAGCCCATCGAAAGACCCGCGTAGGCAAAGTGGTCGCGCGCGGCAGTGATCGCCTCGGCGCTGCCGTCGGCGGCATAGGTCGAGTAGTTCTGCACGATGAACGGCAGTATGTCCTCGCGCAGCTCACGGACGAACTGCTCCTCGTCCGGCACGCGGTCGTACCGGAAGAAGTTGCCGGAATCGCGGTAGAACGTCGGCGTCACGACGATCATGTTCCGGCACATTCCCGCGGCGAACATATTGTCGAGCATCGGGCGGGTGGTGACGTAGTAGTCGGTGCCGTAAGCGGCGTAAAGCTGCTCCTGCCGGAGCCAGTATCCTTCGCCGCCGCCCATGCCGTGCAGCAGCACGAGCACGTTGTACGGCTGCGAGGCGTCGTACCCATAGGGAAGATAGACGAGCATCCGCTTATAATAGGAGAGTGTGCCGGTGCCCTTGCGCTCGCCGACGTAGTCGTGCGTCAGGTATTCGACCGATTGTACCGTGCCGGGGCGGCCGGAGCTTTGAAAGAAGGACGTCGGCACGCGCGAGTCGAGAAAAGCGGGCGTCCGGCCGCACATCGGGCAGCGGGACGTGAGATACGAGTGCCGGACGGTCATGCCGCAGACAAAGCAGAGACAGGAATCGTAGTCGTGCTCGGCGTGCGGGCAGGCTGCGCCGCACGCGACGCATATGCCGTTCTGCCAGCCGGGATGCGCGCAGCCGGTCTCCGCGGCAGGTACATCCGCATCGGCGGCGAGAACGGGGAGAAAGCCAAGACAGCAGAGCGCGAGCACGAGCGCGAGAGCGCGGCGGAGCGCTCTCATTTATACTGTACCGGCGGGCGGTACGCCTCAAAGATCACGGTGTCGCACCTGGCCTCTTCGCTGCGGTCGTGCGCCGTCCATGTGACGCGCATCGCGCCGAGCAGCTCCGCGAGCTTCACGCCGAGAGACTTTTTGCCCGTGCGGTGGGCGATGAACTGCGGCCGGCCGATGCAGCCGATGAGCATCCGGCTCGAAAGCCACGCGCCGAGATTGCCGCCGAGATCGTCCCGCTGGGCCGTGAGCTGACCGCGCAGAAGATCGGGCGCATGGAAGCGGAACCACGCCACGATGAACGGGTCGAAGCTCTCCACGCAGAAATTGCCGGTGTGCGCGTCGATGATCTCGAGCACCTTGCGGCAGAGCTCGCCGCGGCGATGGTCGGGCGAGGCCTTGACCTCCACGATCACGGGCACGTGCGCGGCGGCGAGAATGTCGAGCGCGTCCGAAAAGCGCGGCACGCGCTCCTCGGTGCCGCCGAGCTTATACTGCTGCAGCTCGGCATAGTCGAGCGATTCGACTGTCACATCCGCGCCGGTCATGCGGCGGATGTTGCTGTCGTGCGAAACGACAACGACGCCGTCCTTCGTAAGGCGGGTGTCGAGCTCCGCACCGTATCCGCCCTCCGCCGCGGCGCGGAACGCCGCGAGAGAGTTTTCGGGAATGCCCAGCGCAGCGTCGTACAGCCCGCGGTGGGCGATGTTCTGCCCGCGGAAGGGGAAACGCTGTCCCGCGCGGGAGCGGCCCGGCGCGATCAGAAAAAGATATCCGGCGGCAGCGGCGCCGATGGCGGCCGCGGCGATCGTTCCGGCTTTTTTGCATTGTTTCATTGGTATCACCTCATAGCGGTATTGTAACCCAGGAAAAACGGGTTGTAAAGAGAGGGTTTTTCCTGTATGATGGAGGGAGCATAAAAGAGAGGCGCGCGGCGCGTTCCGCGCGGAGAGGAAACTGCAGTGAAGCTCAATTACAAGCGGACCTTTCTCATCGGCTTTGCCTTTTTCGGTATTCTCCTGCTCTGGCAGGTGTACGACTCCTGGTGCCCCACATTTCTGACGGATATCTTCGCCCGCAGGTTCTACGGCATGTCGTCCGCCGATCTCAAGGCGAGCGACCCGAACCACATCCTGCATGTGCAGTGGATCGTCGGCATCATCATGGCGTGCGACAATCTTGCCGCGCTCATCCTTCTGCCGCTCTTCGGCCGTCTTTCAGATAAGACGCACACGAAGATCGGCAAGCGCATGCCGTATATCCTTGTCGGCACGTTCGTTTCGGCGGTCGCGTTCCCGTTTATCCCGCTGTTCTTCCACAATAACAACATTGCCGGGATGGTCGCAATGATGGCCATTGTTCTCATCTTTATGATGATGTACCGCAACCCCGCCGTCGCTCTCATGCCGGACATCACGCCCAAGCCCCTGCGCGCCAAGGCCAACGGCATCATCAACATCATGGGCTACATCGGCGGCGCGTTCGCCACGGTGCTCGGCCTGTTCCTTGTGCTGAGCAATTACATCAACGCCCCCGACCATGAGCGCAATCTCTGGGTCATCGAGCTGCCGTTCATCATTGCCTCGGTGCTGATGGTGATCTCCGCGCTCGTGCTGTTTGCCACGATCAAGGAAAACAAGATCGAGCAGGAGATGGCGGAAGAGCTCGCTCTCGGCGAGGAGATGGCCGCGGTCGAAACGCCCATCGACGACGATAAGCCGATGAGCAAGGCCAATAAGCGCATGCTGCTTGCGATCCTCGGCGCGGAATTCCTCTGGTTCATGTCCGATAACGCGCTCGGCACGTACATCGGAAACTATGTCATTTACTATCTCAACAGCGTTTCGAGCGCCACAATGATCCTCACGATCCTCGGCGGACTTGCCTCCGTCATCGGCTTTGCCACCGCCGGATCGATCGCCGAGAAGATCGGCCGCAAGTGGACGATCTCCTGCGGCCTTGCGTGCACGCTCGTCGGCCTTATCATCATGTGCTTTGCCACACCCACCGGAAAGGTCGTCGGCGCGCGCGGCGAGTTTGCGTTCCCGACGCTGCTGTTCGTCGTCTGGGCGATCAAGGGCTTCGGTATGGCGCTTGTGCACAACTGCTCGTTCCCGATGGTCGTGGAGCTTTGCTCGAGCAAGAAGATCGGCCGCTTCACCGGCTATTACTACGCCGCGAGCATGTCCGCGCAGACGATCACGCCCGTCGCTCTCGGCTTCGTGCTGGACGCGACGATGGCGTGGCGCACGCTGCCGGTCTACGCCTCCATCCTCACCGCGGCGAGCTTCCTGGTGTTCACACTGCTCGTGAAGAACATCAAGGCGAAAAAGGTAGACCACGTCAAGGGTCTCGACGCCCTCGGCGCGGACGACTGACAGCATACGGAAAAAATCAACATAAATCAAAACGAGCCTCCCCGGAACAAGTTCAGGGGAGGCTCGCTGTATAGATTTACCGGATGGAGAAGAACGCGGCCTTGCCGGGATACTGCGCGGCGTCGAACAGCTCTTCCTCGATGCGGAGGAGCTGATTATACTTCGCCACGCGGTCGGTGCGGCTCGGTGCGCCGGTCTTGATCTGCCCGGCGTTGAGTCCGACGACGAGATCGGCGATCGTGGTGTCCTCCGTTTCGCCGGAGCGGTGGGAGACGACCGTGGTGTAGCCCGCGCGGTTGGCGAGCGCTATGGCATCGAGCGTTTCGGTCAGCGTGCCGATCTGGTTGAGCTTGATGAGAACGCTGTTCGCGACGTGCTTTTCCAGACCCATCTTGATGCGGCGCACGTTCGTGACGAAAAGATCGTCGCCGACGAGCTGCACGCGATGGCCGAGCGCGTCGGTGAGCATCTTCCAGCCCTCCCAGTCGTCCTCCGCCATGCAGTCCTCGAGCGAGATGATCGGGTACTTATCGCAGAACGAGACCCACATATCGACCATCTCCTGCCGCGTCATGGTGATGCCGCGCTTCGGGAGATGATAGCAGCCGTCCTCGGCTTTGAACCAGTCGGAGCAGGCCGCGTCCATGGCGAGCATGAAGTCCTCGCCGGGCTTGTAGCCCGCAAGCTCGATGGCCTGGACGATGGCGCGCAGACCGTCCTCGTCGCTCTTGAGATCGCCGGGCGCGTAGCCGCCCTCGTCGCCGACGCTGGAGGTGTGCAGCACCTTGGAGAGCGTGTGGAACACCTCGCTGCACCAGCGCAGCGCTTCCTTCCAGCTTTTCGCGCCGACGGGCATGATCATAAACTCCTGAATATCAGCCGCGGAGGACGGCGCGTGGACGCCGCCGTTGAGCACATTCATCATCGGCACGGGCAGCGTCTTGGCGTTCACGCCGCCGATGTAGCTGTACAGCGGCAGCCCGAGCGCTTCGGCGCTCGCTTTCGCCACGGCGAGCGATACGCCGAGCATCGCGTTTGCGCCGAGACGGGTCTTGTTCGGCGTGCCGTCGAGCTCGATGAGGATCTTGTCGATATACGGCTGGTCGAGCGCGTTGAGGCCGTTGAGCGCCTCGGCGATCTCGCCGTTGACGTTTTCCACAGCCTTCTGCACGCCCTTGCCAAGATAGCGGGACTTGTCCCCGTCGCGCAGCTCACAGGCCTCGTAAATGCCGGTGGAGGCGCCGGACGGCACCGCCGCGCGGCCCACGACGCCGTTATCGAGCGTCACCTCGACCTCGACCGTGGGGTTGCCGCGGGAGTCGAGAATTTCTCTTCCGAGAACGTCAACGATTTCAAAATACTCTTTCATGGAAAACTCCTTTCCTGCAGAGCGGGAAACTTATTTTACGATCAGGCTTTCGCCGGTCATCTGCGCGGGCTTTTCAAGACCCATGAGATCGAGCATCGTCGGGCAGAGATCGCACAGGCGGCCCGGACGGAGTTTCACGTCCGCGCCGGAGACGATCAGCGGCACGGGGTTGGTGGTGTGGGCGGTATCGGGGCTGCCGTCCGGCTTCATGATGCGGTCGGCGTTGCCGTGGTCGGCGGTGATGAGGACCACGCCGCCCATCTTCTTCACGGCCTCGACGATCTGTCCGACGCACGCGTCCACGGTCTCCACGGCCTTGATCGCCGCGGCCTTGACGCCGGTGTGACCGACCATGTCGCAGTTGGCAAGGTTGCAGATCACAACGTCGTACTTGCCGCTCTCGATGCGCTTCGCGCACTCGTCCGCGACCTTATAGGCGCTCATCTCCGGGATGAGGTCATACGTCGGGAACTCCTTCGGGGACGGGATGAGGCAGCGGTCCTCGCCGGGGTAGCAGGTCTCGGTGCCGCCGTTGAAGAAGAACGTCACATGGGCGTATTTCTCGGTCTCGGCGATGCGCAGCTGCGTTTTGCCGAGCTTGCCGAGATATTCGCCGAACGTCATTTCGATCTCCTCCGGCGGGAAGGCGACGGAAACGTTGGGGATCGTCGCGTCGTACTGCGTGGTGCAGACATAGTGCAGCGGGAAGAAGCCGTTCGGACGCACAAAGCCGTCAAACGCGGGATCGACGAGCGCGCGGGTCATCTCGCGGGCGCGGTCGGGGCGGAAGTTGATGAAAATGACGCTGTCGCCGGAGCGGATGCAGCCGTTGGGGTCGCACACGGTCGGCACGACGAACTCGTCCGTCACGCCCGCCTTGTAGCTCTCCTCCACGGCGTGGACGGGATCGCCATCCTGCACGCCCTCGCCGCAGACGACGGCGCGGTAGCCCTTTTCCACGCGGTCCCAGCGCTTGTCACGGTCCATGCCGTAAAAGCGGCCCTGGATCGTGGCGATCTTGCCGGTGCCGAGCTCGGCGCACTTTTCCACGAGCGCCTTCACGTAGCCCGCGCCGGAGGTGGGGGCAACGTCGCGCCCGTCGAGCAGCGCGTGGACGTAGACCTCCTTCACGCCGCGGCGCTTGGCCATTTCGAGCAGCGCGAAGAGGTGGTTGATGTGGCTGTGGACGCCGCCGTCGGAGAGCAGCCCCATGAGATGCAGCCGCGCGCCGGTGCGCACGCACTCGTCCATGGCGGACTTGTAGGCGGGATTTTCAAAGAAGCTGCCGTCCTCAACGGCGTTGGAGATGCGGGGGAGATCCTGATAGACGACGCGGCCCGCGCCGATGTTCGTGTGGCCGACCTCGCTGTTGCCCATCTGTCCGGCAGGCAGACCGACGTCCAGACCCGAGGCCTGGAGCTGCGTGTTCGGGCACTCGGCGAAGAGCTTGTCGAGATTCGGCGTTTTTGCGCAGGAAATGGCGTTTTCCGGGCCCGCCGGGGCGAGACCGAAGCCGTCCATGATGAGAAGAACGGTAGGCTTTTTGCTCATGGCTTACTCCTCCCTGCAGCCTTCGCGGATGATCGCGGCAAAGTCCTCGACCTTGAGCGACGCGCCGCCGATGAGACCGCCGTCGATGTCCGGCTGGGCGAGAAGGCCCGCGCAGTTTTTCGCGTTCATGGAGCCGCCGTAGAGGATGCACACCTTGCGGGAGACGAGCGCGCCGTACTGCGCGCGGAGATTCTCGCGGATGTTGAAGCAGACCTCCTGCGCCTGCTCGTCGGTCGCGGTGCGGCCCGTGCCGATGGCCCAGATGGGCTCGTAGGCGATGACGACCTTCTTTACCTGCTCGGCGGTCAGGCCGTACAGCGCCGCCTTGACCTGGTAGGAGATGCGCTCCATCGTGAGATCGCGGTCGCGCTCGGAGAGCGACTCGCCGACGCACACGATCGGGGTGATGCCCTTTTCGAGCAGCGCGTGGACCTTCGTGTTCACGAGCTCGTCGGTGTCGCCGTTATTCGCGCGGCGCTCGCTGTGGCCGACGATGCAGTATTTCGCGCCGAGATCGGCGATCATGTCCACGCTGATCTCGCCGGTGTGCGCGCCCTTATCGAACTCGGAGACGTTCTGCGCGCCGACGCCGATGCGCCGCGCCTTTTCGCGCGCGAGCGCGGCGAGATGCGTCGCCGGGACGCAGAGAACGACGCTGCACCCGTTCATGCCCGCAGGCAGCTTCGTTTTCAGCTCCTCGACGAACGGCTTTACGCCCGAGGGAAGCTGGTTCATTTTCCAGTTTCCGGCGATGATAACTTTTCTGTATTTCTTGTTCATAGCGGTTTTCTCCCTTCGGTGAATACGCGCAAAGGGGCGGAACCCGCCCCTTTGGTGAAAAATTACTTGTCGAGCAGGCAGGCCACGCCGGGCAGCTCCTTGCCTTCCATGAATTCGAGCGACGCGCCGCCGCCGGTGGAAACGTGGGTCACCTTGTCGGCATAGCCCATCTTCTCGATGGCGCTGGCGCTGTCGCCGCCGCCGACGACCGTGACGCCCTTGCACTCCGCCATCGCCGCGGCGACGGCCTCGGTGCCCTTGGCAAATTTCGGGAACTCAAAGACGCCCATGGGGCCGTTCCAGATAACGGTACCGGCGTTCTTCACGGCCTCGCCGAAGAGCTTCTGCGTCTCGGGCCCGATGTCCAGACCCATCCAACCGGCGGGAATGGCGTCCGCGGCGACGACCTTGCTCTCCGCGTCCGCGGCGAACTTGTCGGCAACGACTACGTCCACCGGCAGCAGCAGCTTCACGCCGGACTCTTCCGCCTTGGCGAGCATGTTCTTGCAGTAGTCGATCTTCTCCTCGTCGAGCAGGGAGGCGCCGGTCTCGTAGCCCTTGGCCTTGAGGAACGTGAACGCCATGCCGCCGCCGATGACGAGCGTGTCGGCCTTCTTGAGCAGGTTTTCGATCACGGCCAGCTTGTCGGCGACCTTCGCGCCGCCGAGAACGGCCACGAGCGGGCGCTTGGGATCGTCCATCGCGCCGCCGAGAGCGGTCAGCTCCTTCTCCACGAGGAAGCCGCAGTACGCGGGCAGATAGTCCGCAACGCCGGCGGTGGAGGCGTGAGCGCGGTGCACCGCGCCGAACGCGTCGGAAACGTACACATCCGCCATGGAAGCGAGCTCCTTGGCGAACTCGGGATCGTTCTTCTCCTCGCGGGGATCAAAGCGGGTGTTCTCAAGCAGCAGGACCTGACCCGGCTTGAGCGCGGCGGCCTTCGCCTTGGCGTCGGGGCCGATGGTATCCTCGGCGAACTCAACCGGCTTTCCGAGCAGCTCGGCAAAGCGGACGGCAACGCGCTTGAGCGTCAGGTTGGTCTTGGCGTCGGGGTCCTTTTTGGGCTTGCCGAGGTGGGAGCAGACAATCAGCGCGGCGCCGTCGTCCAGCAGGTACTGGATCGTGGGCAGAGCGGCGCGGATGCGCTTGTCGTTGGTGATCTCGTGGGTCGTCTTGTCCAGAGGCACATTGAAGTCCACGCGCAGCAGCACTTTCTTGCCGGCAAAGCTCACGTCGCGGATGCTCTTCTTTTTGTAATTCATATCCTAGACCTCCTAATAATAGTTTTTTCCTTCTGAGCGCATTGTAGTACACCGATGCGCATTTTGCAAGTGAAATGTGTTGGTTTTCGTTCATTTCTTACGAAAAAAACCATGTTCTTTCAAACAAAATGTTTCGTTGCACTGCGCGGTGTTTTGGTGTAAAATGCCAGTATCAGTATTTGGCGCATTGCCGGATATTATTCGGGAAGGAGAAAACCTCATGAAATCGCTTCCGATCCTTTATATTGTCGTGCCCTGCTACAACGAGGAAGAGGCTCTGCCGCTCTCGGCGCCGGTCTTTCGCAAAAAGCTCGGCGATCTGATCGACGCGGGCGCCATCGCGCCGGAAAGCCGCATCGTCCTCGTGGACGACGGCTCGAAGGACGCCACGTGGAGCATCATCCGCTCGCTCCACGAGAGCGACGCGCATTTCACCGGTCTGCGCCAGATCTGCAACCGCGGCCACCAGAACGCTCTCACCGCGGGGCTCATGTGGTCGCGCGCCCGGTGCGACATCACCATCAGCATCGACGCCGACCTGCAGGACGACATCGACGCGATGGACAAAATGGTGGAGAAGTATAAGGAAGGCTGCGGCATCGTCTGCGGCGTGCGCGCCTCGCGCGCGACGGATACGTTCCTCAAGCGCACCACCGCCCGCGGGTACTACGGATTGATGAAGCTCTTCGGCTCCGATCTCATTTACGACCACGCCGATTACCGTCTCATGGACACCGCCGCGCTCGAAGCGCTCTCGCACTACCATGGGGACGATCTTTTCCTGCGCGGGCTTGTGAACCGGCTCGGCGCGAAGGTCGGCACGGTCTCCTACGACCGCCGCGCCCGCGAAGCCGGGGAGAGCAAGTATACGCTCAAAAAGATGCTCAAGCTCGCGCTCAAGGGCATGGAGTGCGGCCGCAGAAAGCCGGAGCGCACCATCCGCTCGGACGACGCCGTTATCGCCGAGGTGCTGCATGCCTGACTGCCGTCTCTGCCCCCGGCGGTGCGGGGCAGACCGCGCGGTAAGCGCGGGCGTGTGCCATATGGGAAGCGCCGTGCGCGTGGCGCGCGCCGCGCCGCACTACGGCGAGGAGCCCTGCATCAGCGGCGAGCGGGGGAGCGGCGCGGTGTTCTTCGCCGGGTGTCCGCTCGGCTGCGTATACTGCCAGAACTATGCGCTCAGCCGCGGGAGGATCGGCGAAACGGTCTCCGTCGAGCGCCTTGCGGCAATCTTCGCCGGGCTGGAAGCAAAGGGCGTGCACAATCTCAATCTCGTCACCGGCACGCAGTTCACGCCGGAGATACGGGAAGCTCTCACCATCGCAAAGCCGAAGATCCCGGTCGTGTGGAATACGTCGGGATATGAAACGGTCGATACCGTGGACGCGCTCGCGCCGCAGGTGAGCGTCTTTCTGCCGGATCTTAAATATACCGACCCGGCGCTTGCCGCGCGCTATTCCCGCGCGCCGGACTATCCGGCGGCGGCAAAAAGTGCCATAAAGCGTATGGTCGAGCACACGGGCGCGTTCGAGCTGGACGAAAACGGCCTTCTCCGCCGCGGCGTTATGATCCGGCATCTCGTGCTGCCGGGGCAGATCGAAAATACGCGCGCGGCGCTTTTCTGGATCGCGGACACGTTCGCGCCCGGCACGGTGCTCGTGTCGCTCATGGCGCAGTATACCCCCTGCGGGGATCTCAAAAAATTTCCGGAGCTGCGCCGGACGCTCACGCCGGAGGAATGGGACGCCGCGCTCGCGGCGTTGGACGAGACCGGCCTCTCGGACGGGTATGTGCAGGAGCTCTCCGCCTCCGGTGAGGAAGAAATTCCCGCCTTTGACGGCACGGGCGTCATATCCTGAATTTCCCGCGCATATACTTTCTCTGTAAAACAATATTGCGGAGAAGGGGACATGCACCAATGAAAAAACTATCTCGGAAACTTGTATGGCTGCTGCTTATCGTGTTCGTGTTCACGGTAGGCAGCGGCTTTTCTGTGCGCCGGAGCGCCGCGCTGCCCGGCGCGGGCGAGCAGCTCTCCGGCTTTCGTGTCGAAAAGATCGAGCGGCTGGATACGCCCGGCGGAAAGACCGCATATCTTACGCACGAGGTGACCGGCGCGGCGGTCGTGTACATAGAAGATACCGGCGCGTCCCCGGCACTCACGCTCATGGCGCGCACAACGGACGGGCTGCGCCGCGTGACGCTCACGGCAGACTCGGCCGCGGAGCTTCTGCGCGGGGCAAAGGAGAGCCTCGGCGCATTTTTCGGCGCGGAGACGGAAGCCGTGCCGGACGCGGAGGCGGCGTACCGCGCGTTTCTCACATATCTTCTCCCCGGCAGCGACACGGCCGGGAACGGCGCGGGGCCGGTCTCGGCGGAGAATATGCTCGCGGTCGTCTGCGCCGATGCGGACGGGGCGGAGGATATCCTCTCGTGGCTGGACGGGGTGTTCTCCGCTGCCGATGCCGGGGAAGCGCTCGCACCCGACGCGGCCTACTGCCGCATCGAAAAGCCGGTGAAGGAAACGGTATCGCTTGCCGGGGAGGGAGCCGGGGGCGTATATTTCGGCATCGTCTGCCCGCGCGCGGGCGAATGGACGCGCGTCCGGCTCGTGGCGCTCGCCGCGGCGCTGGAGCGCACGGGGTCGCTGCTCGATAAGAGCGTGTGCGCTGCGCTGCCGGATACGGAGACCGTATGCGGCACGGCGTCGGCGGGCGCGGACGCGGCCATCTGGTTTTTCGCGCCCGGACTGGAGGAAAAGGACGCGGAGGTGTTCCGCGATGCGGTTCTCGCCGCGCTGCGCTCGGCGGCCGGGGGCGGATTTTCCGATCCGGCGGTGGAGACGCTCTCCGCCGCGCAGCGGCTGGAGGAGCTGACGTTCCCGGAGCGGGACGATCTCGGCGCGGCGCTCTGCGAGGGCTTCGCCGCGGCGTGGGCGCAGGGGGATGCGTCCGGCTATCCCGCGCAGCTCCGCGCGCGGTGGAACGCGGCGGCGTATCTCGCGGACGGCTCCTGTGCGGAGGCCGTGCGGGAGGAGCTTCTGGAAAGCACGCGCACCGCGCTCGTGACGGTCGTGCCCGAGCCGGCCCGGGAGCCGGAGCCAACGCCGGAAGCCACACCGGAGCCGACGGAGGAAGCGGCGCCAACATAAAGCGGAAAAAGCGTCAGCAGGGCAACCCGCTGACGCTTTTTCTGTCAAGGGGGGCGGTTCCTGCTGACAACTTTTTAAGTATTTCCGCCCGTTTTGCCGTACTGTATAATAGACCGGTCAAAAAGAAAACGAGGTGAAACCCTTGACAGACGAAAAGACCGCCGCGGCGTTTGCCGCGCGCTCCGAGCGCGCCGTTGCCGACGTGATCGCGCGCTATTCCCGGCATCTCTATACCGTGGCCGCCGCCGCGCTCCGCGGTGTCGGCACCGAGCAGGACGCGGAAGAGGCCGCGGCGGATGCGTTCGTATATTTATGGGAGCATCCGGAAAAGTTCGATCCCCGCCGCGGCTCGCTCAAGACATGGCTTTCGATCGTGGCGCGCTCGCGCGCTCTCGACCGCAGCCGGGAAATATTGCGCTGCCGCGCCGTATCGCTCGAGGAGATCGAGCTGGCCGATCCGCTGGGCGTGCCGGAGGCACTGCTCGCCGGGGAACGGCGCGCCGCGCTCAACGCGGCGGTGGACGCGCTCGCAGAGCCGGACCGCGAGATACTGCTCCGGCGCTACTATTTCGGGCAGAAGCCGCGCGAGATCGCCGCGGCGCTCGGCCTGGACAAAAAGCAGGTGGACAACCGGCTGTATCAGACAAAGCGGCGGCTGCGCGCGAGCGTGACCGGCGCGGAAGGAGAGTAATATGCGCTCATTCAGCGAGGAAAACTACCGTAACATTCAGAGCTTATTTACCGAAAAAACCGGCGTGCCGCTCCGAAAACGCCGCGCCGCGCGCGCTGCGCCGTTCGCACTTGCCGCGGCGGTGCTCGCGGCGCTCCTCACCGTAACGGCGCTCGCCGCCGACCTCTTCTCGCCGCTTGCCGGGGACGATCTCGCGCTCGGCGCGGTGTACGAGGGGGACGGCGTCGTATCGGTGCATGTGGAAAACCGCTCGGACAAGGAGCTGAAATTCCAGAAGCAGCTCCGCCTCATGCGCTGGGATACGTCCGAGGAGATCGCGCCGAAGCGCGGCGCGGCCGTGCGCTTTGCGAACACGGCGTTCGCGCCGCATACCGAGGGCGTGATGACGCTTGATCTGTCCCGCGCTTACGATCTTGCGGCGCTGGACGAACCGCTCGCGCAGGGCGGATACTATCTCGTTTTGACGAACAGCAATTTTGTGTTCGGTCAGGACTGGATCTGCTTCATCCATGCCGCCGCGCCGGAGACAGCCGGGGAAACGGCGGAAGCCGTACCGGAGAAAACACCGGAGCCCACCGCCGCACCCCTCGCCCCCGCGGAGACGGACGCGGAGCTTACCGCCCGCGTGGAGGAAACGCTGCGGCCATACTTTGAAATGTCCGGCGACGTTGCACAGCGCCGCTCCCACAATGCGGAGTACTACGCCGTGTGCGCCGAGCTGCTAGCGCCGCTGGGGACGCGCGTGGCGCGCCCCGCCCCGTCGGATCTTGTCATCGGCGATGCGGAGGAGGGCGTCATCTTCGACAGTGCCGCACCCGCGGACGCGCAGCACCTTCTCACGGGTGAGAACTATACGACGCTCGACGCTTACGGCCTGCCGGTCGGCGGCGCGCCGGGCGAGGAAGCGCTCGTCCTCTCCGCGCTCGTGGCGCAGCGCGCGGGGGATACGGACGGCGGCGCGCCCATCCCGGTCGTGTACCTGTTCACGTATTTCCGCGAAGACATTGAAAACGCGGACCATCTCTTCGTCCACGGCCGGCTCGTGCCGCTTTCGGAGGTCGAAGAGCGGCGCGTGTACGAGGACGAGCGGTACGTCTGCTACGAGCTCTCGGCGTATTTCTATACGGACGTGCAGACCCACGCGGAAACGCTCTGCGCGCAGCGGGGGGACGTATGCTGGAACGAGGCCGCACGGCTGCGCGTGCAGAAGATCTACGATTACTACACGAATGCCGAAACACTCGCCGGGCTCGTCCGGCATCTTGCCGCATGAGAGAAAAAGATGTCCACGGGGATCACCCCATGGACACCTTTTTGAAAGGAAAACAGCCGGAGGGAAGTTCCCTCCGGCGATTTCAAACGGCAGATGTCAGAGCATCAAGCCGGCGATCTTCGTCCAGAGTGCAGACACCGGCATGACGAGGACCATGGCCGGGAGCATATCCGCGATCGGGAACGACTTGATGTTGGCGATGCGGAGACCGGTCGCCAGCATCAGCACGCCGCCGCAGGCGGCGAAGTCCGCCTGCATACCGGCGCTCGCCAGAGGGAGGATCAGCCCGGCGCTGAAAAAGAGAAGAAGCTGAAGGATAAGCTGCGGCAGAGCCACGAATGCGACGACGCTTCCCAGCGAGGAAGCGAAGATCGCTGCCGTGAAAAAGTCCAGAATGGCCTTTGTGCAGAGCACGGTGTGGTCGCCGGTCAGCCCGGAATCGAGCGCACCGAAAATGCCCGTGCCGCTCGCGCAGATGAGAACGATAATGCTCACGAGCTGATGCATGCGCGTTTTATCCATAGCGGCGCTGCTTTTCGGCAGAAGCCGCGAAACGGCGCCGTTCATTTTTCCCGCTCCGGCACGGATTGCGCCGTCGAGATGGACGGTCTCGCCGATCATAAGGCCCAGGATCACCGAGAGGATCACCGCCGGCAGCGTGCTCACCTTGCCGAGATACGTGACGCCCATAGCCATGGAGGATACGCCAAACACCAGCGTCAGATCCTTCTTGAGCTTTTCCGGGAGGCGGCTGCCCAGCTGTCCGCCGAGCAGACCGCCCAGGAAAACGGAGCCTACGTCAATAAGAACACCGACAGGCATCGCTTATTTCTTCTTCATAATGGTGCGCTTCATGATCTCGTTGACGAGAGCGCTGAGCACGACCGTTGCGACCGTGGCGGGAATGTACACTGTCCAGAAGGAGTAGATTGTCTCCGGCGTGTTGTGGCCGAGAATGCGGAGCGTTGCGATGACGACCGGGTAGTGCAGCATGTAAATGTACAGGGAGATGCTGCCGAGATAGCCGAAGATGCTGTTCGTGACCTTGTTGTTCAGCGCAGCGGTGAGATAATCGCGGTTGAGCAGGGAGAGCGTGATCAAAGCGATGCACAGAAATGCGACCGTCCAGCGCTCGAGCTTGAAGTAAGTGGGCTGCCAGAGAATGTACCAGAGAAGCAGCGCGCTGACGACAACGTTGAGCACCGTGAGCGCGGCCTTGGCTCCCTTGGAGAATTCGCGCGCGGACAGGCTGCGGACCATGTAGAAGACCATCACGCCGATGAGCATGCCGATCACGATAAAGATGATGCCGTTGTTGAAACCGATGGTAGCGGTCGCGTCGGTGGCGCTGCCGCCCATGCCGTTGGTGGAAGTGGTCTGCGCACCGAAGGTGGACCAGGCCGTCTGCGAAGCACGGGTGCCGGTAAAGCACCACCAGCCGGCAAAGAAGATGGCGAGGAGAGGCGTGACGAAGCCGGAGAACACGTCCTCGTTCTTGCAGAGCGCCCAGTACATGAAGTATCCGGCGATGATCATGCCGGAAATGAACCACAGCGGGCCGTTAAGATTGAAGAACTCGTTGCCCGTGCTGCGCAGACCGGCGGCGTGGAAGCCGAGAAACTCCCAGATGCTGTTGACGATCATAACGAGGACGTCCTGCGTTTTGTAGTCGGGATAGTAGAAGCTGGTGCAGACGACGATCGCAATGATGTAGCCGATGATGAGTACGGGGAGCAGCGTCTTGATGCGGGCGGCAGTATACTCCCAGGCGCGGCTCGCGGCGCTGCGGGACATATACGCCGGATCGTTTTTCCGCTTGGTGAAATGCGCGGCCATGAAATAGCCGGCGGTCACTGTGAACACGAGCAGCGTTTCGCTCGAGCCGAAAAACCAGTTGCTCACTTCCATAAAGAAACCGGTGGTCTCGTTGCAGGAGCGCGCAATGATGAAGCCGGCATGGAAGCCGATGATCGCAATGGCCATGATGAAGCGCCAGAGCTCGATCGCCACATTGCGCTGCTTTTTGATTACTTTCTCACTCATAATGGGTCTCCTTCTTTCTGCTTATTGTTTTATTTTTTCAGCGGATGGTTTGCAAAACAGCGGTAAGGATGGAGAGATATTTGTTTTCCACGGTGTCTGTGCGGCTGCTCATCACGACCGGCGCTTTCAGACCGTTGAGCGTTCCGGCGCTGCGCAGGTGGGCGAAGAACACGAGACCTTTGGAAAAGATGTTCCCGCTCCAGAGATCGGGCACGATCAGAATGTCGGCATTTCCTGCCACGGGGCTTTCGATGCCCTTGTGGTGGGCCGCCGCCTCGTCGATGGCATTGTCCAGAGCGAGCGGACCGTCAATGAGATACCGGTCCGAGAGACGCTCCCGCATCGCGGCGGCGTCTACGGTGCTTCGGATCTTGGGGTTTACGACCTCCACGGCGGAGAGCACCGCGATCTTCGGCTGCTCGATACCGAGCGTGTGCGCGAGCGCTGCGGCGTTTTCCGTGATCTTGATCTTCGTTTCCAGATCCGGATCAATGTTTACGGCGCAGTCGGAGATGATGAGGAACCGATCCTTCTCGGGGATCTCGAAAACGGATGCCTGGCTGAGCAGATTGCCATCTTCTTTCAGGCCCTTCTCCTTGTCCAGAATGGCCTTCATGAAGGTCGAGGTGTGCATCAGCCCCTTCATGGGCATATCCGCTTCGCCGCAGTGAACGAGCTCGACGGCCTTGTCTGCAGCGGCGCGGTCGTCCTCTTCCTCAATGATGCGGAAGTCTCCGGCGTCCTTTCCCATTTCATCAAGCACGCGGACGATCTCCTTCCGGCGGCCGATCAGAATGGCCTCGGCAATGCCGCGGTCCACGGCCATCATCAGCGAGCCAAGAGCATCGGCGTCATGCGCCGCGGCGAGTGCCACGCGCTTTTTTCCGGACTGCTCCCGGACAAACTGCTCCCGGACAAACTGCTCCATCTGGCCAAAGTTTTTCAGCATCATAGTTCAAATACCTCCGCTTTTCCGATCAGGGCTTCGTAGGACTGTTCACCGAGCGATTCCATTTCATGCTCACCGGGATAGACGTATACCGGGGCGATCGACGATACATAGTCCCGGATCACATCCGTAACATATTTGCTGTGGGCAATGCCGCCGGTCAGGATGATGGCGTTCACGTCACCCTTGAGGGTAACGGCCTTTTTGCCGATCTCCTGCGCTGTCTGGTAGATCATGGCGTCGAGCGCTTTTTTGCAGTCCTCGTCTCCGGCAAGCGCCTTGGCTTCGATGGCTTTTACATCCGTGTCGTGGACATAGGCCATAAGACCGCCCTGCCCCTTGATCTTCCGGCGCATTTCCGCGTGGGTATATTTTCCGGAATAGCACATGTCGATCAGCCCACCGACGGGGAGACCGCCGGTGCGGTCGGTAGAGAACGGGCCGTCGCCGTCAAGCCCGTTGTTGCCGTCAGCAAGACGGCCCTTTTTGTGAGCCGCAACGGACGTGCCGCCGCCCATGTGGACAACGACCAAATTGATGTCCTCATAGTTGAGACCGTGCTCCCGGCAGTAGAGCCGCGCCGACGCCTTCTGGTTGAGCACGTGAAAGCGGCTCACACGGGGCAGCTCCGGCAGACCGGAGTAGCGCGAGAGCGGGTCATACTCATCCGTGCAGGGACTGTCTACGATAAAAGCGTTCTGCTTGTTCGGAGCAAGGTCATACGCCAGCCGGACGCCGAGATCGGAAACGTGGTTGCCGTATTTCATGCTGCGCGACTGTTCAAGCATTTTCGGCGTGATGCGGTAAACGCCGCTGTGCACCGGTTCCGTGTGGCCGCCACGGCTGACAAAGGCATCCAGCTCGGTAAGCACTATGCCGTGCTGCTCCATAAAACCGAGGATCGCGCTCTTTCGGTAATCGTACTGATCCCAGTTGCTCGCAAACGCCTGGATCTCCTCCGCCGGATGCGGCAGCGAGGCGGAGAAAACGATTTTCGCGTCTTCAAAATACGCGATCTTTGTTGAAGTCGATCCAAGATTGATCACAACAAGTTTTTTCATATTGCACCTCCTTATAGTTTCTTTTGGCGAAACAAATAATTCGCATACCGAAATTACGGCTTTATGCTACCACGCACTTTCGGAAAAATCAACCCCTAAAATTGCACTTGAAAAAAAAATATGCTATGCTATGATTGCTTTTTGCCGGACACCCCGCGGGAAATTATCCGGCCGGTCACGGAGGAATGGAATGGAGCCCGTCAATAAGGATCAATATCTGCTTCAGTCGCTGGACAATGCGCTTGGAGTCTTAAGTCTTTTTTTACAAGAGGATAAGCTTACTCTCTCGCAGATCGCGCAGCGGAGCGGGCTGAATAAAACGGTTGCCTACCGCATAGTTTATACGCTGGAAAAGCGCGGCTATCTGAATGCGGACCGAGAAGGACGCTACCGTCCCGGCATACAGCTCGCGGCGCTCGGCGCGAGAGCGCAGATGTCTCGCGCTGCGGTCGAGCTGGCCAAGCCGGTGCTGACGGCGCTCTCCCGGGAGATTAACGAAACGGTCCACTTTACCCGGCGGTACGACGCCTGCCGTGCAACGCTGCTCGATGAGATACTGCCGCAGCAGGGACTGATCGCCGCGAGCAGCCCAACGCGCTCGCTGCTGCTTTTGCATTTGTGCTGCACCGGTCTTGCCATCCTCTCCACGCAGACGGACGAGGATATACGGGATTACTGCGATGCGGTCGTATTTGAAAAGCGGAGCTGTCCGTTCATTCTTTCCTCGTCGCAGCTCATGGAGAAGATCGCCGCGGTCCGCCGGGAAGGGTATATGCTCAACGACCAGATGTATGAGCCCGGCGTTGCCGCGCTCGGCGTGCCGATCTTTGCGCAGCCGGGGAAAAGCGCAGAGTATGCCATCAGTATCTCCGGCCCGGCGGAACGCATCCTCCCGCAGAAGGAGAGGATCGTGGAGCATCTGCGAAATGCCGCACGGGAGCTGAACGGCTTTCTGGCCTGACGAAAAACGCGGGACCGCCCCGCGCTGCAAAAAGAAACAGCCGGAGGGAATTTCCCTCCGGCTGTTTGTATGCAGTTGGAATCAGTCTTTTTCGTCCTCGTCGTCTTCATCGTCGAAAACGACTTCCTCGACGGCGGCGTTTTCAAAGTCGATGACTTCGCCGCACTCCGGGCACTCGAAGGAGCCCGCGTCGAGCGTGTCCTCGTCCACGGTCAGCTTAAAGCCGCAGCCCGGGCACTCCACGGAGTAGAAGACGGTGTCGTCTTCGTCCTCGTCGTCGTACTCTTCGTCCTCGTCGTCTCCGCCGCAGCAGGAGCAGGGGCTCTCATAAAACTCGTTTTCGAGCTCGGCGAGATCTTCGTTGATCTCCTCCACGCCGTCGGTCAGATCGACCAGCGCGTCCTTCGTGTCCGCGAGATCGAGAGAAAGATCTTCCAGAATGTCGATAATGACATGGAACAGCTTTCCCTGGCCGCCGTCCTCCTGAATGCCCATGCCTTCGGCAAGACCCTTCAGATAGGCCACTTTTTCGGATGTTGTCATAAGAAACCCTCCCTTTGTTGATGGTTGGACGTTATTGCAGGACTTCTCAGCCCTTGGCACGCTCGAGATACTCGCCGGTGCGGGTGTCGATCTTGATGCGCTCGCCCTCTTCGAGGAACAGGGGCACCTTGATCTCCGCGCCGGTCTCCAGCTTGGCGGGCTTGGTGGCGTTGGTGGCGGTGTTGCCGGCGAAGCCGGGGTCGGTCTCGGTGATGACCAGCTCAACGAACGTCGGGGGATCGACCGCGAACACCTTGCCCTTGTAGGAGCTGACGGTGCAGACCATGTTTTCCTTCACAAAGCGGAAGCTGTCGGAGAGCATGCTCTCGTCGATGGGCTCAAGCTCGTAGGTCTCGGGATCCATGAAGTAGTAAAGGTTGCCGTCGTTGTAGCTGTACTCCATGCTGCGGCGCTCGACGAACGCTTCCTCGAACTTCGCGGTGGGGTTGAAGCTGGTCTCGACGACAGCGCCGGTGATGACGTTCTTCATCTTCGTGCGCACGAACGCCGCGCCCTTGCCGGGCTTGACGTGCTGGAACTCGACGACCTGCATGACCTGGCCGTCCATTTCAAAGGTTACTCCGTTGCGAAAATCGCCTGCGGAAATCATAGGAAACTCCTCCTCGTATGTGAATATATTATTTGTATCCACTATTTAGCGGAAATATTTTATACTATAGAGCGCCATATTGCAAGCTTTTCTTGCGCACAAGACGGCCGCGCGGCGGTTTTTCTTCCGCTTCCAGATACCGGATCTCCGGGAAAGGTTGCTTTTTCAGTAGTTTTACGCTATAATACCTCTGTTATGCCATACTCTTACGGGGGCTAAGTCAAAAATGAAAAAAATCCGCTTTGCAATATGCGCTCTTATCGCCGCGCTCGCGCTGGGGCTCGTCTCGCCCGCGGCCATGGCGATCGACGATCCGGGGATCGACACGACGTACGCCGCCGTGCTCCTCGCCGAGGACGGTGACCAGGAAACGGTCCTCTATACGAAAAATGCCGACGAGCGGCTCTATCCCGCCTCGCTCACGAAGGTGATGACCGTCCTTCTCGCCGTGGAGGATATCGAGTCCGGCAAGATCGCTCTCTCCGACCCGGTCACGGCGCAGCCGGGATTTGATTTTGATATGATCGTCGGCGGCAGCAGCGTGTACATTATGCAGCAGGAGACGATGACGCTCGAAAGCCTTCTCTACTGCGCGATGGTCGCCTCGGCCAACGACGCCTGCAACGTGATCGCGCAATACGTCAGCGGCTCGATCTCCGATTTCGTCGCGCGCATGAACGCCCGCGCCGCGGAACTCGGCTGCACCGGCACGAACTTCACGAACACCCACGGCCTGCCCGACGCGAACCACTATACGACCGCCTGGGACTTTTCGCGCATCGTGCGCGAGGCTGCCAAGCACGAGCTTTTTATGACGATCGCCAGCACCATCAACTACACCGTGCCGGACACGAACGTTTCCTCCGAGCGCGTTCTGGAGAGCACGAACTCGCTCGTCAACCCCACGAACCCTCTCTATCCGGGCGACTGGGGCTATGAATACGCCAAGGGTATCAAGACCGGCCACACGAACGACGCCGGATACTGTCTCGCCTCCAGCGCGGAAAAGGACGGCGTGAAGCTCCTTTCCGTCGTGCTCAAATCGGAGGCGTATCAGCAGGACGACGGCAGCTGGTACTACGGCAACTTTGCCGACACGCGCACGCTCTTTGAGTGGGGCTTCAACAACTTCAGCTATCAGGACGTTCTCAAATCCACCGAGACCGTGACGGAGGTCCCCGTTGCGATGGGCGCGGACGCCGACACTGTTACGGCCCGCCCGAGCACGACCATCCGCGCCTTCCTGCCGAACGATGTCGATCTGACGGCGGTCGAGCGGACGATCACCCTCTCGCCGGACGTCGCCGCGGACGGACTGACCGCGCCGGTCAGCGCGGGGCAGGTCGTCGGCGAGATCAGCGTGATCCGCGACGGCGTGGTGCTCGGCACCTCGCCGCTCGTCACGACTACCTCGGTCGATCTCTCGCGCGTGGAGTACATGAAGGATCAGCTCCGCGAAACGCTGCGCACGCCGGGCGTCATTCTTGCGTTCTGGGCGCTGGTGCTGCTCTTTGCCGCGTACATTTTCGTTGTGGTGCGCTACCGCTCGAGGCGCCGCGCGTACCAGAAGCGGCTGGAGCTCGCGCGCACCATCCGGCTCGATATGGAGGACGACGAGGAAGAGCTGCGGCATGAGCGCCGCGTCCGCGCCACGACCGGCGCGCCGCGCAGCCGCCGCCGCGAGGACGTGATGCTCACGCCCGACTCCGCCGTGGACGAGCCGACGCGCGTCACCGGCG
>OLGA01000963.1_pt1 | contig 23537 bp, 28 predicted proteins | sample 1604881 | NCBI WGS metagenome assembly OLGA01 (sample SAMEA3888896, study PRJEB22519) | human gut metagenome | biome: human gut; feature: human-associated habitat; material: faeces | place: Denmark | collected 2009 | reverse complement strand
AAAGTATGAGGAACGCACCGCTCGTCAAAGAGCGGTGCGTTCCCGGTAAGGAGAAGGTGACTTTATGGATAAACAGCGTCCAGCAATGAAGCTGGTCGGCGAAGACGGAAATATCTTCGCCATCCTCGGTAGGGCGTCCCGTCTGCTGCGGGAAAACGGTCAGCAGGAACAGGCTAAAGAGATGACAAATCGTGTTTTTAAGTCCAGCGATTATTATAGCGCCCTCACCATCATCAGCGAATATGTGAAAACCGAATTGTCGGAGAAAACACCGACAAAGCCAAAAAAGCGCTCTGACACGGAGCGATAACAGAAAGGAAGATGTCTCTGACCAAAACAAACGAACTGACACAGATCATAGATGAATCCATGCTGCCGATGGAACACAGCGGCGGAGACGGATGGAGCATCCTGCACGGCGACACCCTGCAGATTATCCGGGCATTCAAGCCGCAGGTATTCGATGCACTCATAACCGACCCGCCCTACGCTTCGGGCGGCTGGAAGGCCTCGGAGAAAAACCGCACGACCAATCAGAAATACAGCAGTATGGATAAGGATAATGCCCTGCCAGATTTTGACGGCGATCAGAAGGATCAGCGAAGCTGGACCCGCTGGATGGCCGAATGGCTTTCCGACGCCAGAAAAGTCTGTAAGCCCGGTGCTCCCATCTGCCTGTTTATTGATTGGAGACAGTATCCAAGCATTACCGACGCTCTGCAGTGGGCCGGGTGGATCTGGCGGGTCTCAGCGGTTTGGGATAAGATGACCAGCCGCCCGCAAAAGGGACGTTTCCGCCAGCAGAGCGAATATGTCGTGTGGGGCTCCAACGGCCCCATGCCGGTGAACCGCCCGGTGGGCTGCCTGCCGGGGGTGTTCCGGTACGCCAATCCCCAGAACCGGATTCATGTCACCGAGAAGCCTTTGCAGCTCATGCGGGACATTGTGAAAATCTGCGAACCAGGGGGACAGATTCTGGACCCCTTTGCCGGGGCCGGGACCACAGTGCTGGCGGCAGTGCGGGAAGGCTATGAGGCGGTGGGGATCGAAGTCACCGACGCCTATTTCAAGCTGGGTTCCGACCGGGTACAATTTGAACTGGAAAATTCAGAGGCCTAAAAACTTTGATGGCTATCCACCTGGATAGCCAAATCGAAAGACTGCCATAGGACAGGCTATCCAAGTGGATAGCCTGTTTTTCAGAAAGGACGATTCAAATGGAAAAAGCGTTTGCGTATCTCTGCACTGCAGAGGAAACCTCCTCCCGCCTTCTCAAGCGGTACTGTCGGAAGGTGTTTGAACTGGGGTATATTCCCATCTGCCCTGCCTTGATGGAGGGACAGTATCTCACGCTGGAAAATCCGGATGAAAAACGGGATTTTCAGAATATTTCCCGACAAAAGCTGAACCGGTGCCGGATGCTGGTAGTCTGCGGAAATGAAATCACTTCCGCCATGTGTTCTGAAATTGGTCAGGCGGAAAAGAGGAATCTCATCTGCACGACTCTGGAAGGGCTTGCCAAAATCAAGGAGGCCGATGGATCAGCGGGTCTCAGCCGGTAACGGTTTTGCAAGCATAGCGCGATGATATCATCGCGCCCAAGCTGGGGGGAACCCCCAGACCCCCTTTTCGTATTGGGAAGGAGATTTCATGGAAAAACGCAGTATTGTGATCCCGCTGCGGCTCAATGCCGGGGAATTAAAACAGCTGAACCGGCAGGCAGAAAACGCCGGGCTGTCCCGGGAGGAATTTCTTCGCTCCCTGATCCTGGGCGCGGAGCTGCGGCCCCGGCCCTGCTCCCATCATGCGGATCTGCTCCGGAAACTGGCAGGGCTTTGCAACAACGCAAACCAGCTGGCAAAAGTGGCCAACACCTGTGGGCTTGCCAACCAGCAGAATGTTGATGAGATGGTCCGCATTGCCCGAAGGGTCTGGGATCTGGTGAAGGAGCAGTGGTAGCCGGCCAGCGGCTGGTGGCAATTCGCGCCTTTTCCGCTAAAAATCTTCCAACTGAACTATCCCGCGCTGAAAACTGGAAAAAGGAGGCAGAGCAATCGCATACACCAGCATCATCCCCGTCCACCGCCTGGACAACAGCGTCCGCTATGTGCTGAACGAAAAAAAGGCTTCCCGTTCCCAAAACGCAGACTCTCTGCAGCAGGCGGTGGACTATGCCCTCAACAAGGCGAAAACCGAGCAGGACCTGTTCTGCTCCTCCATCGGCTGCACCCTGGAAACCGCCTTCGCCGATATGTGCCGGGTAAAGCAGATGTGGCACAAGGAAGGGGGCGTCCAGGGGTTCCACCTGGTCCAGAGCTTTGCCGCCGGGGAAGTAACGCCGGAACTGGCCTACCAGATTGGTCAGGAGTTTGCGGAGCAGCTGCTGGGCGGGAGGTTTCAAGCGGTGATCAGTACCCATCTAAACACAAAGTGTATCCACAACCATATCGTGTGGAACTCGGTTTCCATGGTGGATGGCAAAAAGTACCGCAGCAACGCGAAAACCTACATCACCCAGGTGCGGCGGATTTCCGACGAACTGTGCCGGAAGTATCATCTTTCCGTAATTGATACCCAGAACTCCGAAAAGGCAGCGCGTCCCTATGTCCAATGGCTTGCCGAACAGAACGGAAAGCCCACCTGGAAAACACCCATCCGGCAGGATGTGGACGCCGCTGTCCTGGTATCCTTCACCTGGAACCAGTTTGTGCGGGAGATGGAGCAACAGGGATACACCTTCCGCTTTGACCGCAAATACATGACCTTAAAGCCCCCCGGACGGGAACGCCCCGTCCGGTTCAAGACCCTGGGGGAAAGCTGCACCCCGGAGGCCATCCGGCGGCGCATCCTGGAACCCAAACCTTTCCTACCGGCTGGGAAGAACATCCGCCGGGGGAAACTCCGCAAAGGGAAAAGGCCGCTGCGCCGGCTCACCGGCCTGCAGGCGCTGTACTTTTCCTACCTCTACAAAATGGGGGCGCTGCCCAGAAAACCCTTCCGTTCCAGCTTCGCTGTGCGGGAGGATATCCGCAGGCTGGACAAGCGGATTGCACAGATGCAGTTTCTTTTCAAACACCGCATCGACAATCGGGAACAGCTGGCTGCGCTGGAACAAGAAGCGGAAGCCCAAATTTCCGCACTGCTCCGGGAACGCCGGATGTTGTATCAGCAAAAATCAAATCCACCGGATCTTGCGGTTTTGAACGAGAAACTTTACGATTTGCGGAAAACGGCCAAGTTCTGCCGGGAAATTGCCGAACAATCGGCAGAGATGGAAAAACGGATGAGGGCGGTACTGCCTGTCCATCAACAAGAAAAAGACAACCTCGAAAAAGAAAAGGAACGGTGATCGTATGGAAGCATTTCCCACCAAAGAAACCATCAATCGTCTGCGGCAGGAGTATCCGCCGGGAACCCGGATTGTTTTGGAATCCATGAATGATCCGCATGCCCCGCCTCCCGGAACCAAGGGGACGGTAGTTTATGTGGATGATATGGGCCAGATCGGGATGAAGTGGGACAACGGATCGTCCTTGTCCTTGATGCCCGGCCTGGACTCTTTTTCCAAAGATTCTCAACCCCAAAAGAAGCGTTCCCGCGGAATGGAACGGTAAGGAGGAAAGCAGTTGAATTACGGAAGCGAACCGGCGGATCAGGTGGTCCGCTACACATTGGAGGGCGCGGAAGTTGCCCTGAAATTATCGGGCCTGGCGGCAAAGAACTTTGCAGTGTTTGCCTATGCGGTCCTGAAGGATCAGAAAAAAAACAAGGGAAAAACCCGGCTGGTGCGGATGCTCAAGGAACAGCGTCCCTTGAAGTTTTTCACGGTCCCGTCCGGTCAGATGCGGCAGTTTTCCCAGGAAGCGAAAAACGCGGGCTGTTGTTTGTCCCCATCCGGAACAAGCAGAATCCGGGAGAAATCGAACTGGTAGTGTTTGCGGACGATGCCGCCAAGGTCAACCGGGTCATGGATCGGCTAAACCTGGACTTTGTCAAGTCCCAGGCTGGAGAAGCGCAGGTGGACAAGGCGATGGAACCGGACAAGCCTGCACCTGTTCAGACTGAATCGGTTGCCATGGAAGGGGGTCCGGTGGAATTTGAGGTGGGCGGCATGGAGGAGGAATTCAGCGTCCCGGCCAGGCAGGAACCTGCGGAAAATTTTACGCTGGAGGGACCCGAAAAGAATCCGTCCGGGAATTCCTCGCCCAGCAGAAACGAATCGCTCGGTTCAGTAAGCCCTAAGCCCTCGGTGAAACAGGAACTGCGGGAAATCCGCCGGGAACAGGCGGAAAAAGCAAAGGTTCGGTCTGTTTCCACGAAATCCCGCAGCAAAACAAAGCAGAAAGGACGATAGTGTATGGATTTATCAAAATTTCTCAGCAAAGGACAGATGCAGCCGGAAGAACCCCGGCTGTCCAAAGAGGATTATGCTGCTCTAAAAAAGGCGGAGCGTGAAGAATTGTGGGCGCGGGTGGACACCCAGGCACAGGAGGTGTTCCAGGACGACGAATCGATGAAAGGGTTCCTGAATTTCATGGCCCATTGTACTCCGCAGAGCACCCGGAATCTTCTGATTCTCTATGAGCAGAACCCGGAAATCACCCATCCCCGCACCTTCGAGAAGTGGAAGGAGGCGGGGCGGTCCATCCGCAGCGGCGAAAAGGGGTACGCCTTCTTTGCGGACCAGGAATATGAAAAGGAGGACGGCTCCAGAGGGAACGGCTATGTCATCACCAAAGCCTACGACATTTCCCAGACCAGAGGCCCCCAGCCTGTCCCGTCCCGGAACCGCCTGCCGGAAGAGATCATCGCGGCTATGGCGGAACAAAGCCCGGTCCCTTTAGTCATCTCCGACCAGCTTCCCCAGGGAGTGCAGGCCCAGTATGTGCCCAAACAGCGGACGATCTATGTGAGAAACGGCATGGATGAAACCGCTACAATCTGTGCCATTGCACGAGAACAGGCCCACGCCCAGTTTGACTCAGTGGGCAGCGGTTACTACCGGCAGGCGTTTGCGGCCCAGAGTTACTGTGCGGCCTACGTTACCGCCAAAAAGCTGGGGCTGGACGTTTCCGCCTTTCGGTTTGACAAGGTGTGCCAGAGCTGTGCCGCAATGGACGCCCAGGAAAAACGAGGGTTCATCAGCGACATCAAGCGCGCCGCCTATTCCATCAGCCGGGACATTCAGCGCAGCTTCCGGGATCTGGAACAGACCATCCAGCCGGACGAATTTGCGGTGGGAGAATCAAAACCGGAAAAGTTCCAAAAAGTCAAACCCGAGAAAACCCAGGAGGAACGGTAACCGTGTGTTTTCCGTTTGTTTTCGGGTTGTGGGAAGATTGGGAGGGCGGGGTGTGATAGAGTGGGATTAAAAGGAAAGGCGGGATTTGGATGGAAAAACGGCGGCTGTTTGCCATGACGGAAATCGAGCAGAATATGCTGGAAAAGGCGCTTCTGGACCTGGATCGAGAGCAGACTGTATCCATGCGCAGGCGGGTCCGGCAGGCCCCCCGGCGGAAGCTGTACCTGAATGAAGCGGAGTATGACCTGGCAGTCCGGGCACTGAATGGGCTGCGGGACACTTACCTTACGGCAGGACGGTACAGCGATGGCATTGATGCGGTAATCCTGAAGCTCATGAAGTCCCAATACCGGCGGGTCCCTACGGCAATTCCGGAGGCTGCCCTCCTTTGAATTCTGTCAAAACACCCTGGTGGGCATTTCTCCTGCCGCTGCCTGTTGTCTGGTGGCTGGCGCTGCTCACCGCCGGGGTCTGGAACCCCGGCATGAATCTTTTGGAACTGCTGGAAAAACTGTCGGCTGCACTGAACAGCCCCTTTGCCATCCGCTGGACGGAATCCTCCGTCCGGTGGATGGTTTTGTTTTTTTTCGGGTATGGAATCATTGTTTTGACAGTGACTTCCAGTCGAAAACATACCCGCCGGGGTGAGGAACACGGTTCCGCCAAGTGGGGGGATGTGTTTCAGATTACCAAACGATACTGGGAAAAGAACCCAGTGCAGAATCTTATCTTGACCCAGCATTTCCGCATGGGACTGGATGGCAGGAAGCACAAGCGGAACCTGAATGTGCTGGTCATCGGCGGTTCCGGCGCTGGCAAAAGCCGGTCCTACGCCGTCCCCAACACCATGCAGGGAAACTGCTCTTTCGTGCTGACTGATCCCAAAGGCGAAATTCTGCGGAAAACCGGGGGTTTGCTGGAAAAACTGGGTTATGAAGTCCGGGTGTTCGACCTTCTGAATCCGGACGCTTCTTTCTGCTACAACCCTTTTTCCTATGTCCAGGACGACAAGGATGTCCTCCGTCTCATCTCCAATCTGATCCGGAACACCACACCCAAAGGTTCCAGCAATTCTGACCCCTTCTGGGAAAAATCGGAAACAGCGCTTTTGCAGGCGCTGATGCTCTATCTGCTACACGAAGCCCCGGAGGAGGAACAGAATTTCTCCATGATTATGGAGATGCTGTCGGCAGCCGATGTCCGGGAGGAAGATGAGGACTATGAATCACCATTGGACATTCTGTTTACCAGATTGGAAATGCGCAGTCCGGAACACATCGCAGTCCGGCAGTACCAGGTCTACAAACAGGCCGCGGGTAAGACTGCAAAATCCATCCTGGTGAGTGTGGGTGTTCGTTTAGCCGCCTTTAACCTGAACCAGATCCGCAGTCTGACCTGCATGGATGAGCTGGACCTGGCTTCTATCGGGGAACGGAAGGTGGCGCTGTTCTGCTGCATTCCGGATGCCGATTCTTCCCTCAATTACCTGGTGGGAATGATTTACTCCCAGCTTTTTCAGACCCTTTGCTACCTGGCCGACCGGAAATATGGCGGCAGGCTGCCGGTTCATGTCCACTGCATCATGGACGAGTTCGCCAATATCGCGCTGCCCGATGAGTTTGACAAAATCCTTGCCACTATGCGGTCCCGGGAAATCAGCGTGTCCATTATCATCCAGAATATGGCGCAGCTGAAAGCCCTGTTCAAGGATAGCTGGGAATCTTTGGTGGGCAACTGCGATACCCTGCTGTATTTAGGCGGCAATGAGAAAGAAACTCACAAATACATCTCGGAGCTTATGGGCAAGGAAACGCTGGACACCCGGACCTATGGGCAGAGCAAAGGGCGAAGCGGCAGCTTCAGCATCAACGACCAGCAGACCGGACGGGAGCTTTTGACGCCCGATGAGGTCCGGCTGCTGGACAACCGGAAGGCCCTGCTCTTTGTCCGGGGAGAACGCCCCATTCTGGACGGGAAATTTGACCTGACACGGCATCCCAACATCCGGCTCACCGAGGATGGCGGTGCCGTGCCTTACGATTACACGAAAACTTCCGGCGCAAGGGACGACCTTTCTTCTCTGCCGGAACAGGCAAACGATTGGGAACTGCTGGAACCGGACGATTTCCTAAGTCCCCGAAACACTTGATGGGAGGTATGTCTTTGAAGAAACCAAGCAATCAAAAATCTGTTGTTTTACCCCGATCTGTCCGCACTGGCCTGATTCTGTACAGTGCGGCAGTCTGCCAGCTCTGTTTTCCGTTGTCGGCCATGGCGGCCAGCGACCCTCTAACTGCGGTCAACAACCTTTCCACCTTCATCTTTTCTCTGATCCGGGCAATCGGTTTAATCCTGCTGGGTTGGGGTGTGGTGCAGGTGGGACTCTCCTTCCAGAGCCACGACCCATCCCAGCGTTCCCAGGGATTTTTGACCCTTGCCGGTGGTCTGGTCGTCACTTTTGCCAAAGAAATCCTCGATTTGATTACGGCGTGACTGGAGAAAAAATGGAAAGTTTTACTCGATTTTTTTCAAAAAATCGTGGGGTTGAGGGGCAAAGCCCCCCACCGCTTTCCGCAGAAAGCGGAATCCTGCTCTTTGTGCCTCGGGCGCAAATTATTCATAGAAAAACGAAATCATGAATTGGCTTGTCAATTCATGATATACTGGTTGTTTTAGGGAGAAATTTCATGTCTGGAAACTGGGTTGTTGACAACTTAAACTCTGCCCTTGAAACCTGGAATGACAAGCTGGGAGAGATCTGGCAGCTGCTCACCCAGGACCCCGCCTCCTTCAAGGGCGGCGGGATCTGGGATGTGATGCTGGATATTCACGGCGCTCTGCAGGGAATTGGTTATGGACTTCTGGTCTTGTTTTTCGCAGCCGGGATGGTGAAAACCTGTTCTTCCTTTGCCGATCTGAAACGTCCCGAAGTGGCGGTGAAGCTCTTTATCCGGTTTGTGCTGGCCAAAGCTGCGGTGGGATATGGTCTCACCCTGATGCTGACCCTCTTTTCCATCATCCAGGGCATGGTGTCCACCATTATCACCGAATCCGGTCTGTCGGGAAGCAGCGGAACTACGCTACCCCAGGAAATCATTGACAAAATCAATGATGTGGGCTTCTGGGAAAGTGTTCCCCTCTGGGTGGTGACGCTGCTGGGAAGTCTGTTCATTACGGTGCTGTCCTTTGTGATGATTCTGACGGTGTATTCCCGGATGTTTCGGCTTTACATGTACACCGCCATTGCGCCGGTGCCGTTGTCCGCCTTTTCCGGGGAACCCACCAGCAGCATCGGGAAGAACTTTCTCCGGTCCTATGCCGGGGTTTGTCTGGAAGGCGCGATCATTGCGCTGGCCTGTGTTATCTTCTCGTTGTTTGCTTCCTCGCCGCCAGCAGTGGATTCCAGTGCTTCAGCGGTGACTGCCGTTTGGAGTTATGTAGGGGAGTTAATCTTCAACCTGCTGGTTCTGGTGGGGGCAGTCAAGATGAGTGACCGCATTGTCAAAGAGGTCGTTGGAATTTAAGGAGGCTGATCATTTATCGAGATAAAAGTCATTAAAGAGATCCGGGACTATCAGGAATCCATCTTTTTCGGATTGAGTCTGCGGCAGTTTGTCTGTTCTTTGCTGGCGGTTGGCGTTGCAGTGGGACTGTTCTTCTGGCTGAATCCTCTGCTGGAAACCGAAACCACCGGCTGGCTCTGCATCCTGGGCGCTGCGCCTTTTGCCGCCTGCGGATTCTTTCATTACCACGGCATGACTGCCGAGCAGTTTGCCTGGGCATGGGTGAAATCCGAGATTCTCTTTCCCAAAAGGCTGGTGTTCCGGTCGGAAAATCTTTATCTGGAACTTCTGAGGGAGGAATGCCTATACTCAAAACACTGAGCAGATCCATCAAACTGGACCGGGAAAAGTTTCAAATTCCACGATCCGTACAGCAAGCCATTCCCATCCGCCGCATCTGGCCGGATGGGATTTTTCAGGTGGGAAACCGCTTTTCCAAGAGCTTTTCCTTCACCGACATCAATTACCGGATTGCAGGTAAAGAGGACAAAACAGACATGTTTCTGGATTACTCGGAACTCCTCAATGCCCTGGACCCCGGTGTTTGCGCCAAGATCACCATCCACAACCGCCGGATCAACAAGGGGGACTTTGAGCGTTCCCTCCTGCTTCCCATAAAGGGGGACGGGCTGGATCGTTACCGGAACGAGTACAATGAAATGCTGCTGTCCAAGGTTACCAGTGTCAGCAACAGCATCATCCAGCAGCGGTATCTGACGGTCAGTGTCCACAAGAAGAACATTGACGAAGCCCGGACCTATTTTTTCCGGCTGGGAACCGACATTCTTACTCATTTCTCCCAGCTTTCCTCCATTGCCCGGGAACTGGACGCATCCAGCCGCCTGGAACTCCTCCGGGATTTCTTTAAGGGCGGAGAACCTGCCGCCTTTGCCTTTGATCTGAAAGAGCAGATGAAGCAGGGACACAGCTTCAAGGACTGGATTTGTCCCGATTCCATGGAGTTTCAGCAGGACTATTTCCGGATGGACAACCGCTGGGGGCGTGTTCTGTATTTGCAGGGCTATGCTACCTACCTGAAGGACTCCATGGTCTCGGAACTCTGTGACCTGAATCAGAGCCTGATGCTGTCCATTGACCTTCTGCCCATCCCCACCGATGAAGCGGTGAAAGAAATCCAGAACAAACTGCTGGGGGTAGCCACCAATGCGGCCAACTGGCAGCGGAAGCAGAACGCTGCGTTCAATTTCTCGGCAGTTCTGCCCTATGATATGGAGATGCAGCAGAAAGAAACCACCGATCTGTTAAAGGATCTCACCACCCGGGATCAGCGGATGATTTTCGGACTGGTGACTTTGGTGCATACGGCGGACAGCAAGGAACAATTGGACAGCGATACCGAAGCGATCTTGTCCATTGCCGGGAAAAACCTCTGTCAGATGAGCATCCTGCGCTGGCAGCAGAAGGATGGACTGGATACGGTTCTGCCTTACGGCTTGCGGAAAATCCAGGCGTTCCGTACCCTGACCACCGAAAGCACGGCGGCTTTGATGCCATTCCGGGCACAGGAAATCATGCAGGCAGGAGGCATCTACTACGGACAGAATGCGGTTTCCAAAAATATGATTGTGGCAGACCGTCGCAAGCTATTGAACGGCAACAGCTTCCGTCTCGGCGTCAGCGGTTCCGGAAAATCCTTCAGCGCCAAGGAAGAAATCGTCAGCATTGCCTTGTCCACACAGGATGACATTCTGATCCTGGACCCGGAATCAGAATTCGGATTTCTGGTGGAGGCTCTGGGCGGCGAAGTGATCCGCATTTCTGCCGCTTCAGACACCCATCTGAACGCCATGGATATGGATCGATCCTATGGAGATGAGCGCAATCCCCTTATTGAAAAATCGGAGTTCATCCTATCCCTGTTTGAGCAGCTTATGGGGGCAGGCAATGCCTCCGCCAGAGAAAAATCCATTCTGGACCGCTGTGCTTATGAGGTGTACCGGGACTATATGGCGCGGAACTTTGAAGGAGAGCCGCCTACCCTGAAGAATTTGTACGCGGCACTGCTCCGGCAGCCGGAACCGGAAGCCAGAGGATTGGCATTGTCCTCTGAACTTTTCATTACGGGAAGTTTGAACACATTCGCCCAGCAGACCAACGTGGACACCAAAGCCCGGATCATTGCCTATGACATCCGGGAACTGGGAGAACAGCTGATGCCCATTGGGATGCTGGTGACGCTGGACGCCATTTTCAACCGGGTGATTCAGAACTGGAAGAAGGGCAAGACCACCTGGGTGTTTGCCGACGAGTTTTACCTGCTGTTCCGGTACCAGTACAGCGCCGACTTTTTCTACAAGCTGTGGAAGCGGATCCGGAAATACAATGGGCTGGTGACAGGACTGACCCAGAATGTGGATGAACTGCTCCGGTCGGACACAGCCAGATTGATGCTGGCAAACAGTGAGTTTCTGATTCTGCTCAATCAGTCCGCCACCGACCGGGAGGAACTGGCAAAGCTCCTGAACATTTCAGAAAACCAGCTTTCCTACATCACCAATGTGGCGGCAGGCTGCGGCCTTATCCGCTGTGCCGGGAACATTGTCCCTTTTGAAAACAGTTTCCCCCGGGATACCCGACTCTACCGGCTGATGACTACCAAGCCGGATGAGGCGATGCGGGGATAGTTTGCGGGAAATCAGGACAAAACCGGAGGGGAATCCCAAAGTTTTGGAACGCACCGCCCGCATTCCAAAATCCGCCATGAAAACCCTGTGGATCAAATCCAGGGGGAAAATTGCCGGCAAACAGCAGGAATCCCAAAACGAACCGGCCAATACCGCCGGGGAGCAGCTGCTGTCCGGCATGGAAACTGCCGCTCAAAAAGGTGTCCGCCTGAGCTATCGCGGCGGGAAAAAGCTGGCGCGGGATACTGCCCGGAAGATTCGGGAGAAGCGGGACACCGGCATCAAGGCGGAAATCCGTTCCGCACAGCAGATGGGGCGCTCTGCGGGAAAGGCGGCAAAATCCGGCCCCAAAACAGTCCGCTCCTCTGCCCGGACAGCGGAACGCACCGTCAAAACCGCAGAGCAGACCGGGAAATCGACGGTGAAAACCGCGCAATACACCGCAAAAACCGCCCGGCAGACCGCGCAGGCGGCGGTGAAAACAGCTAAAATCGCGGTCCCGGCGGTCAAGGCCGCCGCGAAGGCGGCTGCCGCCGGGGCAAAGGCAGCGGTAAAAACAGCAGCCGCAGCAATACAAGTTGCGGCTGGGGCGATAAAAAGCGCTGCGGCCGCCATCGCTGCGGGCGGGTGGATTGCGGTGCTGGCGGTCACGGTGGCCTGCTGCGCCGGGATGCTGCTGCTTCTCCTGCTGGGCGGGCAGCAGCCGAGGACCAGCTGGGAAGGGACCGGGATCTTCGACTGGCCGCTGCCGGGGGATTTTTCCATCACCTCCCCCTTCGGGGAACGGGGGGATCCCTTCACAGGCGAACTCTCCTTCCACGACGGGGTGGACATCGCCGCGCCGGAGGGAACGGCCATTCTGACGGCAGCGGATGGGGTTGTCACTGCCGCCAACCGCACCGATCCCTGGGGCGGAAGCTATGGGTACTATGTGAGAATCCGGCACGATGAAACTTATGAGACTCTCTACGCCCACTGCGCCGAGGTGCTGGTCAGGGCCGGGCAGGAGGTGCGGCAGGGGGAGATCATCGCGTTGGTGGGGAGCACGGGCAATTCTACCGGGAGTCATTTGCATTTTGAGGTGAGGGAAGGCAGGGATAAGGTAGATGCTATGACGTTTTTTCAAAAGAAACCTTTACCTGAGAATACTTCCCCATAGAATAAGCGCCGGGTCACAGCCGGGATCTGTTTCAGCAGATGGCGAGAGAAGAATTGTCCTGGCTCTTTATGAAGCACCTGCATCATTACTATGTGATGTGACAACATCTCGAATTTTTTCAATATCATCTTTCATGTCGGAAATGATATTCAGCTTCTGGGTAAGCTCCTCAATAATTTTTTGATAATTTTGTTCTCGCTCATCTTGTTTGGCATCCCGCTTTTCTTGCGCACGCAGAATAAAGAAAATGAGGGCAAGACTTAATGCAGCCCAAACGCCGTTAGATGCTGCCACATCTAAAAAGAAATTTTCCACGATTACATTCCTCCTTTTCTGTAAGATATCCTAAGCTCATGGAGCGCCCGATTTTTTGTTCTGTTGACAGCCTGTCTGGTAATATGTAGTTTCTCAGAAAGCTCTGTTTCTGAATACCCATAAACGTACTCGGCAATCAGAATCTGTTTTTGAAGTTTTGTGAGAGCTTTGAAAAACTGTTCCAGTTCGGTCAAATCTTCAAATGGAACACCATCCGGAAGTATAACCGCTGTCTCCTCCAACGGCTGTTCACGGCCTTTATCCCGATAATATTTATGACAAAGATCAAAACAGTGGTTGTTCATCGTTGTCTCAATGTACTTCAACAGGTATTTATCCTCCTGGTTGCGCATATCTCTCAAACTGATCTTATGGATTAGCTCCAGAAACACAAGCTTCATATCCTGTTCCGCATCCTGATATTCGTAAGGCAGTTTGTGTGCGAGACGACGGATCAACGGCAAAAAACGTTCGATCAATATTTCCATATCCACTTTTTCCAGTTTTGCTTTTTCAATTAATTTCACCAGTTTTTTCATAAAAATCCTCTTTATTTTTTAAGGACTGTTAAGAGGATTTTTTGTAAACCTTAAAATGTCAGAAAATGCAAAATATGTGAGATTAACATACTGAGTAAAAAGAAAAACATGGCATAACAAGAATATAACTCATAATATGATTTATACGTTATTTATAAAATCCCAAAAAGGGCTACAATAACATGTATAAAGTGAGAATATATTGTGGGGTGCCGAAAATATGGAATTGGATTATAGGGCAATAGGGGAACAAATTCGTCAGCGACGACAGAGGAAAGGCTTGACACAGAGTTCTTTGGCGGAACAGGCCGGGATAGAACCATCTAATATTTCACACATTGAACGAGCAACATCACGGATTGGGCTGAGCACGCTGGTAAAGATTGCGAATATTTTGGAATGTACGACAAACGATTTATTGTGCGACAGTCTGGAATATGAGCGGCACTCCTTTGAAAATCAGCTGCTGAACCTTTCCAAAGACTGCTCACCAAAGGAACTGCGAATCATTACGGATCTGACCTCAGCTTTGAAAGATTCTCTGCGCAGGAGAAATATGGACTAACAGCAACGAAAACTCTCGACCAGATAGAAGATAGGCAAAACCGCCTGAAGAAAAGGATTGAAGTATTCAAAAAGATGTGATAAAATAGAATAAAAATCCAAAAGAGTGCTATATTCAATATTTTCACAATATTTTTATGTTCCATGTTGCAATTTTGCTTTTATGCGTCTTTTATATAGGGAAGGTAAAAATTGCGCGATGATATCAAAACCTATTTGGCGTTTGTATCCGTCCCGATGTGCGGAAAATCGGAGATGGCTCTCATGGCGGCGAAAAAGCAGAACAGCCGCAACCGGAGCAGAACGAAAGTGGGGTATCGTTCCCGCAGGAGGAACGATACCCCGGCGCTGGAAATCCTTTCCAAGCAAATTCAGTCGGCGGAAACGGCTCCGTGCCAGCCGCCGCAGGGACAACAGGAGGAATGTGGAATGAAACGAATGCTTTCCGTTTTGCTCTGTGCGATGATGCTGGGCGGACTTGCGGGGTGCAGCGGGATCGGGGAGCCGGCCAGCAGGCAGGAAAGCTCTGCAGCTTCGCAAGAAGAAAGTGTGGGATCACAGGTTTCAGTAGAATCATCCGGAGAAACCGCGCCGGAAACGCCCTGGCGGTACACCGCAGAAAATCCAAAAGAATGGGATCTCGCTGCTGCACTCGCAAATTTTACCCGGCAGCTTTCGTTGGAGGAACTTTTGGCCTCTCTCCCGAATTCCACCATCCCTGAAGCGCCTGAAGGCGCGATTATGAAACAGGTTTACAGCGAGGGTTGGAGTTTTTTGGGTACAGAGGGTGTCCTCTCGGCCACCTATCAGGATGATCCGGAGGGTGAGGGAATCCTTCTATCCACACTGGATTACTGGGCGCTTAACTATAAGCTTCAAACCTATGCGAAGATACTGGATGGGATCAACGCGATGAAACTTCCCGGCGTAGAGAATTATGAACAATTGCCGCTTGCCCTCACTGATATTTTTTTAAACGAACAAGGAGGTTACCTTCCTATTGAAGAATATTCGGAGCCGTATCTGCCCACAAATGCGAATACGTATGGAGCGACTCTGTTGGCAGACGGCGCTGGTGAGAAGGCGTATGCAATTGAATGTATTTTTTGGAGTGGAGACAAAGCGGAGAAATTTTGCCCTAATCCGCTCAAAAAAGACGCTCCGGAGGTCCTGTCCGGCATCATGATCCGACTTTCTTATACAACAGATGTCGGGGTATAAGGTCAGACGGGCACTAGGAGTGATAATCAGGCAGATAGAGCCTGGGGTCAATGACGCCGATATTGCCCATTCCTGTATAGCCGCTGTAACCCGGTTTCATGGAGGTTCTGGAGCCGACGCCGAGATTAAAATGCAAATGTGTGTTGCTGGAGTACCCCGTATTGCCCATATATCCAATTACCTGCCCTTTTGTGACTGTAGCTCCCTGAGAAACCGCAATTGAGTTCATGTGCATATACACTGTCTGCACATACGGGCCGGATGCAATGCTGGTATTCGGGTTGTAGTGGTTGATACAGAGCAGATTTCCCATTGACTCCATAGAGTTAGAATCTCCATCTGGATAAATATTGCCGTTATAGTTTTGCCTAAAAGCAACGATCCCGTCTGCAAAGGCGTAGATGGCGGTCCCGGTGTCACCTATGATGTCAATACCTCTGTGCGAAGCGCCGCTGAAGCCCCGGCTCAATGTCCGATGGCTTGTATCGGTAGGATACCCGTAATCGCCGCTTCCCCCGCCCGAAGACACCTCCTCAAACTTCCACTGCTGAGAGGCGGAGCTGCTGCTGGCCGCCCAGCAGACGTTTGCGCCGCTTGCGTTGCTGGCGGCTGTGAGGTAGTAGTTGTAGTTCGCGAGCTTGATGCGGTAAATGTTGCGGCTCGCGTCGACAGCCTGTAAGGTGAGGAGAGCATCGTACTCGTTGCCCTTGACCGGGTACAGGTCACAGTTATTGTTATTGGGCGGGTAGATATTCAGGCCGTATGCCTTGTTGAGCATGGAGAGCAGCTGGTAGCCGCCTGTCACCGGCTGGGTAAACCACTGCTGATCCGGGTCGGGGGTTTTGCTGTAGAGGGTGACGTTCTGGTGATTGCTCACCGCGCCGGATCCCCAGCGGTTCAGATAGAAGCTGCCGCCGGCGTAACCGGAGATATAATATACTTTACCGTTTAAAACTGCCATAATGGAAACCTCCTTTTGCCGGGAGGGAGGCTCCCTCCCGGGCGTTTGAAATGAATGAAATGTTGTTACAGCACCTGCTGGTCGGTCAGAGTGGTGAGCTTGCCGTCGTAGAGCCAGAGGACCGCACCGTCGTCGCCGACAACGCGAACGAGCAGCTTGTCCGGATCAGAAATCTGGTTGGAGCCGCTGTAATCGGCGCGGGCCAGGTTGATCTTGCTGGTGGAATTGAAGGTCCCGGTGATACCGATCTGAGGCATGGTGGAGATGGTCTTGAGGGTAGTGCCATCGTAGATCTTGATTTCAGAGACGTTGATGTAGTTATCACCCGCCCCGTAAGTCTTCTTCACATCCTCAAGATAGATACCTTCCGGAACGCCGCTGCTGTTAAAGCGAATGTTCCACTTATGTTTGCCGTTCAGCCTGCCGCTGCGGAAGAAGGGGGTAGCGGAAACCAGCAGGCCGTTCTGGAAGACCCACTGAATGTTGTTGGCCGTGAAGGTGACGCGGGCGGATTTGTAATTCGTGATCTCCGTGTACTGACTCTTTTTGGAGTAGCTCTTGTCCGTATCGTTGAAGTCCGTCTTGTTGCTGTAATAACGGAGGCGGCCGTTGGTGTCAAACCAGAGGACGCGGGCGGAGACGTTGCTGCTGCCGATGCGGAGCGTGACAGTCGTACCAAAAGGCCAAAAGCGGTCGGTATGACCATTCCGGCCAAAAACGGTACCATCGAGAGGGCTGTAGGTGTAGCCGATGTAGGTGCCGTTGTAGAACTTGGGGTGGGCGGTGGTGTTCGGCTGCATTTTGAAATATCCAGCGGCCTTATCAATGTAGTAGCACTCATCCTCATCGTGGTAATAGGTGCTGGGTTTGATTATTTCTTCGATTTCGTTCTCATCGCTCTGTCCCACAATATCAAAGCGTGTGCCGTTGACAGTGTTGTAGTCAAAGTTGACATTGATATAGGACAGGGCGGGGATATACAGGCCCATGTTGGAGTAACCACCCTGTCTGTTGGGGTCAACCGTCCATTCGTCCGAGCCATTGGTCGGGAAAGCCTCCATGGGGATGCCTTTGTAGACACACTTCACATGGTTGTGGATGTGACCGGCAAAGCAGCCGATGACATGGCCGTTGCTGAAGGAGAAGTTATAGGTCGTGCCGTTGGGTGCCGTATACGACTGATGCCGTCTGAACGCCTGCAGAAGGGTGAAAAGGTTACGCACAGTATTATTAAGAGAGCTTTCGTTTTTGCTCCAACAAGGGTTGAGGTTCCAACCCTTCTCAGGAATCACCCCGGGAAATAGCGGCTGATGTGTCAGGACAATGACGTCCCAGTTTTCGCCGAGGGTGGACATCCGTTGCGCCATTTCATTGATCTGCCGGTCGGGAATTTCCATGAGGTTCAGGTCATCGTTGCCGCTGTCCAGGCCGAAGACGATAATTTCCTTTGCAGAGTCTTCATAGATCTGCAGTTTCAGGCGATACGCCCCATTCTCATCGCGCGAATTCTTGTTCCAGCCCATCGTGGCGGTATCGTGGTTGCCGCGCAGCGCAATGTTTGCTTCGACGGACATGGTTTCGGGGATATCAAAATCCCCTGCAACCCAACCGGCGGTGTTGTCGCCGAGGTCAAAGTGAACGGTGGTGCCATCCACCCCGTTGCGGAAACCCCAGGGATAGCCGTGGGTGTCGGTGGTGACGTAGTATCTCACTACGCCGGATTTGTTGTAAGCTGCCATAATTTTTACCTCCAATGTTTTTTTCAGTCGTAATTTTGTGATTTTGAATGTTGGAAGCGGTCGTCAGCCGCGGGAATTCTCCACGGGAATCCCCTCCTTTCTGTTATTGGAAAACCTTCTCAACAGCGAAGCAGCGGAATTTCAGTTGGGCTGTTGTTCTGTTGAGGAATGCTTTTGTTCTATAAAGACAAAGAAAATAGTGATTTGTAAACCTCGCTCCAAAAAAGTTTTGAAATTTTTTGAGAATTTAGAAAAGAGGCGTTTGAAATGAGAAGAATTTGGAAGATGATGCTGTTGACCGTGGTGATGAGTCTGGCGGTTTGCCTGTGCGGAGCCTTTTCCGTGTCAGCGGAAAAGGTCAGCGGGGAACCGGCAGAGGGATTTTTTTGGGAATTGGACACAGAAACAGGCATCTTGACGTTTTCCGGCACATATTCTTCGGAATTAAATCACTTAAAATACCCGGAATTTTTGGAAAAAGACACTTGGGGCGCGTATGAGGACCAGATTCGCCATGTCTTTTTTGACGGGGTGTCCGACACCATCGGCTATGGTATGGGTAAGGTTGAAACGGCCAGTGGTCATATCAACCAGAAGATTTTCTGGGAGATTAACTGTGTCGATCGCACACTTGAAATCACCGGAGCTGGAGAAATCTCCTGTTCCCCATGGCTGAACTTCACATTATTTCCCAGCAATACTTTTCAGAAGTTTGCCCGCATTACCATTGGAGACGGCTTGACAGGACGGCTATCCAAAAAAGGTATTTATACAGATGTTTTTGAGGTTGGAAAGGATCTTCAGATTGAGAATTCGGGTGCTACAGCCCTGAAGTCCTATGTTCTCAGTCCGCAAAACCCCTATGCTTCCACCTATGAGGGCTGTTTGTACAGCAAGGATTTCAGCAGATTGCTTAGCTGTCCGAGCGGTCAGGCGGTTCCCAAGCTGCACCCAGATGTTAAAATTATTTCAGAGTACGCCTTTTTTTCTGAAGAAATGGATCTGATTGTTCTGCCGTGGGGCGTTACAACGATCGAGCAGGACGCCTTTATGTTTATCGGAACTCCGCCTACGCGCGTGATTCTTCCGGATACCGTAACATCCATGCAACAGACCGGCGCGGGCGGAAAAGATAACTCTGTTCTGTTCACATATTCCAAATCAAACACCGTGGCGGCAAATGCAGTCGGTGGGAAAACAACCTATACTGAACGCCCCATCTTCGACCCCGTCGACTCCCTTTACGAATATTATCCCGACCACGTCTCCCCGCCGCAGAAGCCGGATGCGAGCGAGCCCGCCACCGGCGACCCGACCAACCCGTCGAGCAGCCCCGACGACGCCAAGCCTGTCGACAAACCTACCGGCGGCACCTCAAAACCAACAGAACCTTCCAAACCAACCGAACAGTCCAAGCCCGCCGAGACATCAAAGCCATCGGAAACCTCCAAGCCGGCATCCAAACCCGCCGAGCAGTCGAAGCCTGCCAGTTCGACGCCGGAGCCATCGAAGCCTGCATCCTCTCTTCCTGCGGAGAGTAGCGAGACGGAGATTTCGTCCGAATCTTCTATCTCGGAAAGCGCGGAGTTGTCCGAATCCTCCGCAGAATCCTCTGGGGAATCCAGCGAGGAGGTCAGCCGCGTCGAAGCGCCCGATGTCGAGAGCAGCGGCGGCGATTTCAGCTGGCTCCTCCCGATTGTCATCGCCCTGGCCGCCGCGGTCGCGGTGCTGGCGGTGATTCTGATTCGGGTGCTGAAAGGGAAATAGACAAATCCATCGGATGCGGATGGATTTTCTAGGGGGGAAAGCGATCCGCCCCATAGAAGCCCGGATTAAAAGAGGCTTACAGCACCTGCTGGTCGGTCAGTGTGGTGATGAACGGGATGATCCCGCTGCTCTGCGCCCTTGTGGCAGTGGTTGCAGCGGCCGCAGTTATTTTGTTTATCATCCGGAAGAAGAAATAACAGTCATATCAAGTATGCTGAAAAGGGTCACCTGAAGGGGGACCCTTTTTAAAAGTTATAAGGCTTCATCTTATTCTCCATACAATTTTCGATTCAAATCAAGCCCCGATTTTTGTCCGGTTGACAGCTTGTCTTGCAGCATGCAGTTCCTCAGAAAGTTCCGTATCCTGATACCTATAAGGTGGTCTGTGTGCAGCATGCTGGATTAAGGTGTGAAATATACACTGGACAGTTTTATAATCTCATCTCCCTCAGTTTTCCGTAAACCCATAAAATCCAATGCTGCTAAAATTATTAAAGATTCATATATTGCTTAAAGAAAAATACACAGGAAAATTGGAATATAACTCCTAATATGATTTGTGTGTTATTCTAGCAATCCCAAAATGGGGCTATAATAACACGTAGAGAAATTGATGAAATCGATTGGGAGGTTTTGGGGATGGAACTGGACTATGTAGCGTTAGGAGAACGGATTCGCCAGAGGCGGCAGGAAAAAGGTTTGACGCAGGGCTATGTGGCGGAACAAGCCGGAATCGAGTCTTCTAACATCTCCCACATTGAACGTGCGGCGTCAAAGGTTGGGCTGGGTACACTGGTAAAGATCGCGAATATTTTGGGTTGCACGGTAAATGATTTGCTGTGCGACAGTCTGGAATGTGAGCGGCACGCCTTTGAAAATCAGCTGTTGGATCTTTCTAAAGACTGCTCACCGAAGGAACTGAGAATCATTACCGATCTGGCCTCAGCACTGAAAGATTCTTTGCGCAAAAGAGATATGGACTGTGGACTTACTATTCATCAGGAATGAAGAAGCAAATTCTTTTAATAAATTATAAATAGGATGATGATATGTTAGCTTTTTTACTGCTTATTGAAGATGACAGCGAAAAAGAATTTCTAATTTTGGTCTACAAGAGATATTTTGCCTTTATAAAAAAGCGGCTTACAGACGCAATTCCAGCAGACGACGTGGAGGACTGTATTCAGGATTGTTTTGTCCGGCTGGTCAACAATGTTCATCAGCTTCAAAAACTGAGCCAGCAGCAGATAACAGCATACATATATCAGACCATTCGAAGTGTCGTTGTAGATTACGCCAAGAAGAAAAAACTGCTGATTATCGACTATGATATCGATATTGCCCCGGATCGGGAAGACCGGTCTTCGGTTGGAAAGGAAATAGAGGGCAGAGAAGCTTACGAGTTCTTGTTCAAGGGATTTCATACACTGCCGGAAGTTGACCAGATTATTCTGCGTGGTCTGTACCAGGATGATATGAGTCGCGATGAACTGGCAAAAATGCTGGGAATCAAGCCGGCCAGTATCCGAACATACATCAGCCGCGCCAAAAAGCATGCACTGCAATTGATGCGAGGTGAGTTTGATGAAAAGTGATGCCGTATTTCAAGAAAAGTACGACGATTTGAAGCTCCAAATGGCGATGCACTTACTGAGGGAAAAAGAGCTCGAAGCAGCAGAGGAAGAAATTAAGGCGTTGAATGCGCAGCCAGAGTATCAGCCCAATCCGCAGGAAGAACAGATGATGATGAAAGTCATTGACCGCACGCTGCAACGGCAAAGATGGAAACACGCTTTAAAAACAGCAAGCCGGATGATTCAGAAAGTGTCGGTATTTTTAGTCATTCTTCTCATTGGAATTGGCACAACAGTCATTACAGTAGAAGCAATTCGCGTGCCCTTTATCAACTGGCTGATTAGTTTACAGGAGAATTCAACCACGATCCATTTCAGCGAAGAAGGTGATGTGACCGATATAACATTTGGCTATCTGCCGGAAGGGTACCAAGCATCGCTTGTATCGACAGATTCGCAAGCAACCTATTATTCGATTGAGAATGAAGCGGGGAACATAATCTTTTTGATGATTCATTCTATAGATGCTGGGATAAATGTTAATACAGAAAATGCGGAGGTATCCGAATTTTCGTTAAATGGACAAAAAGCAACCAGTATAATCAAAGAAAGTAAAAATACGCTTGTATGGTCTGTAAGAGAATATTCCTATATGCTGGAAGGGCAGCTTGCCATTGAGGAACTGATACGGATTGCTGAAAATATGGCGGGATAAAATGATAGCACGGATAAAACGGCTTTGGCTTTTAAAACCAAAGCCGTTTTTTGTTGCATTTCCCAACAACATCGTCTATATTATTGAAGACATATTTAGGAGGAGTTTTATGAAAAAATTTTTGGCAGCTCTGGTAGGCGCGGGAATCGCTTTCACAACCATGTTGGGCAATCCTGTATCAGCAACCAACATTGATACAGATGTAGGTGGGACTGTTATTGAAACACGCTATCAGGAAATCAGCTATATTGTAGCTGATATTTCGATAAAAAATGGCGTCGTTTTTTCTACCGGTTCCTATCATGTTTGGCTGGAAAACCCAGAGGTAAAACTGAAAGTTATCGTACAGGAATCCGCCAATGGAAAAGACTGGGAAGATGTAAAATCAGAAAGGTATACTATCTCTCTCCAGAGAGATGATGCGACAATCTTATATAAAGCCATTGACAGGCATTTCTATCGAACAAAAGTCGTGCTGGACGTTTACGATTCAAGTGGAAATTATATTGAAAGCGGCGATGTATGCAGTAATTCAAAACCGTATTTTGAATAACGTACTATCCTCTATCAATACTCTTGGGAGGTTCCTGACACCACGTGCGGCAGGAAAGCAAAATCCATAAAAGCCGCCCCGACAATCAAATAGAATCTCTAAGCACATCTGTTTCAAAAAAACGGATGTGCTTTTTTGCGCCCATTTTTGGGCGGGATGGCCCCGCGCGCCGCCTCCGGCAATCTGAATGGAAAAAATTCAGATTGAACGGAGGATTTTTATGTCGTACAACAAAGCGAGAGCCGAAAAGGAATGGCTCAAATGGAAGGAAGCAGAAGAAAAGAAACTCAGGGAACTGGGCGTGGACGAGGATACCATCCAGCGGCTCCATACATATGATTGGGAGGAATTTAAAAAGGAACGCCGGTTTTTGGAGCGGTGGAAGGAATGGTCCCCCGATGTCGAATGGATTTCCACTGACGATATCGAGCTGCCCGCTAAAAACGCGGAATCTCTGCTGGACAGCATCGAAGATGTCCGGCTTTTCCAAGCGCTTCAGTCAACGGACAAGCTTACCCTCCAGATCATCCTGCTGAAGCTGGACGGCTATAACAGCAGGGAGATTGCTGAAAAAATTGGGCTTTCTTCCAAAGCGGTAAATTTAAGAATGGTCCGCCTCAGAAAAAAACTCAAAAAAATTTTTTAGGTGCGAAGCTTTTGGGTCTCTCCCAGCGGCTATATATTGAAAGGGTCAAAAAAGCCCTTTTCAAGAATCTTGACAACCGAATACCAGCCATGCGGGTACGTTCCCGCCCAGACGAGCGACGCGGAAAAAGCGCGATGACGAACAGCCAGACTGCCCCCAGAAGCGACAGCCTGTGCTGATTCCGAGCGATCAATTTTGACCGGAAAGAGGATGGGACATCCTTTTCGCCAGGACTCCGGGCGGGGGAACAATGATACGCGATATCGTCTGCCCA
>OLGA01000959.1_pt1 | contig 23608 bp, 18 predicted proteins | sample 1604881 | NCBI WGS metagenome assembly OLGA01 (sample SAMEA3888896, study PRJEB22519) | human gut metagenome | biome: human gut; feature: human-associated habitat; material: faeces | place: Denmark | collected 2009 | reverse complement strand
CATGGAGTTCAAGGTGGTGAAAATCAACCAGGAGTTCCGTAACGTGGTTGTATCGCACAAGGCGCTCATCGAAGAGGAGCTCGAAGCGCAGAAGAAGGAAATCATGTCCAAGCTCGAAAAAGGTCAGATACTCGAAGGTACGGTCAAGAACATAACCTCCTACGGCGTATTCATCGACCTGGGCGGCGTAGACGGACTTATCCATATCACCGACCTCAGCTGGGGCCGCGTGAACCATCCGGAGGAGGTCGTACAGCTCGACCAGAAACTCAACGTGGTCATCCTCGACTTCGACGACACGAAGAAACGTATCGCCCTCGGCCTCAAGCAGCTCTCGCCCCATCCGTGGGAAGCGCTCGACCCGAACCTCAAGGTGGGCGACGTGGTGAAGGGCAAGGTCGTGATGATGTACGACTACGGCGCATTCATCGAAATCGCACCCGGCGTAGAGGGTCTCATCCACGTATCGGAGATGTCGTGGAACCAGCACCTGCGTTCGGCACAGGACTTCATGAAGATAGGCGACGAGGTGGAAGCGGTTATCCTCACCCTCGACCGTGAGGAGCGGAAGATGTCGCTCGGCATCAAGCAGCTCACCTCCGACCCGTGGGAAGGTATCGAAGAGCGCTACCCGGTAGGCTCGCGCCACACCGCCAAGGTGCGCAACTTCACCAATTTCGGCATCTTCGTAGAGATAGCGGACGGCATCGACGGCCTCATCCACATCTCCGACCTGAGCTGGACCAAGAAAATCAAGCATCCGGCCGAAATCACCCAGATAGGAGCCGATATCGATGTCGTAGTGCTCGGCATCGACAAGGAGAACCGCCGTCTGAGTCTGGGTCACAAACAACTCGAAGAGAATCCGTGGAACGAGTTCGAGAGCAAGTTCCCGATTGATTCCGTACACGAAGGTACCATCACCGAAATGACCGACCGCGGCGCAGTGGTCTCGCTCGGCGACAACATCGAAGGCTTTGCGCCCTCGCGCCAGCTCGCCAAGGAAGACGGCACGACCGCCAAGGTAGGCGAAACGCTTCCCTTCAAGGTAACGGAATTCTCCAAGATGACGCGCCACATCACCCTCTCGCACACGCGCACCTTCGAGGATGCACGCCGCGCGGAGGAGAAGGCCGCCAAGGATGAGAAACGTGCTTCAGCCGACGCTACCAAAGCCAATGTCAAGAAGATAAACGCTGCGGTAGAGAAGACGACGCTCGGTGACATCACCGGACTGGCCGAACTCAAGGCACGCCTCGAAGAAGCGGAGAGCGACAAGAAAGCTGAATAAACGACGACTCGAACGTATCGGGGGCCGCACCGGGTTCGGGGCGAACATTCCCGTGACAGGCCGGCTGCCGCAAACAATGGTACCATGACTTTCAAAGTGACCGTACTCGGCAACGGTTCGGCAAGGCCGACGATACAAAGACACCACTCTGCTCATGCACTCAACGTGCATGAGCAGTTTTATTTGGTAGATTGCGGGGAGGGCACGCAGTCCAGACTCATCGAATGCGGCATCCATCCCCTCAGGCTGAACGCGGTTTTCCTGTCGCACCTTCACGGCGACCACGTCTACGGACTCTTCCCGCTCATATCATCCATGGGGCTCATGGGACGGCGGACACCCCTCACGGTCTTCGCGCCGGCTCCGCTGGGTGAGGTTCTGGAGTACCATTACCGCTACTTCGACACGAACCTGCCCTTCGAGATAATCTATCGCGAGGTGGATACCCGAAAACACCTGCCGATATTCGAAAACAGTGTCATGGAGGTATGGAGCATCCCGTTGCGACACCGTGTTCCGGCAGCAGGATATCTTTTCCGGGAAAAGAGGCCGGAGCTCAACGTACACAAGGAGGCCATCGAACGCTACGGTCTCGGTATCGCACAGATAACCGCCGCCAAGCGCGGCGAAGACATTTCCGGACCGAACGGCTACACGATACCCAACGGCGAACTGACCTATCTCCCCTATGCACCGCGCAGTTACGCATATTGCAGCGATACGATGGTTTCGGGCAAAGTGGCGGACATCGTCCATGGTGTAAACCTGCTCTACCACGAGGCCACCTTTGCCGACGCGGAACGGGCGCTCGCCCGGGAGACAGGGCACTCCACTGCCCTGCAGGCCGCAAAAACCGCCGCGAAAGCCCAGGCCGGCCGGTTGCTGATAGGGCATTTCTCCTCGCGCTACAAAGACGCGGCACCCCTCGTCGAAGAGGCACGCACCCTCTTTCCCGCTACGGAAGAGGCCAAAGAGATGCACACATACGAAATACCGGCGGTAAAACACCAGTGACTCCGCACGCGTCAGCCGCACGCCTCCGCATCGAACCGGAACGGCCAGGTCCGACCGGAGACACCAATCGGCGCCATACACCCGTCCGGGTCGGACAGTCGGACGTTGCCGGCATCGTCCGTTATCCGGTCACGGTCAAATCATGTCAAAACGAAAATGAAAGGCATCTACAAACGAACCGAATACCCCACCGCTGCCCGTTCCGCCCGGGAAGAGCTCGGTCCGCCGCCGCAAGAGCGGATTGATAAGGAGACGCTGCAAGGCATCCTGTCCGCGGGCGGTCTGACCAAACAGACGAACCGTATGCTGGGCCGGCTCATCGCAGAGGAGAAGCTATGGGACGAAGCCATGGAGCTCGCCCGCTCGGACGAGGCACAGGTGGCTTTCCGCTCGGCATGGGCACTCGAATGGGCCTACACGATGGATGCACACCCCATAGAGGCACGCTTCCGTCGTTTTTTCGAGGATTTTCTGCGTTCCGACAATACGAGCGTACAACGCATCTACTCCAAAATGCTCTGCGACATGGTCCGCCGCGGTGCCGTCGCTACCGACGCCCTGCAGGCCGAAGAACTCGCAGGCAAATGTTTCGACCTGCTGACGGACGAAAAGACACCGGTAGCCGTCAAGATTTGGCAGATAGAACTGCTGGACGACCTGCGCACCCGTATCGGATGGATAGAGGAGAACCTCACGGAGATGGTACGCAGCCTGTCCGAAAATCCGGAATGCCGGCCGGCCATGGCCGCCTATGCACGACGGTACCTCAGACGTGTGACTGCAGGGAGAGCCGGAGGCAAAAGAAACGGATAGGAGATACGCCGCCGGACCGCTGCAGTCAGGCACCGGATTTGTACCGTATCATCACGCAGCCCTTCGGCCGCTGCCGCAAAAATGCTATCTTTGCACCCCAGAAGAATGACCCGAGGTATGAAAAAGAGGATACTTTTCGTCTGCATGGGCAACATTTGCCGCTCCCCGGCTGCAGAAGGAATCCTACGGAGCAAGGCCGAAAAAGCCGGTCTTGCCGAACATTACGAAATAGATTCAGCGGGAACTTACTCCGGCCACAGCGGCGACCTGCCCGACCCGCGCATGCGCGAAGCGGCCCAACGGAGGGGTTATCGCCTCACGCACCGGGCCCGTCCCGTTCTCGACGAAGACTTCTCCCGTTTCGACATGCTCATTGCCATGGACGAACGCAACTACGACGCCCTCGACCGCCTGGCCTTTACCCTCGAAGACAAAGCCAAAATTTACCGTATGACGGATTTCAGCAGCCGGCACGACTACGACCATGTTCCGGACCCCTACTATGAAGGCAGGGAAGGTTTCGAACTGGTGCTCGACCTGCTGGAGGATGCCTGCACCGGCCTGCTCGAATACACTGCCAAAGAGACGGAATCCTGACGGAAACAAGACGGCACAAGAGGGAACAAATACCCGTTGCGGCCGAACCGAAAAAGACCGACTCCTCACACGGCTCCCCTTTCCACAGGGAAGAGGCCCGCACCATCTGCAATCTCCATATTCACCACAGTTATCGCGGCCGTCGCTTCGAACCGCACCAGTGCAAAACGACATGTACACCCGCAGGGAGGTGTACATATCCGACCCCGCTCCGTATCGCCAGACATTGACATGCACTGCAAAAGATGTTTTTGCCAACGACCAAGCACCGGCCCCCGACAATAACGCAACTGTCCGCAATCAGGACACACCGTCTCTTTTCGTCCTTCTCCCGTCCTGTTCCGAACAGGACGAATACCGGGCGGCGCTTCCGTCCCGCATCCGAACCATATCGGGCCCGGCCTTTTGCCGTCTCCTGGGCCGCCATGACCGGGCATCCGCTCATTCGCCCCTTTGTACACGGTACAGCCGGGAAAGTTCCGTTAGGGATTATAAACGCATACGGCCCGCCTCCGCACAGGACGGACTATCCCATGAACATTCACGAAGCAGTTACCCCCAAGAGACAGAGGCAGATAATAAAGAGAAAGACAGGCAGACGAAACGCTGCCGGACGGGCTGCCACGGGGAGTTTACAAAAAAAGAAGTCTCCGCAAGAATGCATCCCGCGGAGACTTATGGAGAATTGCCGTATCGTTATTCGTACACTCTCGGGGTCAGTTTCCCTTCGAGCACACGCAACGCATTGCCTGCCAAGGCTTCAAGCTCGTTCTCGCCCGGCATGACCACCACTTCGGCAATGAACGACACCATGTCGCCGATATACTTGCAGACATACTTGTCATGGGCGATACCGCCCGTCAGGATAATGGCATCCACCTGCCCTTTCAGCACGGTTGCCATCGCACCGACAGCCTTGCCGACATTGTAGCACATGGCATCCTGCACAAGTGCGGCACGCTGGTCGCCCTCTTCGGCACGTTTGGATATCTCCATTGCACTGTTCGTACCGAAATGCGCCACGAAACCGCCGCGGCTGTTGATGAACTTGGCTATCTGCCTGATGTCATATTTGCCGCTCGCAGCCCACTTGGCAACAGCCAGCGCAGGAAGTCCGCCGGCACGCTCCGGAGAGAAAGGCCCTTCGCCGTCGAGCGCATTGTTCACGTCGATGACCTCGCCCTTGCGGTGAGCCCCGACCGAAATGCCGCCGCCCAAATGCACGACGATAAGATTCAGGTCTTCGTACCTCACACCCCTCTTTTCGGCATAGGCACGTGCCATCGCCTTCTGGTTCAAGGCATGGAAGATGGATACCCGCTCGATATCGGGATGGCCGGTAATCCGCGCCACGTCCTGCAGCTCGTCCACCACGACCGGGTCGGCCATATAGGCTTTCGCTCCGGCTTCCCTGGCGATATCATAGGCGAGAAGCGCACCGAGGTTGGAAGCATGCTGCCCCACCGGACGATGACGGATATCGTCTATCATCGTCTCGTTCACTTCGTAAACGCCCGACTTGACGGGCTTGATGAGCCCGCCCCGCCCGATGACCGCATCGATGTCGGAGAGCGTCACGCCGGCCTCCTTCATGGCATCGAGAATGATTTGTTTACGGAAGTCGAACTGGTCGAGCACACCCGCGAAAGGAGCAAGCTCTTCGGTCGAGTGACGGAGCGTGAGTTCACGCACGGCCTTGTCGTCCTGATATATCGCAACCTTGGTCGAGGTAGAACCCGGATTTATCGCTAATATGGTGTACATTGCTCCCTCGTTATTTTGCAGACAGACACGCGAGTGCTATCGAATACATCTTGGTCTTCTTGGAATCGCCGCGCGACGTCAGTACGCACGGTACCTTCGCCCCCATCACCATGGCAGCGAGCTCGGCACCGCCGAACTTCGTGCAGGATTTGAAGAAGACGTTACCCGCGTCGATGTTCGGGAAGACGAGGCAGTCGGCATCGCCCACTACCGGGTTGTCGAGCTTCTTGGTGGCTGCCGCCTCCTTGTTGATGGCTACGTCGAGCGCCAGCGGGCCGTCGATATAGACTTTCGTACCGAGCTGGCCGCGCTCGCCCATCTTGGCCAGAAGCGTCGCCTCTACGGAAGACTGCACGCCGGGCAGGAGCTGCTCGCTCGGAGCGATGCAGGCCACCTTGGGGACGTCGATTTCCAGCTTCTTGGCGGTCTGTATGATATATTTGGCAATGGCCGTTTTCTGTGCGAAATCCGGATAGGGAATGACCGCCACGTCGCCGATGGTCAGGAGCTTGTGGTAAGCCGGTATCTCCATCACGGTCACGTGGCTGAGCACGCCCTTCGGGGGCACGAGGCCGAACTCCTTGTTCAGAATACCCCTCATGTACTTGTCAGTGGATACGAGGCCCTTCATCAGGACGTCGCCCTTGCCCTCGCTTACCATCTGCACGGCGATGCGGACGCAGTTCACATCCACATTCTCGGCTACGATGGTGAAACGGGACATGTCGATGCCCTCGGCCTTGCATACCTTTTCGATTTCTTCCGGATTGCCGACCAGCGTGGCATCCACAATACCTGCCTCAACGGCATCATTGACAGCTTCGAGCGTGTGCGAATCCTGTCCGTAAGCTACGATGAGCCTACGTTTTCCCCTCGCCTTAGCCTTGGCTACGAGGTCATCTAAATGCTGAATCATGACTATTAAATCTGCGGTTTATACAAAGAGTTGCCAAAAATACCGATTGTCCCGCAAATAACAAAGTTTTCTGCGAATTTATTCCGTGGGACAACCGATTCGTACCGAATTGAAACAGTTACCGGAGTTTTTCTACGATATCGAAAGTATCGGTGGCGATGACCAGCTCCTCGTTCGTGGCGATAAGGGCCGCCTTGACACGCGACGCGGGTTTCGTCAGTATCGTATCCTTGCCGCGCAGGCCGCGGTTCACGTCGGCGTCGAATTCGAGACCGAGGAATTCCATACCGCTGCACACATATTCGCGCAGCGCAGGGTCGTTTTCGCCCACTCCGCCGGTAAACACCACGAGGTCGAGCCCGCCCATGGCGGCTGCATAGGCTCCCACGTACTTCTTCACGCGGTAATAGTAGACATCCAGCGCCAGCTTCGCCCGTTCGTTCCCCTCTGCGGCGGCATTTTCGATGTCGCGCATGTCGGAGGAGAGACCCGTGATGCCGAGTACGCCCGCCTGCTTGTTTATCATGCCCCACACCTCGTTGCCGGTCATGTGCTCCTTATCGGCGATGTAGGTCAGCGCACCCGGGTCCACCTCGCCGCAGCGCGTTCCCATCAGCAGGCCGTCCACCGGCGTGAATCCCATCGAAGTATCGATGCTCCGCCCGCCGTCCACGGCGGCCACCGAGGCACCGTTGCCGATATGGCAGGTCACCACCTTCGCCTTCGCGAAATCGAGACCGGCGAGTTCGCACCCTTTCTGCGCCACGAACTTGTGGCTCGTACCGTGAAAACCGTAACGCCTTACGCGGTACTGCTCGTAATATTTATAGGGAAGCCCGTAGATGTAGCTGCGGGGCGGCATGGACTGGTGGAACGACGTATCGAAACATACCACCTGCGGTATGGCCGGACAGAGCTCCTTCACGGCGTAGATACCTTTCAGGTTGGCCGGGTTGTGCAGCGGGGCCAGCTCCACGAGCTGTTCTATCCGATTTATCACCTCGTCGTCCACGAGCACGCTCCGGTCGAAGAAATCGCCGCCGTGCGCCACACGGTGTCCGACCGCCCGGATATCGTCCAGGGAGGCTATCACGCCCGATTCGGAATCGGTGATGGCCTTGAAGATAAGGTCTATCCCTTTCGTATGGTTGGGAATGTCCGTCGTGAGCTCCAGACGCGGTTTGCCCGTCGGCTTATGGGTGATGATGCCGCCTTCGATACCGATGCGTTCTACGAGCCCCTTGGCAAGAAGCGAGTTCTCGCGCGGGGAGACCATGTCGATAACCTGATACTTTATCGACGAGCTGCCGCAGTTCAATACAAGAATTACCATTTCTCCGTTAAAATGTGTAGGTTAGAATATATTAATTACATGTCATTCACAACCGCCCCTCTCCCTCACCGGGAGAGTTTGCCGCCCAGCCACAGGCCGAGACCCGCAAAAAGCAGGCATACGATTACACTGCCGGCCGCATAAGCCGCAGCCATCCCGACCTGCCCGCTACGCATCAGCCTCACCGTTTCGAGCGAGAAGGCGGAAAAAGTGGTGAATCCGCCGCAAAAACCCGCCATGGCGAACACCTGCCATCCTCCCGGCGGCAGCCAGGCAGCCAGCACTCCGATGGCGAGAGAACCCGCCGCATTGACGGCGAAAGTCCCGACAGGCAATCCGCCCCGGAGCGGCAGCGACACGACGGCAGCCGAAACGGCATATCTCAACGCACTGCCCGCAAAGCCGCCCGCACCCGCGAGCAATATCTCCTTTACCATCATCTATCCGGGTGAAACCGCCCTAATTACGCAGGTGCAAATGTAATGAAAAAAACGTGTCGCAGGCCGGGCCTGCGGGAATATTTGCACCGACGCGGCCTGTCGGCGGCAAACGACGGAAAAATGAAGACCTTCGGCCGATTCGCCGCTCCGTCTTGGAATTTTTTGCAAAAAAGAAGTACTTTTGTAGGTTGCCTGAATAGTGCCGGGCAAAGTAACGAATAAAATCCTTGAAGATGGCTACCGAGAAAACCAACATCCCTGTTCCCGAGGAACATGTCGGCGAGGCCGAAGATGTGAAGAACGTAACCGAAAGCGGGGGACGCACCGCTGTCGCAGAGGCGCCCGCCGTTCCCGCGACGGCGGAGGAGGAATCCGCGTCCGTCAAACACGAAGGGCCCGACGGGGCCGACGAAAACGAAACCGTCAATTTCGCCGACGAAGATGCGGCGCTCGATGCGGCCCAGCCCGAACTCGACATGGGCGAGGCGACCGACGAAGAACGCGCGCAGGAGGAGCACGCCGACGCGGAAACGGCCCGGAATCTGGAAGATATCTCGCGGCTGGACAAGCACCGGCTGGTGGAGCTGTTCGCCTCGCTGCTGCAATCCAAACCCGTACAGCAGATAAGGCGCGAAGCCGAAGCCATCAAGGTGGCCTTCTATAAACTCCACCGCGCCGAGAACGAACAGAAGAGGCGCGAATTCACCGAAGGAGGCGGTGCACCGGAAGATTTCGTACCGCAGCCCGATGCCGACGAAGCACGCCTCAAGGAGCTGTTCGCCGAATACCGCAGGCGCAGGGCGGAGTATCTGGCCAACATCGAAAAGGAGAAGGAGGAGAACCTCCGCACGAAACTCCAGATAATCGAGGAGCTGAAGGAGCTCGTAAACGGCAACGAAACGATGAACAGCACCTTCAACGCCTTCCGCGAACTTCAGCAGCGCTGGAGGGAGACGGGCATCGTCCCCCAGGCGAACGTCAAGGAGCTGTGGGAGACCTACAACCTGCACGTAGAGAACTTTTACAATTATATCAAGATAAACAAGGAGCTACGCGACCTCGACCTCAAACGCAACTACGAGGCCAAGGTACAGCTCTGCGAAGCGGCCGAGGCACTCATGCTCGAACCCTCGATAGTGACGGCCTTCCGCAAGCTGCAGGACCTGCATGACCAGTGGCGCGAAACGGGCCCCGTAGCCAACGAATACAAGGAGGCGCTTTGGGAACGTTTCAAGGAGGCGAGCACGCGTATCAACAAACAGCACCAGGAGTATTTCGAAAAACTCAAGGAGGAGCAGCGACACAACCTCGAACTGAAGACGGAACTTTGCGTCAAGGTAGAGGAACTCTCCTCGGAGATACTCACCACCCGCAAGGAGTGGAACAAAGCGTCCGAACGGCTCATCGAGATACAGAAGGTGTGGAAAACGATAGGCTTCGCACCGCAGAAGGACAACGCCCGCATCTACGAACGCTTCCGCAACGCCTGCGACAAATTCTTCGAGCAGAAACGCGAATTCTACGAACAGCTCAAGACCGAGATGGACACCAACCTGCAGCTCAAGACCGAAATATGCGAACAGGCCGAATCGCTGCAGGAGAGCGAACAGTGGAAGAAGACGACCGACGAACTGATAGCGCTCCAGAAAAGATGGAAAGAGATTGGTCCCGTACCGCGCCGCTATTCGGATGCTGTCTGGAAGCGGTTCCGCGCAGCGTGCGACCGTTTCTTCGAACGCAAGTCAGCCCACTTCTCCGGCGTGGACGCCCAGCACGAGGAGAACCTGCAGGCGAAACTGGCGCTGCTGACGGAGATGGAAGCGGCCGACATCAGCGAAGGCGGATTCGAAATGATAAAGGAGTTCCAAAGACGCTGGAACGAAATCGGGTTCGTACCCCTGCGGCAGAAAGACGAGGTACAGCAGCGTTACCGGGCCGTGGTGGACGGCATGTTCGCCACCCTGCGGGGCGGCGAACGCGAACGCAGCATGGACCGTTTCCGGGTGAAGGTCTCCGACATGAAGGGCAGCGGCGACAAACGGCTGCGCTTCGAACGCGACAGGCTCTACAACAAGGTGAAACAGCTCGAGAGCGACATCGCCACACTGGAGAACAACATCGGGTTCTTCTCGCGTTCCAAAAACGCCGAAGCCATGATACGCGAAGTGGAGGCCAAGATAACCAAAGCAAAACAGGAGATGGCCGATACCATCGAAAAGATAAAGTTAATCGATTCACAACAGGAGCAAGGGGATAAATAGTCATGGCTGAAAAAAGTGCACCGACCAAGTACATATTCGTCACGGGAGGCGTGGCATCGTCTCTCGGGAAAGGTATAATTTCATCGTCCATAGCACGCCTGCTGCAGGCACGCGGTTATTCGGTAACCATCCAGAAACTCGACCCGTACATCAACGTGGACCCGGGAACGCTCAATCCCTACGAACACGGCGAGTGCTACGTCACCGAGGACGGAGCCGAAACCGACCTCGATTTGGGACACTACGAGCGTTTCACCTCGATAACCACCTCGAAGGCCAACAACGTCACCACAGGCAAGATTTACCAGACGGTCATCAACAAGGAACGCCGCGGCGATTTCCTCGGCAAGACGGTACAGGTCGTACCGCACATCACCGACGAAATCAAACGCCGCATCAAACTGCTGGGCAGCAAGAAGGAGTACGACGTGGTCATCACCGAGGTGGGCGGTACGGTAGGCGACATCGAGTCGCTTCCCTATATCGAGGCGGTACGCCAGCTGCGATACGAACTCGGCCTGCGGAACTCGGCCGTGGTGCACCTGACGCTCGTACCCTACATGTCCGCTTCGGGTGAACTCAAGACCAAACCGACGCAGCACTCGGTGAAGATGATGCTGGAGAACGGGCTCCAGCCCGACATCCTCGTCCTGCGCACCGAAAAGGAGCTCAGCCAGGACATCCGCCGCAAGGTGGCGCTCTTCTGCAACGTGGAACCCCGGGCGGTGGTCGAGTCCATCGACGTCCCGACCATCTACGAGGTACCCCTGCGGATGCATGCACAGCACCTGGACGAAACGATACTCGAAAAGCTCGACCTGCCGCTCGACAGAGAACCCGACCTGAAGGAGTGGGAAGAGTTCGTGAACAAGGTCAAACATTACGACCGGACGGTGAAGATAGCCCTCGTAGGCAAATACACCGAACTGCCGGACGCCTACAAATCCATCGTCGAATCCTTCGTACACGCCGGAGCCGCCAACCATGTGCATGTCAATCTCACGTATGTCAATTCCGAAATGATAACTCCGGAAAATGTCGGCGAGGCACTGGAGGGGATGAGCGGTATCCTCGTGGCTCCCGGATTCGGGCACAGGGGCATCGAAGGTAAGATTACGGCCGTGCGGTACGCCCGCGAGAACGGCATCCCGTTCCTGGGCATCTGCCTGGGCATGCAGTGCGCCGTCATCGAATTCGCCCGCAACGTGCTGGGCTACGAAGACGCGGACTCCACCGAGATGCGCAAGACAGCCCATCCGGTCATCGACCTGATGGAGGAGCAGAAAGGCGTCATGGAAAAGGGCGGAACCATGCGGCTCGGAGCCTATCCATGCCGTATTTCGCAGCCCTCGAAACTCTACGACGCATACGCCTCGGGGCTCATTCACGAACGGCACAGGCACCGTTACGAATTCAACAACGATTACATCGACGCCTTCGAGAAGGCCGGCATGAAGCCGGTCGGCATCAACCCCGACTCGAACCTCGTCGAAGCGGTCGAACTCGAAGGACATCCGTGGTTCATCGGCGTACAGTACCATCCGGAATACAAAAGCACGGTCAGCAGGCCGCACCCGCTCTTCCGGGCGTTCGTCGCAGCTGCGGTAGCCTACGAAGCCCGGCAGGCATAAGGCCTGCCGGGGCATTCACGCACGGCCTGCGGAGAACACAGGCCGTGCGCATGACCGCCAAGAGAACAAGATTCCGATAATTAACCCTGCGGACTGCAGTCCGCGCAACCGTTACTCAAACACGAAACATCAAGAATGGATAAGAAGACACTCATCGGCCTCCTGATAGTCGGCGTCATCCTGTTCGGATACGTATTCTACAACTCCAAACAAGTTGCCAAATATCAGCAGGAACAGTACAGGGCCGACTCCATAGCACGCGCCGAACACCCCGAACGATATGTGGAAGAGGTCCCGCTCAGCGATACGGGCAAAGCAGTACGCGACGAGCTGGAGGCCCGGCAGGCGGAACAGGCCCGACAGGACTCCATCGTCATCGCCAATATCGGACAGTCGCTCGTAGATGCATCCAGGGCCGAAGCCCGCACCTACACCCTCGAAAACGAGGTCATCAAGGTGTGGGTATCCTCCAAGGGAGCCACGGTCACCAACGTAGAGCTCAAGGATTACAAACGTTACGACGGGCAGCCGCTGATGATATACAAGGAGGGTACGGCGAAGTTCGACATGGAACTCTTCATCAAACGCGCCTACAACTTCGCCCAGCTCAATACGGAAGACTATGTCTTCACCGAAGCGGAGATGACCGAAACGCCCCTGCCCGAAGGAGGCTTTGCACAGAGCCTGCACCTGAAACTGCCGGTGGATGCCGAGACGGGAGCGGCCATAGAGTATGTCTATACGCTGCGGCCGGACAACTACATGGTCGATTTCGACATCAACTTCATCGGCATGCAGGAGTACACCTCCAACCTTACCTTCTTCAACTTCGACTGGGGGGCCACCACGCTCCAGAATGAAAAGGGGTACAAGAATGAGAACATGAACACCACCCTCGCCTACCGGTATCCCGGCGCGAAGAAGATAGAACAGCTCGGTGCATCCGAAGGACATCGCGGCAAGGAAATCAAGACCAAGGTCAATTGGGTGAGCTTCAAACAGCAGTTCTTCTCTTCGGTGCTCATTGCCCGGGAAGACTTTACGGCGGATGCCGTAGGTTTCGACACCAAATCGGAGGGAACGGGTGAGATCAAAGATTTCTCGGCAACCTTCTCCGTACCCTACGACCCGGCGCAGACGAGCTACCGCTTCCAATACTACTTCGGCCCCAACCAGTACACCATCATGCGGTCGTACGACATGAAGCTGGAAAAAGTCATCCCCCTGGGCGGCAGTCTCATCAGCTGGATCAACACCGGTCTGACCATCAACGTCTTCAACTGGCTCAGCAAATTTATCAGCAACTACGGCATCATCATCCTGATACTGACCGTCATCATCAAACTGATTATCCTGCCGCTGACCTACAAGTCCTATATGTCGAGCGCGAAAATGCGGGTACTCCAACCGCAGCTCAACGAAATAAACGAACGCTATCCCAACCAGGAGGATGCGCTCAAGAAACAGCAGGCGGTCATGGAACTCTACAAGAAGTGCGGCGTGAGCCCCATGGGCGGCTGTATCCCCATGCTGATACAGATGCCTATCCTCATCGCCATGTTCCGTTTCCTGCCGGCCTCCATCGAGCTGCGCGGGCAGCACTTCCTGTGGGCCGAGGACCTCTCCTCCTATGACAGTGTCCTGCAACTGCCCTTTAAAATTCCCTTCTACGGCGACCACGTCAGCATGTTCGCCCTGCTCATGGCACTCGCCATGTTCTTCTACTCGCGCATGACCTACAAACAGACCGCATCGGCCGGGCCCCAGATGGCCGGCATGAAGTTCATGACCGTCTATCTGATGCCTATTCTGATGCTCTGCTGGTTCAACAGCTATGCCAGCGGCCTGACCTACTACTACCTGCTCTCGCAGCTCTTCACCATGTTGATAATGTATATCATCCGTTATTCGGTGAACGAGGAGAAGCTCCTGGCCAAGCTGCAGAGCAACGCCGCGAAGGCCGACCGCAGTGCCGCGACCAAAAAGAAAAGCAAATGGCAGATGCGCTATGAAGAGGCGCTCCGCCAACAGCAGCAGATGCAGCGCCAGCAGCAACAGAAAGCCTACGGCGGCAGCCAGAAGACGCATACGGCCAAGCCGCAGAGCACCAAGAACCAGCCTCCCAAAAAACGCCGTTAGCGGGAGCATGAAGCCACGAGCAAGGGCGGAACATTGTGTTCCGCCCTTGCTCGTTTTCCCTATTTCCCTCACGCCTCCTTTCCCCGACATGCGCTTTCCTCCGGCGAAAGGGCTTATGCTGCAAAAATATATCTAAAGAAATACATATCTTTGTTCATACAGGATAGGGACCATGCGTTCCGCTTCCGACAAACTCATACGAAAGATGAAGACGATGAAGACACTCCTGCTGTGCTGTATACTGCTGACAGCCGCAACGGCACGCACCGCGGCACAATCCATCGAGCCGCGCGTAAGCGAAGAGGTGGAACTGATGTCGGCTCTCGCCCGGACGGCCGGTTACGAAGAGTATGCCATGAACCTGGGCGGAAGCTACACCGCCGATATAGACTCCTGCATGGGTCCCTGCCGCACCCATCCGGCCGTCGCCTTCATGCAGGAGATACGGCGCACGAACGGCATCTCGTACGACGCGGTCATGTCGATGGCGCTGCTGCTAAAGTACTGCGACGGCCGGTTCGTCCTGATGCCGCAACAGGAAACCATGCTCGACAAACGATGGGCGACGGTGGACAAGGAGCGTTTTCTCGCGCTGCTTTCCGATTTCCATGCCCGGAGTCGGTTCCGCGACTTCTTCGTCGCACACGAACCGCTCTATGCCGCCGGAATCGCAGCATTCCGGGAGAGCATCATGACGGGTTTCGACCAGACGTGGTATGCCGATTTTTACGGTACGGAAGCACAGGAAACCTTCACCGTCGTCATCGGTTTCTGCAACGGAGGACAGAACTACGGCATCCGACGACATCTGGAGGGAGGCCCGGAGGAGGCGGTATCCGTCATAGGGTACGTCGTGGACAGCAACGGCGTACCGCAGTACGACGGCTCCTACCTCGCCCTGCTGATACACGAATTCAACCACTCGTTCGTCAATCCGCTGCTGACGGACCATGCCGCTCTGCTGGAGCGTTCCGGGAAAATCCTGCTGGCCACTACCCGGTATGCAATGGCTGTACAGGCCTACGGCAACTGGCAGACGCTCCTCAACGAATCACTGGTACGGGCCGCCACGATATGTTACATGCAAGCACACGACTATCCTCTCCGCACCGTAAAGGCCATGCTGGTGGAAGAACTCTCCCGAAATTTCTACTGGATGCCGGAGCTGGTCGGCCTGCTGCACGAATACGAACGGGAACGCAGCGCATACCCGACCTTCGCATCTTTCTGTCCGCGTATCGCGGCCTTCTTCGACGGAGTAGCCGAAACACAAGTGAACCGTATAGAAGCTGTGCTGCAACAATGACACCCCACCAAGGCAACAGGCGATGGCGGCGTGCCGCCATCGCCTGTTGCCTTGTACTCTCCGCCCTACCCGAACCACTGGCCAGAATCTCCGCCACTCTGTGCGCTTTTCCGACCCGCTACAGCCATAGCAGCGCCTCTCGCCCAGGCACTCGGTTGAAGAGATGCAAGCACGCCATCGTCGCAGACCGTTTCTTCCGGACACTCTCCGAGGCAGTCTTTCAGCCCGATTGGCAACGGCCCCTTACTCCTCCGCGCCCAAAGCCGCACGGAGCGTCTCTGCCAGACCGGTCAGGTGGTCGTAACAGGCCATGTAGTTCTCTTTCACCAACCGATAATAATCATCGGTAGCGGTAAACCAATCGGCCGTCTGCTGAAGCTCCTGTTCGTACCGGCGCAGCCGACTCCTGCCGTATTCGGAGACATCTTCGGCCAGCATCTTCTCCAGCTCGCCGCGTAGCCGGGCTCGCTCCCGGTAGGCATCGTCCATCAAAACGACGTAATCGCCCGGCAGCGATATATAGACGCTGTCCACTATCTCATACTCCGTACCGGAGGTCTCCTCCTCCGCGAAGGGAACAAGCGTCACCACATAGGCTCCCACATCGTCGATGCTGTACGCATAACGGTAATCATCGCAGACTACGGTCACCGCATAAGCCATGAGTTCCATCACGGTATTCAGGTTCTCCTGCTCCTCTTCGGCAATCAGAAAACTCCCCGATACACGGAGACTCCCCGACGAGGCATCCTCGTCGATGGTCGCCTCCTCGAAATTATCGTATATCCACTCCTTCGTACGGGAGACCATCTCCTGACGCGTCAGTGCACTGCCTCCGGCACCGGCTATCTCTATCCGTCCCGCCTCGTCCAACGGAAACGCCGGCACAGGCAGCGTATCGTTATCGGCCCGCACCGCCGGCGGGAACAAGAGTGCGGCCGCAACGACCGCAAAAAACAACAAACTCCTTCTCATATCACGACAATATATATAAGCCAACATCCGACTGCTCAACCCCGCTTCGGCTCCCGGCCGCATCGCCGCATGAACACCGAAAACGCTTTTTCCCTTTCGGAAGCGGGATGCAAGCCTACCGCCACCGTACCAAAAAGCATTCCAACCTCCTCCCTGCACCCCGTTGCGGACACATTTTCCGCCGCACGGCAGTCACCGCTTTCCGCATCGGAACGCTTTCTCCGACCTTCCCCACAATACACTCCGCATAAGCAACCGGAACAACCGGAGAAAAACCCGGCCCTGCCTCTACGCCTCCGCCACACATCCCCGCACGGACAACCGGCACCCGTCTCCGATATGCTCCCTGCATAGCTGCATAACAGCCAAACCGAACGGACTTCCTCCATTTATCCGCAACGCAAAAACCGCCTTTCGCAAAGCATAAAAGAAGGATACAGACAACCGGAAGGGAAAAACCAACCCTTTCCGACCCGCTCGCCTGCGCAGTACATTCCGCAGGCAGTCGAAATATAAAAGACTGCCGCAGGGCATCGCAGCACCCGCGGCAGTTTATCCGGTTTCGTTCGCCTGCCCTGCGGCCGGCTGGAAGCACCCCGAAATACCGGAGCATCAGGATGCTCCGTGGCAGTTCTTGTACTTCTTGCCGCTGCCGCAGGGACAGGGTTCGTTACGCCCCACCTTCTTCTCTACATGCACGGGCGAGGGAGCCCCCTTGTCGCCCTGCCCTGCCGCGGCCGCGGCCTGCATACGGGAAGCCTGCAACTTGGACATATCCACCTTGGGACGGTTCTGTTGCTGCTGCGGCCTGCTCGGCTGCCTTACGCTCTGTTCGGTCTGTTCGCGCATCGGGATATACCCTTTGTTCAGTATCGACAGTTCGTCGCGGTTGCTCTTTTCGAGCATGGCGCTGAAGAGGTTATAGGATTCGAGTTTATATATCAACAGCGGGTCTTTCTGTTCGTAGGAGGCATTTTGCACACTCTGGCGCAGGTCGTCCATCTGCCGCAGGTGGTCACGCCAGTTGTCGTCGATGGTAGTAAGCATGACGATTTTGGTGAACATCTTGTAAATCTCCGCCCCGTCGCTTTCAATCGCCTTACGCAAATTCACGGGAACGTTATAGACCAGCTTGCCGTTGGTGATGGGGATATAAATGTTCTCCACCTGGTCGCCCTGCTTCTCATACACCTGCCTGAGAACGGGCATCGCGGTAGCGGCCACAGACTGCGCCCGGCGCTCGTAGGCGTCGTTGATATCGGCCGCAATCAGTTCCACGAGCTCCTCCTTCTTGGCATTGGCGAAGGTCTGTTCGTCGAACGACGGCTGTACGGCTACCTGACGTATCAGTTCGAAACTGAAATCCTCGAAACCCGCCTCGCCGAAGTTCTCCACGAACGTTTCGGCAAAGTCGAGCACGATGTTGTTGCGGTCGATGTCTATCCGCTCGCCGGCCAGCGCGTTGCGGCGGCGGGAGTAGATTACCGTACGCTGCGAATTCATCACGTCGTCGTATTCGAGCAAACGTTTGCGGATACCGAAGTTGTTCTCCTCGACCTTCTTCTGAGCACGCTCGATAGCCTTGGTCATCATACCCGCCTGTATCTCTTCGCCGTCCTTCAGTCCCATACGGTCCATCATGGAGGCGATACGCTCCGAACCGAACAGACGCATGAGGTCATCCTCCAGCGATACGAAGAACTGCGACGAACCGGGGTCGCCCTGACGGCCCGCACGGCCGCGCAACTGACGGTCCACACGGCGCGACTCGTGACGCTCGGTACCCACGATGGCCAGACCGCCCGCCTCCTTCACTTCCGGCGTCAGCTTGATGTCCGTACCGCGGCCCGCCATGTTGGTGGCTATCGTCACCTGCCCTGCCCGACCCGCTTCGGCCACCACCTGTGCCTCCTGCTGGTGGTGCTTGGCGTTGAGTACGTTGTGTTTGATTCCGCGCAGCTTGAGCACGCGGCTCAGGAGTTCGGAGACCTCCACCGAAGTGGTACCCACGAGTACCGGCCTGCCCTCGGCCACGAGGGAGACGATTTCCTCGACCACGGCATTGTACTTCTCTCGCTTGGTCTTGTATATCTTGTCGTCCCTGTCCTCGCGGATGACCGGCCGGTTGGTCGGGATAACGACAACGTCGAGTTTGTAGATGCTCCAGAATTCGCTCGCCTCCGTTTCGGCCGTACCGGTCATGCCGGCCAGCTTGTGATACATGCGGAAGTAGTTCTGGAGGGTGATGGTCGCAAAGGTCTGCGTGGCGGCCTCCACCTTCACGCGCTCCTTGGCCTCGATGGCCTGGTGCAGCCCGTCGGAGTAGCGGCGTCCCTCCATGATACGGCCCGTCTGCTCATCCACGATTTTCACCTTATTGTCGATGACGACGTACTCCACGTCCTTCTCGAACATGCTGTACGCCTTGAGCAACTGGTTGATGGTATGCACCCGTTCGGACTTGACGGCATATTCGTTGATGAGTTCGTCCTTTTTGGCCGTCTTCTCCTCGGCGCTCAGGTCGCTCTTCTCGATTTCGGCCACGGAAGCACCTATGTCGGGCAGCACGAAGAATCCCTCCTCGCCGACGTTGCGGGCGAGGAATTCATGCCCCTTGTCGGTCAGCTCCACCGAATTGAGTTTCTCGTCGATAACGAAGAAGAGCTCGTCGGTAATCTCCGGCATACGCCGGTTGTTGTCCTGCATGTAGGTGTTCTCCACCTTCTGCATCAGCGCCTTATTGCCCGGCTCACTGAGGAACTTGATGAGCGGTTTGTATTTGGGCAGTCCCTTGTGGGCGCGGTAAAGCAGTACACCGCCCTCGTCGTTCTTTCCCTCGCCGATGAGCTTGCGGGCTCTGCCGAGCAGGTCGTTCACGAAGTTGCGCTGCACGTTGTAGAGCTGTTCGATGAAGCCGCGGTACTGGTCGAAGAGCTGGTCGTCCCCCTTGGGTACGGGACCCGATATGATGAGCGGGGTACGGGCGTCGTCGATGAGCACGGAGTCCACTTCGTCCACGATGGCGAAGTGATGCTTGCGCTGCACGAGGTCTTGCGGCTGAATCGCCATATTATCCCTCAGATAGTCGAAGCCGAACTCGTTGTTCGTACCAAAGGTGATATCGGCCAGGTAGGCCTTGCGCCGGGCGGCGGAGTTGGGCTGGTGGTTGTCGATGCAGTCCACCGAAAGGCCGTGGAATTCGTACATGGGCCCCATCCACTCCGAGTCGCGGCGGGCGAGGTAGTCGTTCACCGTAACGACGTGTACGCCCTTGCCGGCCAGCGCGTTCAGAAATACCGGGAGTGTAGCCACGAGCGTCTTACCCTCGCCCGTCGCCATCTCGGCGATACGCCCCTTGTGAAGCACGACGCCGCCGAAAAGCTGCACGTCGTAGTGTACCATGTCCCACGTCACGGTGTTGCCTCCTGCTACCCAACTGTTGGAATAGACGGCCTTGTCGCCCTCTATCGTAACGAAATCCTTCGTGGCGGCCAGGTCGCGGTCGAACTGCGTCGCGGTGACCTCTATCGTCGGGTTTTCCGCGAAACGGCGGGCGGTGGACTTTATGATGGCGAACGCCTCGGGCAGTATCTCGTCCAGCTTCTTTTCTATCTTGTCGTCGATATCCTTCGTCAGTTTGTCTATCTCGCGCGAATGGCGCTCCTTGTCCTCCAGAGAGGTTTCCGGCTGTTCGAGTATTCCCTTCAGTTCGGTTATCCGCTCCTCGTCGGGGCGTATCTCCTCTGCGATATCACGGCGCAGGGCAGCACTGCGGGCACGCAGTTCGTCGTTCGACAGGGCGTCTATCTGCGGGTAGAGCGCGAGTATCCGGTCCACATAGGGCTGTATCTCCTTGCGGTCCTTGTCGCTCTTGGTTCCGAAAAATGTCTTGATTACTTTCGATAATATGTCCATTGCTGTCTCATGTTTCCTGTTGAGCCGGTAAATATACCGATTTTATCGGAAACTGAACGCCTTGTCCCGGACTTTTATTATACTTTTCCCCACCTTGCAGTCGGTGCACCGGCCCTGGGTGCAGTATTCGTTCCTCAACTGCAGCAACGCCTGCGAATCGAGGGCGCTGCGCACCGGCACCCCCATTCCGCTCCAACTGCGCACGATGGCATTGTTCTCCGCCGGAATATCTCCCAACAGGTCGAAAGCGGCATCTTTCAGCGCTCCTTTCCCGGTAGTCTGTCCGTAAGCGAACATGACCGGCACGACGGCATTGATTGCGAGCAGGTCGGCCTTCTCCGCCCCGATGCGCCGCGGGCACCGTTCACCCGAACCGTCGGGCACGTAATGCGTGGCCCAATAGCCCGACACCTCGGTATCGAAGAGCGCATGCACATCCTCCCGTGTCCGGCATCCCGCCACCCGGTCGAAGATGAAATCGTTGCGGGCGACGAACGAGGCGAGCTGCACGATTCTCGTGACGGGCCTGTTCTGCGCCCGGATACCCGCACGCGCCCACTCCCCGGCCCGCATGGGTACGATACCGTATTTGCGGGCGAGATAGAGGTAATGGTCATGGAGCCGGGCAATGTAATCGTCGAAATAGCACCCCTCCAGCATTCCGGCCGTACCGAGCAGCAGCGCCTCCACCAGCTCGATATCGCCCCGTTCCCGCAGAACCATCTGATAGGTAGCCCGCGAGGCAAGGTCGATGTAGGGTTCGCGATTGCGGTTACCGCCCATGGCCCGGAAAAGCATGGTGTACAGTGCCTGGGCCCAATCGCCGCCGCACCTCTCCAACACGTTCAGCACGTCCCGACACTTCCGGTCGAGACGCTCCACCACGAGCCTGTCCAGAAAAGAGATGCGTTTGGCAGCGGGCAAATCGCCCAGCCATATCCCGCACTCATACCGGCTTGCCCCGGTCCTCAGGGAAGCCACCGCATCCCGCAACCGCTGCGGAACGGATACGACCAACTGCGGAATGCGTTCACCGCCCGCATCGTACAACGGTGCTGCGGGGGCGGAAACGACATGCAGCACCGCCCACTGCAAAGCCGCCGGCAACAGACCGTTCCCGTGCTCCCGGCCCTCGACGGAATCGCCGCCGAAAAGGACATCGCCCCGGCGGCGAACACCGTTCACTTCGATATCCGCTGCACGGTAAATCCCGTACCCGGCATCCTCTTCGCCCGGCTTCACGATTCGCAGGGTGCCGCCGTCGTCCAGCACGAACGTTCCTCCGCCGGCATCCGCCATATACGGCCACACGAGCCGCAATATATCGCCATCAGCTCCCATCGAACATAACATATACAGCCCCAAATATAACACAAATCAATGAAAAGATAGCAGTACAGCCGAACCGTTTCCGGTCTGCGGCGGCGAAACCGCCCTGCGGCGGAACGAACGGGATATCCCGCCGCACAGGACGGAGCGCGGTACTGCCCATCCGAAAGCACAATGCACCCGATACGGGCTGCCGGCCCCCCGGCAGCGAAACATGCCGGCCCCCCCGAGACCGCTATCCAAAAGATGACAACGCATGACAAAAAGACGAACGGCATCCACGACAATATGTCATCGGCACCAACCGCCGGGGCGCGTCCGGTGGCAGGTTCATGCCCTTTATGAGGGCAAACTTCCCGGCTCGAACTTCAATCCCCTGCATCCTCCGGTTCCCGCCCGTCGACAGGAGGCCGTACCGAACCGGCCGAATCAAGCGGCATGAAGCGGCCTTCCGCCGCCCTGTCATATCATCCACCCTTATACATTCTATCCCTCTTAAACACAAGCGAACATGCACAGGGAGCGGCACTTGCCGCTCCCTGTGCATGTTCGCTATTCATGTTCGCTATTACCGGACGGAACGCATCCGGCCCCTGCGCTGCGCGGACCGGAAAAATACCCGCGACCGCTACATGAAACCGAGTTCCAGCTTGGCCTCGTCACTCATCATATCCTTGTCCCACGGCGGGTCGAAAACCAGCGCAACGTTCACACGCTCCACACCCGGTATTTTCGCTACCTGCGCCCTGACATCCTCCACGAGCATATCGGCCATGGGACAGTTGGGAGCCGTCAGCGTCATCTGTATCTCCGCCGTCCCGTCGGGCATATAGTCGATGTTGTACACGAGCCCCAGGTCATAGACATTGACCGGAATTTCCGGGTCGTATATATTCTTGAGCGTAGCGATTATGTCCTGCTCCACCCGCAATATGTCGTTCGGTTCCATCTTCCTCATCTCCCTTTCACTCCTTTCCGCCCGCCGCGAATGCCAGGGCGTAGAGCCTCATTTGCTTTATCATCGCCGCCAAGCCGTTGGCCCGCGTAGGCGACAGGTTCCCGCGCAACCCGATGCGGTCGATGAAATAGAGGTCCGTATCAAGCACCTGCTGCGGAGTGCGTCCGTTCAGCACGCGGATGAGCAGCGCAATTATCCCTTTGGTGATGATGGCATCGCTGTCGGCCGAATAGTACACCTTGCCCTCTTCGAGCCGCGCATCCACCCACACGCGCGACTGGCACCCCTCTATCAGGTGCTGTTCGTCCCGGTGGGCCGGGGCGATGGCGGGCAGTTCGTTGCCCAGCCCTATCAACACTTCGTACCGGTCGAGCCACTCGTCGAACGCCGAGAACTCCTCTATTATCTCCTCCTGTACCTTGTCCGTACCTGCCATAAGATTTCCGATTATTCCATATATTCCACAATGGGCGCTATCGCTTCGGCGGTAGCCGCCTCCGGTCTCTGTATCCCCAAAATCCGCGCCAATGTGACGGGAAGCGACGCCATGTCAACCGGCTCCTCGACAACGGCATGCGGAAGCCCGCATCCGGCCATCAGCAGCGGCACGTGTATGTCGTAGTCGTAGGCCGAACCAGCCGACGAACGTATCCCCGCCCGCTCCTCTATCCTGCCCGGCACGAGGTCTACGAGCAGGTCGCCCGAACGCTTCGGGAAATAGCCGTTCCGCAGCCGCTGCATGTATGCATCGCTGGCGGCTCCACCCCGCAAGTCGCAGGCGGGGACAACACGGGAAATGCCCCGGAACTGGAGCGCGAAATCCGCCGCACGACGCTGTACCTCGCCGAGCAAAAGGTTGCGGTTGAAGGCTTCGCGACGGTTGATATAGAGCCGCCGGTTCGCATATCCCGCCACCCACTCCTCGC
>OLGA01000956.1_pt1 | contig 23646 bp, 17 predicted proteins | sample 1604881 | NCBI WGS metagenome assembly OLGA01 (sample SAMEA3888896, study PRJEB22519) | human gut metagenome | biome: human gut; feature: human-associated habitat; material: faeces | place: Denmark | collected 2009 | reverse complement strand
GATCGGCGTGTCGTTCAACAAAATTTTCGCAAAGCTCGGCAGCGACTATAAAAAGCCGGATGCCGTAACGGAGTTCACGCGCGAGAATTTTAAAGAGCTCGTGTGGCCGCTTCCGGCGGCAGACCTGCTGTTCGTCGGCAAATCGACGCAGGAAGCGCTCAAAAAATACGGCATCTACACCATCGGCGACGCCGCAAAGGCCGACCGAAAGCTGTTAAAAAGGCTATTCGGCAAGGCGGGCGAGCAATTAAGTATGTACGCAAACGGCGAAGACAGGTCGCCCGTGCGCCGTGTGAACGAGCACGAGGAGGTCAAAAGCATCGGCAACAGCACCACCGCCGTGCACGACCTAAAAGACGACGGCGAGATTCGCGCAGAGCTCTACATGCTCTCCGAAAGCGTCGCACAAAGATTGCGCGAAAAGGGCCTTTGCGGCTACAACGTGCAGCTTTCCGTGCGCAAATATAACCTCGAGACCTACCAACGCCAAAAGATGCTGGACACCGCCGTGGCGGATTCCAAAAGCATTTTCGACGCCGCCTACGGCCTTTTCCGCACCCACCACACGGGCGAATCCATCCGCAGCATCGGCGTGCGCGTGTCGTCGCTCGTGCCGCTCGGCATGTCGCAGTGTTCGCTGTTTGAAGATGCCGCACGCGGGCAAAAGGCCCAAAAGCTCGAAACGACGGTCGATTTTCTACGCTGCAAATACGGCGGCGACATCATTGATCGCGGCATCAAGGTGATGCACAAAGACCTCTTTCAGTCCGCCGCGGAAAACCGCCGCACACACGTCGAAAACCCGTTCAAGGGCGTCGCGCTTTAAGATAGGGAGAACAGCATGAACACACAAATGGACACCATGGAAAAGCTGCGCATTTTATCGGATGCCGCAAAATATGACGCGGCGTGCACCTCAAGCGGCGTAAACCGCGCAGGCGTAAAGGGGCAGCTCGGCTCTGCCGCCGCGTGCGGCATCTGCCACAGCTTTGCAAGTGACGGCCGGTGCATCTCCCTTTTGAAGGTGCTAATGACGAACATATGTGCTTATGACTGCACGTATTGCCTCAACCGCCGCTCAAACGACACGCCCCGCGCGACGTTTCGCCCGCAGGAGCTGGCGGATCTGACCATCAGCTTTTACCGTCGCAATTATATTGAAGGGCTGTTTTTAAGCTCCGCCGTGTTCGGCTCGCCGGACATCACTTGCGAAAGAATGCTCGAAACATTGCATATTCTGCGTAACGAGTATCACTTCAACGGTTACATTCACGTCAAAGCCATTCCCGGCGCGGACGAGACACTTTTGCAGCGGCTCGGCCTGCTTGCCGACCGCATGAGCGTCAATATCGAGCTGCCGTCAAACGACAGTCTAAAGCGCCTTGCGCCGCAGAAATCGAAGGAAAACATCCTGCTGCCTATGTCGCGCATTCGCGACGGCATCAAGGAAAACGCGCACGATCTCATACGGTATAAAAGTGCGCCGCGCTTCGTACCGGGTGGGCAGTCAACGCAAATGATCATCGGCGCAACGCCGGAAAACGACCGCCGCATTTTGCAGCTGAGCGAAGGACTTTACCACAAGTATTCTTTAAAACGCGTGTTTTACTCTGCGTATATACCGGTCGTGCAGGACAGAAATCTGCCCGCGCTCGACACCGCGCCGCCGCTTCTGCGCGAGCATAGATTATATCAAGCCGATTGGCTTTTGCGGTTTTACGGCTTCACGGCGGACGAATTATTGAGCGAAAAAACGCCCGACCTCGACCCTATGTTAGACCCGAAGTGCAGTTGGGCGGTGCGCCACCCGGAGGAATTCCCCGTGGAGGTGAACCGCGCGCCGTATGAGAAATTATTGCGCGTGCCGGGCATCGGCGTGGTGAGTGCAAAGCGTATCATCCGCGCTAGACGGCAAGCAAAGCTCGACCGCGAGGGGCTGAAAAAGCTCGGTGTCGTCTTAAAGCGTGCTTCGTATTTTATCACCTGCAACGGCAAAATGCAGTGCCGTTTGCGCACAGACGAACCGGCGGTTTTGGCGGGCATTCTGCGCGACCGCGGGCTGCCGCAAGGCGGCATACAGCCCGAAATTCCCGAGCAGCTTTCATTATTCAACCCCACAAAGGAGGACGCGGTAAAATGTCTGACCGGACAACTGTAATGTATTACTACGACGGCACATATAACGGCTTTCTTTCCTGTGTGTTCGAGAGCTTTGCGGAAAAAGAAACGCCTGCCGCGATTTTGCCCGTTGATGAAGCCGACCAGACGTGTTTATTCGGCGCGAAGTATATCGAGACCGACCTGCGCCGTGCCGAGCGTGTGCGCGTGTCGATTCCGAAGAAAATGGGCATGGAGGCGCAGGATCTTTTGGAGCGCGCGTTTTTTACCTGTATGCCCGAAAAGGAACTGCGTATGCTGGAATTCATGCGGTTGGGGTACAAGGTCGGGCGCGGCGTGTGCGGGCGACTGACCGAGCCTGCCGTCGATAAGATCACGAAAGCGGTGCAGTTCCTTGAGCGGGAAGCGCACTTGTATCTCGGTTTTCTGCGCTTTACGGAGTACGGCGACGTTCTTATCGCGCAGATTGAGCCGAAGAACAGCGTTTTACCCGTTATCGCGCCGCATTTTATCAACCGTTTTTCCGGTGAAGATTTCATGATCTTCGACCGCACGCATAAGCTTGCTTTATTATATAAAGACGGCGCGCCGGAATTTTTGCAGGCAGAGCACATCGAGCTGCCGCCGGAGTCTCCGGAGGAGGAGAAATTCCGCGCCATGTGGCGCACGTTCTACGACACCGTGGGCGTTGAGGGCAGACGGAACGACCTGTGCCGCCGCACCCACATGCCAAAGCGCTACTGGAACCGTATGACGGAGATGCGGGATAAGGTTTGAGATAAAATGAGAATGAAAAAAGGACGGCTTCCGGGGAAGCTGTCCTTTTGAAGTTTTACTAAAATTACGTTCGCGGGGTTTGGCAGACGATGTCCACAAAAAGGCGGCCGTCGGGGAGAAAGCTGACACCGAGTGACGCGTCGCAATTTTCGGACACCGACCAGTATTCGTTGTAGACCTCGCCGGAACCGACGGCGTCGGTGCTCAGGCGGTCGAGGTGCGTGGAGATGCGGTTTTCAAGGCCGGGGTAGGTGGTCGGCTCGCCGTACTGCGCGGTGAAGGTGTTGAGGAGCTTTTCGGGCAGCTTGCAGTCCGCATCGGTCGGGTTTTCGACGAATAGGATCCTGCGGTAGCCGTAGAGCGTATCGGTGTTGAGGTCGAAAAGCAGGTAGACCGAAAAATCACGGTTTTCGAGCGTTTCGGTCCGGTCTAAAACGTAGGCGTTGGCGTAGAGGTCGTCTTCCTTGTAGGTGAGATTTTCCGCATCGAGTGCTGCGAGCACTTCATCCTTCGTTTCGCCGAACATGGCGGGATAATCGAGCGCTTTGGCGTCTTTTTCCGCCGAGCAGGCGGTGAATCCGAGCAGAAGCAGGAGCAACAGAAAAACGGGGAATGCGCGGTTTGCGGCATAGTACGCAAAATGAGAAAGCGAGCGTTTTTTCATGGTATGACCTCCTGTTCAGGACGATGTTTTTTATCTTGAATATAGGAAAAGTGCGGAGAAAAATCAATCGTCAAAGAAGATAAAAACGAGGGGCGTTTGTTGGGTGAAAGGACGGGCTGCGGTGAACGTGCGTCAATCCCCAATCGTAATAAACTGCGTATGCTCCGGCAGGTTTTGAATTTCGGTTTTCAAAAACGCCGGTCTTAAATCGATATACGGCAGCTCTTCAAACGGGAACCACGCGAAGTGGACGCTCGGTTCATTCGGGCTGTCGAAACGGTCGCCGCGGGCGATGAGATCGGTGCCGGAAGCGTCTACGGTGAAGTAGGTGCAAAGCTCGTGGTAACGCTGCTTTTTGCCTGTCGGGGTGAAGAAGCTTTGGGCAATCCACACGGCGCGCTCCGGCGCGACGGTGACACCCAGCTCTTCTTTTAATTCGCGCGTGAGGGCGTCCTCGGCCTTTTCACGCATGGTGACGCGGCCGCCGGGGAGGTAGTAGTGCTCTGTGCTGTCGTCTTTTGTGACGAGCAGCTTGCCGTTCTGCACGATGATGGCGGCGGTGCGGAAGTTGAACACGCCTTTATCCGTGGAGAATGAGATGTTCGGGTTATACGAGGCAAATTCCTTTGCGAGCCTTACGGCGAGCGCGACGATGTTCTCGTTCGCGCGGGATTTATCGAATGTGCGGCAGCTTTCGCGCATGCGGCGCAGACGCTCTTTATGCTCGATGAGTGAGGACACGACAGCGGAGAAATTCTCCTTTGTGACGCGTACGCCCATATCGTGCGTTTGCAGGAAGTTGGCGTTATCTTCCTCCTGACCGGGAATGGCGTCGAACACGGCGAGCGGCAGGTTGCATGCGAGCGCTTCCGAGACGGTGAGGCCGCCCGGCTTTGTGATGATGAGGTCGGACGCGTGCATAAAGCGCTCTACTTCCGTTGTGAACTGGATAAGCTTTGTCTTTTTCGACGAGTTCGGAATTTCGCTTTCAAAGAGCTTATAGAGCTTTTTGTTATTGCCCGTGATGATGATGATCTGTAAATCGAGCGGGGAGGAGCACAGGCCGCGGTAGAGGTCTACAATGTTGGAGACGCCCATGCTGCCGGCCATGAAGAGCACGGTGGGCACTTCCGGCTCGAGATCCATTTCGGTGAGGAGCTTCGCCTGGTCTTCCTTATCGAAGAAGACGTCGTGCACCGGGATGCCGTAGGGGTAGATATGCTCTTTTGGAATGCCGAGACGGCGCAGGTCGTTCACCATGTCGTCGCAGGCAACGACGTAGGCGTCGACATTCGGGGCGATCCACGCCTTGTGCACGCCGTAGTCTGTCATGAGGCAGATAAGCGGGCAGGTGATGCGGCGGCGCTCCTTTAAACCGGAGATCATCTCTGTTGCGAACGGGTGCACGCTGATGATGACGTCCGGCGCGACCTCCGCTAAACGCGGATAGAGCTGGAGCGCCAGAAGCTCCGTTGTGCGGGGGACGAAATCCGCAAGGGGATTATCTTTATTTGTCGTTTTGTAGAGGCGGCCGAAGAGAGACGGGGTCTTCTTCGCCATAAAGAGGTAGCTGTCGCAAATGGTTTTGTCGAGCAGCTTGCCGATGCTTTTTAAGAAGTCCATTTGAATGACTTCGTGGGTGGTGGTTTCGCGTATGTATTTTTCAAGTGCCGCAGCCGCGCGCAGGTGGCCGCCGCCGGTGGCACAGGTGAGAATCAAAATGCGCATGATACCGCTCCTTTTCAATAGCCTTTTCATCGGGTGTGTCTGAAAAATCAAAACCTATTTTCAGATACCCCCTGTCCTTTGCTCCAGTTTATCACATTTTTTTGTGAATTTCCATATATTGCGCGGAAATTAAGAAATCAAATCCGAAAAAAGAGTGAAATTTGCGGAAAATTTGCATTTTTCTGGAGACTTTTTTGCGGCTTTGCGGTATACTTAAAGTAAGCGGAGAACCTACATGCGTTCAAAAACTTTTAAGACATATTTAAACGTATGTCTTTACAAGAAAAGATGCGGCAGGTATAATATTCTCAGCCGGTATTTTGCCGGCGAAAAGGAGAGAATATCTGCAAAAAAGTAAGTCGGTACGATACAGAAAAGCGGCTGTGAGAAGCTGCCGGGATTTTCAGAAAGGCGATCTCATGTATAGACATAAAACGAAAAAATATCGCGCGGCGGCGGTCGGCGCAGTTTTGGCGGCTGTCTTGATGCTGGGCTTTGCGGGCTGCGATAAGCTGCCGACGTCTTCCGACTCTGCGGCGACGGCGGCGCCGACGCCTACCCCGGAGCCGGAAGACCTGACCGTGTTTGCGGAAGGTACCACGATGGACGGCATCGACATTTCCGGCATGAAGCTCGCGGAAGCCGAAAAGGTGTGCAGAGCAGCGGCGTTAAAGCCGTATGCGAATATTAACGTCACGGTGAAAAGCGGCGACACCGAAATGACCGCCAAGGGCAGCGAGCTGACCGTTGTGGATACGCTGGATATTACGCTGACGCGGCTTTTGAAATCGAGAAAAGCGGGCGACTACGAAATGACGTACTGCCTGACGCTCAAGAATTTTGAAAATGAATTAAAACAGAAGCTCGGCGATTTCGTCGTGCAGGCTAAGGACGCGACCGTGGGCTCTTATGACTTTGACGCGGGCGACTTTGTGTTTGAGGACGCTGTGAACGGCAAAAAGCTGGACGTTTACGGAACGCTTGCCGCCGTGAAGGCGCAGTTCCTTAAGAAGACGAGCGGCGAAGTAGAGGCTGCTTTGCAGGAGACCGCGGCGAAAGTGACCGTGGACGACCTGAGAAAAGATTTCGGCATGATCTCCTCGTTTGAGACGGTCTCGACGAATACGGAAAACGGCAACCACAACATGGGTCTGGCGCTTTCCCGCGTGAACGGCACGGTTTTGAACCCGGGCGACACATTCTCTTATGAAAACATCGTGGGCGATTCCACAAACGCTTCCACGGGCTTTTTGCCGGCGGGCGGCCTTTCCGGCGGCGCGCTGGTGCAGATGTACGGCGGCGGCATTTGTCAGGCTTCTTCAACGATCTACGGCGCTGCGCTGCGCGCGGGCATGACAATCACGCTGCGCGATTGCCATTCTTCACCGTCTACGTACGTGCCGATCGGTCTGGACGCGACGGTGAGTTACGGCGAGATCGACTTCCAGTTCCGCAATGATCTTGACACCCCGGTGTACATTATGAGTTGGATGGACGGTGTGACGCTGCATGTGCAGTTCTACGGCAAGCACCCGAAAGAGTGGGACACGATCAATGTGTATTCCCAGACGACGAGCGAGATACCGCCGCTGAGCACTGTGAAATACGTGGTGGACCAGAACCTTAAAAAGGGCGAAAAGGTGCTTTCCACAAGCGGCAACTGGGGCTATGAGGCGAGCGCTTGGCGCGATTTTGTGAAGGACGGAGAGGTCATCCGCACCGAGACGCTGCCTTCCTCCTACTACGGCCCAAGCGGCACCATTTACCGCATCGGCCCGGGCACGGAGACGTCTTCCCCGAGCCCGACACCTACGGCAACCCCAACGGCAGTGCCCACTGCGACCCCTGCGCCGACGGCTGCCCCGACTGCGGCGCCTACGCCGGAGCCGACCCCTACGCCGCCCGCAGAACCGACGGCGGCTCCCACAGAGGAGCCCACACCGGAGCCTGTGACGGCGGCCGAAACCGGCGAATGAGAATAAAAACAGTTTCCCCCTGCTCTTTTTTCGGCAGGGGGAATTTGTGCAAGTGAATATAATTGTGTCACCTCCGGTGACACTTGAGAGGAGCTTATTTGTGAGCATAAAAATAGACGGAATGGTGCGCGTGGCGGCGGCTACACCGCACGTGAAGGTGGCGGACTGCCCGTACAACAAAAACGAGATGGCGAAGATGATCCGCGAGGCGGCCGCAAACGGCGCTTCGGTTATCGCGTTCCCGGAGCTTGCGATGACGGGCTACACCTGCGGCGACCTGTTTAAGGACAGAAAGCTGATGGAAAGCGCGAAGGCGTGCCTGTTTGACCTCATCGAAGAGACGGAAGACCTCGATATTCTGTGCGCGGTGGGTATGCCGATCCCGTCCGGCGGGGCGCTGTATAACTGCGCGGCGGTGTTCAGTCGCGGCGTTTTGCTGGGCCTGCCGGCAAAGCAGCATATTCCGAATTACTCCGAATTTTACGAGCTGCGCCATTTTTCCCCCGCGCCGGAAAGCGGCATGCTGCGCTATGCGGGCGACTGGTACGGCTGCCGTGACGTGGTGTTTGAGCTTGCGCCGGACGTGACCGTGGGCGTGGAGATCTGCGAGGATGTTTGGGTGGCAGACCCGCCGAGCGTGACGCTTGCAAAGGGCGGCGCGACCGTTTTATTAAATCTTTCGTGCAGCGATGAAATTATCGGTAAGGCGCAGTACCGCCGCGACATGCTGCGCATGCACTCCGGTCGTCTGCTTGCAGCGTATGTGTACGCGGACAGCGGCTTTGGCGAAAGCACGACGGACATGATCTTTGCGGGACACAATTTGATTTGCGAAAACGGCTCGTTACTGAACGAGAGCGATCTGTTTACGAACGGCATCACCTACGGCGACATCGACGTGGAGCGCCTTGTGCAGGAGCGCCGCCGCATGAATACGTGGCAGGACGAGCCTGTGTGCGACATCATCGACGCTTCGATGGACCTGCCCGAGTTTGAGACGACGCGCACGGCGTACCCGTACCCGTTTGTGCCGAAGGACGATGCCGACCTTTCCGCACGCTGCGAGACGATCCTCAAAATGCAGGCGACGGGTCTCGCGACGAGACTGAAGCACATCGGCTGTAAAACGGCGGTCATTGGGCTTTCGGGCGGTCTCGATTCCACGTTGGCGTTGCTTGTGACGGCGAACGCGTTTGATATGCTCGGCCTGCCGCGCACGGGCATCCGCACGGTATCGATGCCATGCTTCGGCACGACGGCGCGCACGAAGAGCAACGCGCAGTGCCTTGCGGAAGAGCTCAAGGTGCATTTTGACGAAATTCCGATTGCGAAGGCGGTGGAGCAGCACTTTAAGGATATTCAGCACGATCCCGAGGTGCTGGACGTGACGTATGAAAATTCGCAGGCGCGCGAGCGCACGCAGCTTTTGATGGACATTGCGAATCAGCACGGCGGCATTGTCATCGGCACGGGCGACCTTTCCGAGCTTGCGCTCGGCTGGGCAACGTACAACGGCGACCACATGTCGATGTATGCGGTGAACGCGTCTATCCCGAAGACACTGGTGCGCCACCTCGTGCGGTATGAGGCGATGCACGGCAACGACGAGCTGCGCCGCGTTTTACTTGATATTTTGGACACGCCGGTCAGCCCGGAATTATTGCCGCCGAAGGACGGCGAAATTTCACAGAAGACGGAAGACCTTGTGGGGCCGTATGAACTGCATGATTACTATTTGTATTATATGCTGCGTTTTGGGTTTACACCACGTAAAATTTATGCGATGGCGCTGCGCTCATTTGCGGGGCAGTATGACGCGGTGACCATTAAAAAGTGGCTGAAAACGTTCTACCGTCGCTTCTTCCAGCAGCAGTTTAAGCGCTCCTGCCTGCCGGACGGCCCGAAGGTGGGCTCTGTGACGCTTTCGCCGCGCGGCGATTTCCGTATGCCGAGCGACGCGTGCAATACGGTGTGGAGAGAGGAGATCGAGACACTGTGAACATTTTAGTTGCGATGGAGACGAAGCCCTATCAGCGCGTGTGGCTTGAAGAAGTCGCGCCGGGGGAGACGTTTATTTATAAAGAGGGCAAGGCGGAGCGCGAGGACGTGCAGAACGCGGATATAATCCTCGGCAACGTGAGCCCGAAGCTCATCTCGACCGGCGATAAGCTTAAATGGTTACAGACGAACAGTGCGGGCGTGGACGGGTATATCCACGGCTGCCTGCCGAAGGAGACCGTTTTGACGAATGCAACGGGCGCGTATGGCCTTGCGATTTCGGAATACATGGTCGCGGTGTGGCTTGAACTTTTAAAAAAGCTGCATTTGTACCGCGATGTGCAGCGCACGGGCAAGTGGTGCGACCTCGGGCAGGTGCGCTCGGCGTGGAACTCGACGGTGCTGGTGCTCGGCCTCGGCAACATCGGTGGGGAATTTGCGAAGCGTGCGAAAGCGCTGGGCGCAAGGGTGATCGGCGTGCGCCGCACGGGTACGGATAAGCCCGATTTTGTGGACGAGCTCATCCACACCGATAAGCTTGACGAATATTTGCCACAGGCGGACTGCGTGGCCATCACGCTGCCGGGCACGACGGCAACGAAGGGGATGTTTGACGCAGAGCGCATGGCGAAGATGAAGGACGGCGCGATTTTATTAAACGTCGGCCGCGGGATGATCGTCGACACAGATGCGCTGTGCGCGGCGCTGGAAAACGGGAAGCTGGCGGGTGCGGGCGTGGACGTGACCGATCCGGAACCGCTGCCCGCAGATCACCCGCTGTGGAAGATGGAAAACGCGGTCATCACACCGCATATCTCCGGCGGATACCATTTGCAGGAGACGCACGACCGCATTGTGCGTATTATGGCGGAGAATTTAAAGCGTTTTCTGGCGGGTGAGTCGCTTAGAAATGTGGTCGATTTTTCGACCGGCTACCGAAAACTGTAAGGGATAATGATGGATACGACACAGGAAATTTATTTGGACAACAGCGCGACGACGCGCGTTTCAAAAGAGGCGGCGGAAAAGGCGCTTTACATGATGACGGAATGCTACGGCAACCCCTCTTCGCTGCACAGCAAGGGCTTTGCGGCGGAAAAGGAGATGACTGCGGCGCGGGAGATCATCGCCGAGAGACTTTCGGCGCAGCCGGGGGAGATTTACTTCACGTCCGGCGGCACAGAGAGCGACAACATTGCGATTTTGGGTGCGGCGCACGCGAAAAAGCGCGCGGGCAACAAGATTGTGACGACGGCGATCGAGCATCCGGCGGTGCTCAATACGATGGCACAGCTTGAAAAAGAGGGCTTTGAGGTTGTGTATGTGCAGCCGGATGCGGACGGAAATATTCCGAAAGAGAAATTTGACGCGGCCATTGATGCGAAGACGATTTTGGTCAGCGTGATGGCGGTGAATAACGAAACAGGTGTTTTGCTGCCGCTGAAAGACATTGCGGGCATGATCAAGAGAAAAAAGGCCCCGGCGCTGTTTCACACGGACGCGGTGCAGGGCTTCTGCAAAATTCCGCTCCAGCCGAAAAAGCTCGGTGTTGACCTCATCAGTGTTTCGGGCCACAAGGTGCATGCACCGAAGGGCGTGGGTGCGCTGTACGTGAAAAGCGGCGTACGCATTTTGCCGCACAGCTTCGGCGGCGGGCAAGAGAAAAATCTGCGCCCCGGCACCGAGGGCGTGCCGCAAATTTGTGCGTTCGGCGAAGCGGTGAAGCACATGATGACGGAAAAGGAGGCGCTCACACACGTAAAAGCGGTGCAGGCGCATTTGATTGAACGGCTGAAAGCGATGCCGGAGGTTGTTTTGAACTCGCCCGAAAACGCGCTGCCGTATATTGTGAATCTTTCGGCAGGGCGCGTGCGTGCGGAGACGATGCTGCACTTTTTGGCGGAGCGAAACATTTTTGTTTCAAGCGGTTCCGCGTGCGGCAAGGCAAAACCGAGCCACGTTCTGAGCGCGATGCAGCTGCCGAAGGAGCGCGTTGAAACATCGCTGCGCATAAGCCTTTCGGCGGAAAACACAGCAGAAGAAATGGACGCGTTTGCGGACGCCTTGAAAGAGGGCCTCCAAACGCTTTCGCACGCGTAAGCGTGAGTTTATAGACGGAAAGGAATTTTGTCATGCAGGAAGTGATTCTGGTCAAGCTCGGCGAGATCGTCTTAAAGGGATTGAATCGCCGCACGTTTGAAGACCGGCTGTTAAAGAACATTCGCCGCCGCATTGCGCGCGCGGGCAACTTTGAGGTGTACTCCATGCAGTCCACCATTTACATTGAACCGAAGGACGAGGACGCGGACATTGACGAAGCCGAAGAGCGCATCTCGAAGATTTTCGGCGTCATTGGCTATGCGCGCGCTTGCGTGTGTGAAAAGGACATGGACGCCATTACAAAAATGGCGCCGGAATACCTCAATGACACACTTGCGGGCTTTAAGACGTTCAAGGTGGAATCGAAGCGTGCGGACAAGAAGTTCCCGCTCGGCTCCATGGAAATCTCCCGCGAGGTGGGCGCGGCGCTGCTGCGCGAGAACCCGCACATTTCCGTAGACGTGCATAACCCGGAGATCACGGTGCGCGTGGAAATCCGCGAGAAAGCGGCGTATATCCACGGCGAGACGAAGCCCGGCGCGGGCGGAATTCCGGTGGGTACGGGCGGCAAGGCGGCCATTCTCATCAGCGGCGGCCTCGACAGCCCGGTGGCGGCGTGGATGATGGCAAAGCGCGGCGTGGAGCTGACGGCCATTCACTTTGCGAGCCCGCCGTACACGAGCGAGCGCGCACATGAAAAGGTGGTGGCGCTGCTGAAGAAGGTCGGCGAATACGCGGGCAGAATGGACATGATTACCGTGCCGTTCACCGAAATTCAGGAGCAAATTCGAGACAACTGCCCGGAGGAGCTTGCGACCGTGATTATGCGCCGCTTTATGATGCGTGCCGCCGAGCGCATTGCACGCGAGCGCGAATGCAGCGCACTCATCACGGGTGAGAGCCTTGGGCAGGTGGCAAGCCAGACGATACAGGCCATCGCCTGCACGGACGCCGCGGCGAATATGCCGGTTTTCCGTCCGCTTATCGGCAGCGACAAGTCGGAAATCGTGACGCTTGCGCACCGCATTGATACGTATGATATTTCCATTGAGCCGTATGAGGACTGCTGCACGGTGTTTACGCCGAAGCACCCGCGCACCCGCCCCACTTTAAACGTGGTGGAGGCTGCGGAACAGAAGCTTGATGTGGAACAGCTTTTGAAAAATTGCCTTGAAAAGACGGAGATCCGTCATCTGTAAGAAAGGGGAATTTTACCATGCAGGCAGAAGTATTATCGGTAGGTACAGAGCTTTTGCTCGGCCAGACCGTGAACACGGACACAACGATCGTTGCAAAGGCGCTTTCGGCGCTCGGCATTGATCTGCTCTACGCCGCCGTAGTCGGCGACAACGTGGGCAGACTGGAAAAGGCTGTTTACGACGCGCTCGACAGAAGCGATATTCTCATCACGACGGGCGGCCTTGGGCCGACGGGCGACGACCTGACGAAGGAGACCGTGGCGGCGGCTGCGGGCAAGAAGCTCGTTTTGCACGAGCAGAGCTACCAGCATTTGCTCGATTACTTTGCAAACGGCGGCATGACCGAAAACCAGATGAAGCAGGCGATGCTGCCGGAGGGCTGCACCGCGCTGAAAAACGACAACGGTACTGCGCCCGGCTGCGCGTTCCGGACGGACAAGGGCAAGATCGTCATCATGCTGCCCGGCCCGCCTTCGGAACTGACCCCGATGCTGCACAACTATGCCGTGCCGTACCTTGAGGAATTCCAGAGCGCGGTCATCGCTTCGCACAGCGTGCATGTGTACGGCAGAGGCGAAGCGCCGGTGGCACAGATGATCGAAGACCTGATGGAGCAGAGCAACCCGACCGTGGCGCCGTATGCCAAGGAAGGCGAGATGTTCGTGCGCGTGACGGCGAAGGCCGCAACGAAAGAAGAAGCGGACGCGATGTGCGTGCCGGTGGTGGAAGAATTGAAGAAGCGCATCGGCAACTTCGTGTACGGTGTGGACGTGGAGACGCTGGAGGAGCTTGTGGTCAGTGCGCTTAAAAAAGCGGGCAAGAAGCTTGCGACGGCGGAATCCTGCACGGGCGGTATGCTTGCAAAGCGCATTACGGATATTCCGGGTTCCTCCGCCGTGTTTGAGACGGGCTGTGTGACGTATGCAAACTGCGTGAAGGAGCGTTTGCTCGGCGTACCGCACGAGACGCTTGTGACATACGGCGCAGTGAGCGAACAGACGGCGCGCGCGATGGCGGAAGGCATTGTGCGTGAGAGCGGTGCAGACATCGGCGTGGGCATTACGGGCATTGCGGGCCCGGACGGTGGTACAGAAGAAAAGCCGGTGGGCCTTGTGTACATTGCGTTGAGTGACGGCAAGAACACGTGGGTGGCAAAGCGCCAGCCGATGGGCAGACTGAAATCCCGCGAATGGCACCGCCACTGCGCGGCTTCCAAAGCACTCGATATGGTGCGCCGCTACCTTGCCGGTTTGCCGGTGGACGAGGCGTAACGCGTGCGGCGCAAATACCGCGAGCCGGAGCATACGCGGCGCGTGGCGGTCTATGAAGACGAAGAAAGTATGCAGCCGAGAAAGCGGAGAATTCTGTTCCCGGTGCTCATCACGCTGTTTTCGGTGATTTTTGTCGTTTCGGCGGCGGTGCTTGTAATTGAGCTCATTGTGAACCCGTATGTGACGGATAAAAACGTAGGTGAGATTCAGAAAATCTACTCCGAAGCGGGCGACACGGAAAGCGTGGCCCCGGTTTCTTCCGAAGACGACACGGCGGACAGCGAACGCATGGCAGAACTGGAGCGCCGTCGCGAGGCTGTTTTGAAGCTGCAAAGTGTGAACAGCGACATTACGGGCTGGGTGCAGCTGGACGGCACGGACATCAATTTTCCGGTGCTGACGCCGCCTGCAGACGACCCGCAGTATTACCTTTACCGCAACTACAAAAAGGAAAGCACGAAGTACGGTAGCATCTTTTTGGACGGTATGTGCACGGTGGACTCCGATAATCAGGTTTTGCACGGGCACAGCATGCAGGACGGCAGAATGTTCTGGCAGGTGATCGGTTTTGGCAGTGCCAAGACCGTGAAAAGCTGTCCGGTATTCCGCTATGACACCGAAAAGGAAGCGGCGGAATGGAAGATTGTTTCGGTATTCAAGACGAATACATACGATAACCAAGGGGAGCTGTTCAACTATCTGCGCGGCGATTTTGACTCTGCGGAAGACAAGATGCAGTTTTACTACGATGTGATGAAACGCAGCATGGTGAACACCGGCGTTGACCTGAACGAAAACGACAAAACGGTGATGCTTTCAACATGCTCGTATGAATATGAGGGCTTCCGCACGGTGATCGTGGCGCGCAAGGTGCGTGACGGCGAAGATGCGACCGTGGACACCTCAAAAATCACGGAGAACGAAAACGCGTTGTATCCGGACATTTGGTATCCCTCCGGCAAAGCGCCGGACTACTGGCCCGACTACTTTGAGGATGCTGTGCAAAACGGCATGGTGGATTGGTACACGGGCAATCTGTACAAAGATTAAAAGCTGAAACAGAAAACGAAAAACGCCCTCCCGCTTACGGAAAAACCGCAGCGGGAGGGCGTTTTGGTATGTTATCTTTTATTCTTTGTACTTCAAAGCGCGGATGGCGTTGAGAACCGCGATAATCATGACACCGACATCCGCAAAGATGGCTGCCCACATGTTCGCAAGACCGAACGCGGTGAGCGCGAGACAGCCGAACTTGATGATGAGCGAGAACACGATGTTCTGCTTGACGATGCCGATGCACTTACGGGAAATTTTGATGGCCTTTGCAATCTGCATCGGGTCATCGTCCATGAGGACAACGTCTGCGGCTTCGATGGCGGCATCGCTGCCCATGGCGCCCATGGCGATGCCGATATCGGCACGGGTGAGCACCGGCGCATCGTTGATGCCGTCGCCGACGAACGCGAGGTTTGCTTTCTTCGGCTTATTCTGAATGAGCTTTTCGACTTCGTTGACCTTATCGCCCGGGAGCAATTCGCTGCGAACTTCGTCAATGCCAAGCTCTTTGGCGACCTGATCAGCCACACGCTTGGCATCGCCTGTGAGCATGACGGTTTTTTCAACACCGGCGTGCTTCAGCTTCTGAATGGCTTCCTTGGAATGGGGCTTGATGACATCGGAGATAACGATGTGACCGGCATATTCGCCGTCGATGGACATGTGAATGATGGTGCCGACGCTGTGGCAGTCGTTATATGGAATATTGTGCAGCGCCATGAGCTTTGCGTTGCCGGCGAGGACCTCGTGCCCGTCGACCTTGGCGGTGATGCCCTTGCCGCTGACTTCTTCAATGTCCGTTACGCGGCTGCGGTCGATCTCTTTGCCGTAGGCTTTCTGCAAACTTTTGCTGATGGGGTGGGAGGAGGCGCACTCGGCGAGCGCGGCGTACTCGAGCAGCTTTGCTTCGTCCATCGTGTTGTGGTGGACGGCAGTGACCTCAAACACGCCCTGCGTGAGCGTACCGGTTTTATCGAACACGACGATTTTTGCATCGGAGAGGGCTTCAAGATAGTTGGAGCCCTTGATGAGCACGCCCTCGTGGCTTGCGCCGCCGATGCCCGCAAAGAAGCTGAGTGGGATGGAAATGACAAGTGCGCACGGGCAGCTGACGACAAGGAAGGTCAGCGCGCGGTAGATCCAATCGACCCAAGCGGCATCCATGCCGAACGCCATGCGCAGGAGCGGCACGGCGATGCCGAGCAGTACAGCGGAAATGCAGACCGCCGGGGTGTAAATTTTAGCGAAGCGGGAGATGAACGCTTCCGAACGGGACTTGCGGGAACTGGCGTTTTCAACGAGGTCGAGGATTTTGGAAACGGTGGACTCGCCGAATTCCTTTGTGGTGCGGATTTTCAGAACACCGTTTAAATTGATGCAGCCGCTGATGATCTCATCGCCCTCTTTGACATCGCGCGGGAGGCTTTCGCCGGTGAGCGCGCTGGTATTAAGGCTTGCGTTGCCGCTTTCGACCACGCCGTCGAGCGGGACTTTTTCGCCCGGCTGCACGACGATGATGCTGCCGACCGCGACTTCATCGGGATCGACCTGTTCTAACTGGCCGTCTTTTTCAATGTTGGCGTAGTCCGGGCGGATGTCCATCAGCGCGGAGATGTTTTTGCGGCTTTTGCCGACGGCGTAGCTTTGGAACAGCTCGCCGATCTGATAGAACAGCATCACGGCGATGCCCTCAAGATAATCGCCGCTCTTTGTCCAAATGGCGAGGAAGAACGCACCGAGGGTGGCGAGCGCCATCAAAAAGTTTTCGTCGAACGCGCGGCCGTTTAGGATGCCCTTGCCGGCTTTTCTCAAAATATCGTAGCCGATGACGAGATAGGCGGCGAGGTACGCGATAAGGCGCGGAATGCCCGTGATAGGTAAGAACTGTAACACGACTAGCATCACGGCGGTGATGATGATGCGGTACAGCGTAATCTTTTGTTTCTTTTTCATGAGGATACCTCTTGTGGTTTTATATAGCAGTTAGATGACACATTACCATGTGAAAAAGACCGACTGTACCGAGAAAGCGGAGCCGGTCATTTTTTCTGACTATACGGGTAGACCGAAGTAAATTAAAGCTCGATTTCGCAGTCCGGCTCAACCTTCTTGCAGGCCTTGAGGACATTCTTCATGACAGCTTTAGCGTCCTGACCGTCTTCAAACTCAACGATCATCTTCTGGGTCATAAAGTTTACGGTCGCATTTGCAACGCCTGCGGTTTTCTTGGTTGCCTCTTCCATCAGGTTGGCACAATTTGCGCAGTCAACTTCGATGCTGTACGTTTTTTTCATGGGAAAAACCTCCGTAAAAAATCATTTTGTTTTGAAATGTGGTGCTAACGATTAAATACTTGCTTAATCGTTACAGTTGTAGTATACTGGGGCCGGAATAAAAAATCAAGGGGTTTTCGGGTGCTGCTTCCAAACGGGCGAACGGGATTTCCGAAACGGATAAACGGAGGGCTTTTTATGGCGGATTTTGCATTGCCGCACAACCACGGCAGGCACAAGCACGACGAAGCGCTGCATAGAGAATTGATGAATACGGAGCGTTTTTCGGCCGTGGCGGATGTGTTCAAGCAGCTGAGCGACCCGGTGCGCGTGCGCATTTTCTGGCTTTTGAGTCACCGGGAAGAATGTGTTATCAACATTGCAGCGATGATGGATATGTCGAGTCCAGCAGTTTCGCACCATTTGAAGTCGCTTTTAGACAGTGGGCTTATCATGAGCCGCCGCGATGGCAAGGAAGTCTACTATAAGGCGTCGGACACCGAGCAAATCGGGCTTTTGCACGAGATTGTGGAGCAGGTGATGGAGATCACGTGCCCGGAAAAGGAAGTGGACTTTCAGGCTTCGCAGGAGGAGATCATTCGGAACGTGCACAATTACCTGATTGAACACATCAGCGAGCGCATCACGATAGAAACGCTGTCAAGAGAGTTCCTTATGAACACCACGACGCTGAAAACGGTGTTCAAAAAAGTGTACGGCACGACGATTGCGGCGCACATGAAGCAGCACCGCATGGAGCTTGCGGCGGGGCTGCTGCTGAAAACGCAGAACGACATTGCGTCCGTGGCGCAGGCCGTGGGGTATGAGAGCCAGAGCCGATTTACGGCGGCGTTTAAGGAGGCCTACGGCGAGCTGCCAACGGAATACAGACGGCGGCACGTGTGCGGGGCGAAGAAGCAGACGTGTGACGCTTGTGCAAAGTGTCCAATCTGCGAGCCGGAAAATTTTGCGAAAACTGCCTTTGAAAAAGTATTTTCAAAAGAGTAAAATAATAGAAAACGTGTGGCGTATGTGCGTAAATCCGGTTTGCGTATATGCGCCGCATTTATTTTGATAAGGAATGGTGAAATTATGAAACGAATTCAGTCTGCGTGTATCTGTCAAACGTTGCATTTCCAGCTTAAAGAGGGTGTGGTAAAGGATTACGCCATGCGCGCAGTACAGGAGGAAGTTGCGAATTACAAGAGCGGGCTGGAACGCAGCCACACAAAGTATAAAATCGTAGAGGAGCATAAGGAAACGGACGGCTCAATTGTAATCAAAATTATTAAGCAGTACAATTCCGCTCCGGTGGGCGACTATTTGAACTGACGGCATACAAGTTTATAGGTTTCAAAATCGAGCAGCGAGATGCGTAAGTCCGGATTTTCGGGCGGCGTATTTCGCTGCTTTATGATTTAGATTTATATCAGGGAGTAAAGGTATGGAAGAAAACACCAACGTATTTTTGGGCACGGAGCGTGTGGGCAAGCTGATGCGCGGTTATGCAGTGCCGTGTATTATTTCGCTTCTGGTCGGCGCGCTGTATAACATTGTTGACCAGATCTTCATTGCAAATGCGGACTACCTCGGTTCTTACGGCAACGCGGCGAACACCGTTGTGTTTCCTCTGACCGTGGCGGCGCTCGCAATCGCGGTAATGGTCGGCGACGGCTGCTGCGCGTATGTGAGTATCAACCTCGGTAAAAAGGACGTGAAAACGGCGAAGAAGAGCGTAGGCAACGCCGTGGTGCTGGTTTTGCTTGCAAGCGCGGCTTTGACGGCTGTGTATTTGCTTTTGGCGGAACCGATTTTAACGATGTTTGGCGGGCGTGTGAACGTGGAGACGTTTCGTTATGCAAAGGAGTACTTCTTCTATATTGCGCTCGGCGTGCCGTTTTATATGTTCGGACAGGCGCTGAACCCAATTATCCGCGCGGACGGCAGCCCGAAATTTGCGATGGCATCGACGCTGGCGGGCGCGATATTGAACACGATCTTAGACCCGGTGTTCATTTTCGTGTGCCGCTGGGGTATGATGGGCGCGGCGGTTGCGACGGTGCTGGGGCAGATTGTGACGGCGGTGCTTGCAATCTGGTATTTGTGCAATATGCGTGTGATTCGCCCGGGAAAGGGAGATTTTAAGCTGAGCGGCGGGCTTTGCAGGCGCATTTTGTCGCTTGGTATGACAAGCTTCCTCTCACAGATCAGCCTTGTGGCGGCAATGGCAGCCATCAACAACATGCCGCGTAAATACGGCGCACTGGACCCGATTTTCGGGCAGGCGCAGTACGCACAGATCCCGATGGCAGTGGTCGGCATTGTGATGAAATTCTTTCAGATTGTGATCTCGATCGTTGTCGGTATGGCGGCGGGGTGCATACCGATCGTGGGCTTCAACATGGGTGCGGAGAAATTTAGGCGCGTAAATAAGCTGTTTACGATGCTGCTGATCTCGGAAGCAGCGGTGGGCGCCGTGGCGCTGATTTTGGTGGAGTTTTTCCCGCAACAGCTCATTTCGCTGTTTGGCGCGGCAAATGAAAGCGCATTTTACACGGAGTTTGCGGTGAAGGCGTTCCGCATTTACCTGTGTATGATGATTCCGGCGTGCGTGAACAAGGCGTGCTTTATTTTCTTGCAGGCACTTGGCAAGGCGCTGAGCTCGACGGTGCTTTCCATGCTGCGTGAGGTGGTGTTCGGCGTGGGTTTTGCCATCCTGCTGCCGATTTGGTTCGGCTTGGACGGCGTTTTATACTCGATGCCGGTTTCAGACATTTTGACGTTTGTGGTTTCGGTGGTGCTAATTCTTGGGACATATCGGGAGCTAAACAGCAAAGCGCAATAAAAGAAGAAATCCTCTCCGGACGCAGTCTGGAGAGGATAAATTATATTTAGGCAAAAAGTTTTCTGAAGAAAACTTGACGAAAGACTTTTAATCGCCATTGCCGTTAGCTTAGAGGATAAGGTTTTCCAGCTCCTCTGCGTTATGGACGAGGGTATCGGCGCCGTTTTCTTCGAGCTCTTTTTCGTCCCTGAAGCCCCAGGTGACGCCGGCGGTGAAGAGGCCGGCGTTCTGCCCGGTCTGCATATCAACGCCGCTGTCGCCGACATACAGGCATTCGGCGGGGGTGACGCCTAATTCTTCGCACAATAAAAGTGCGGCACTGGGGTTCGGTTTTTTCGGTACGCCTTCCCTTTGTCCGTGGACGACATCAAAAAGCCCGGTGAACAGCTTTTCGGCGATATAGCACGTCATGTTATCGGGTTTGTTGGAGAGCACGGCGGTTTTGACGTTGTTTTCACGCATTTTTTGGAGCAGCTCTACGATGCCGGGGTAGGGGGTGACGTCTTTTGTGGGATCACTTTCATATAAAGCGTCATACGTTTTGCGCAGGGCTTTTACATCTTCTTCGGTGTATGTGCCCTTAGCGGCAGTGAGCATGCGGCGCATGAGAATATCTGCTCCGTTACCGACGAATGTGCGGTAGCGGTCTACGGGGAACGTTTTTAAGCGGTGCGCTTCAAGCGCGGCGTTGCCGAATCCGGCGATGGAAGTGAGCGTATTGGCCACGGTTCCGTCCATATCAAAAATAACGGCTTTTACTTTTGCCATGAATATCCCTTCTTCATATTATAGATAATCGAAAAGCGAACGACACTTTTCGCACCGCCAGTATACCGCTTTTTTGACGAAAATGCAACCGGGGCGGGCTTTTTAGGATGTGAAAAAATCATCTGACCTTAAAAATTATATTAAATCTGGCCATTGCGATAATACCAGCGCGGTGCTATACTGGGTGCAATCTTCAAGGCACGGCGCACGAACGGTGCAGTCGCGCCCCAAAGCAAAGGGGTAATCAAAATGAAAAACAAGAATTCCATCTACAAGATTGTCACCGTGGGCCTTTTGGGCGCGCTGGTGTTCGTTTCCAACTACCTGAGCTTCCCGATTCCGGTGCCGGTGGGCGATATTTCCCGTATCCACCTCGGCAACGCGTTTTGCCTGCTTGCGGGCTTTGTGATGGGCCCGATCGGAGGCGGTCTGGCTTCCGGCATCGGCGCGATGCTCTACGACCTGACGAACCCGGCGTACATCGCTTCGGCTCCGTTTACGTTTGTATTTAAGTTCCTGCTGGCTGCGGTTTGCGGCCTCATCGCGCACAAAGGTAAAATCACCGGCAACATGCTGGAGGAAGACTTTACCATTACCGTACCGCGCAGCATTGTGGCGGGCATCTGCGGCAGCCTGACATACATTGTGCTGTATCTCGCAAAGTCCTACATTACGACGGTGCTTGCGGGCAGTGCGCCGGAGGCTGCGGCGATTGCGCTTGCGACGAAAGCGGCTTCGAGCACGGTGAACGCGATTCTCGCCATCATCATTTCCGTGCCGCTCTCCGCTTTGATTCGCAAGGCGCTGAAAAGTGCGCATCTGACGACAAAATAAAATCAGCGTATAAGGAAAGCCGCCGGAACACGCACCGGTGGCTTTCATTGTTTTTGTGTGACAAAGATTTCTTGCTTTTTTCATGAAACTGTTCACTGCACTTCACATGAACTTCACAGAACTCCGAAATAATATAGATAATCCGAACGGAAAGAAAAAAAGGTTGAAAAACCGTTTGGAATATGGTATTATGTGAAAGGAGTAAGGAACCATGAGTGACAATCATGAGAAATTCCAAAATGGTTTTGACCCGAACAATGGGTCTGAACCAGTGAACACCAATACTTCCGCTAATAACGCTGTAAACAGCACAAACGCCTACGGCACCTATCATAACGCACAGTATCCGACGAACAACACCCCCGCATATACGTGGAACGCACAGAACGCTCCGCAGCAGAACGCGCCGGTGCAGCCAAACGGACAGCCTGTGTATTACGGTGTGCCGGTGCATCAGCCGCAAAAACAGCCGAAGCCCAAAAAGCACGGCTCGAAATTCGGCTTGAAGCTTTTAGCCGTTGTGCTTTGCTGTGCGATCACCTCGGCGGCGTCGCTTGGCGTATTCGTCGTGATGATTCAAAACGGCGTCATCAATGTACAGTCTTCCGAAGCGAGCAGCAATGCTGCGTTCACAATCTCGCGCGTGGTGAACGGCGACACGAGCTCGGATACGAGCGCGAGCAGCGACGGCACGGTTTCCGCGATGAGCGATCAGGACATTGCCGCAAAGCTTACACCGTCTGTCGTGTGCATCCAGAATTATCAGGTGACACAGAATTACGGCTTTATGCAGACCGACACGTCGGACAGCAACGTTTCCCCGGCGGGCGAAGGCTCCGGCATCATCATGAGTGAAGATGGTTACATCATCACGAATGCGCATGTTGTGGAGGGTGCGACTTCCCTGAAGGTTATAACCTCCGACGGTGAGACGTATGAAGCGCAGCTGATCGGCAGCGATACTGTGACGGACCTTGCGGTCGTAAAGATCGATGCGACGGGCTTGACGGCTGCGGAATTTGGTTCTTCCGAAGATTTGCGCGTTGCGGATAAGGTCATGGCCATCGGTAACCCGGGCGGCCACGAGCTGAGCTCCAGCGTAACGATCGGTTACGTTTCCGCTTTGAACCGCGCGATTGCCAATAACACGACCGGCTACACGATGGAATACATTCAGACCGATGCGGCGATTAACCCCGGTAACTCCGGCGGCGCACTCATCAACGAGTATGGTCAGGTCGTTGGCATCAACTCCGCGAAAATTTCCGCTACGGGCTATGAGGGCCTTGGATTTGCGATTCCGATCGATACGGCACAGCCGATTATCTCCGACCTCATCCAGTACGGTTATGTGAAGGACAGAGCTGTTCTCGGTATTTCCGGTCAGTTCATCGACAGCATGACGGGCCGCTTCTACGGCTTGCCGCAAGGCGAGTATGTGGCACAGCTCAATTCGAGTGAGGCACAGGCTTCCGGCTTGCAGGTGGGCGATGTGATTACCGCTATTGACGGCCAGCAGCTGGACAGTGAATCCACATTGCGTTCCGCAATCCTCAGCAAGAAGCCGGGCGATACGGTAACACTTCAGGTGTACCGCTCTTCGACGCAGCAGTCCGCAACCGTGGAACTGAAGCTTTCCGAATACAGCGCGGGTTGATTTAATTTAGAGTACGAGTCTTTTTCATAAATCTCCTTTTTCAAGCAACGAACCCCGAGGTAACCCCTCGGGGTTCGTTGCATTTTGTCAGCTTTTGATTTTGCTGACGTGGGTGTTTCCGGCTGTGATTGAGGGTGCGCAGTATCTCACTCTTTTTCTCGGTCAGAGGGAGCTTGAATTTTATACGAAGGCATAAAGTAACGCCGCACTCTCAATGAAAAATCGAGGGTGCGGCGTTGCTTTATTTCTAAGAATTCGCTGTGGCGAGTTCTTCAAGGAACCCCTTAATAGGGTTCCTTGCGGCAGAACAGTCCACCGGACTATTCTGCCTATCTTCCTGATTTTTGGTAGGTAAAAAGGTCTCGCCGTTTGCGAACGACGA
>OLGA01000944.1_pt1 | contig 23805 bp, 20 predicted proteins | sample 1604881 | NCBI WGS metagenome assembly OLGA01 (sample SAMEA3888896, study PRJEB22519) | human gut metagenome | biome: human gut; feature: human-associated habitat; material: faeces | place: Denmark | collected 2009 | reverse complement strand
GTTTGCAGATATAAAGATTTTCACCTCTTTATTTTTCCAAGTGCAAATATAATAGTAAGGGCAAAAGCTTCTCAATACCAAGCTTTTGCCCTTACAGGGCGACTCTGTTATATCCCTATGTACCCAGGGTGTTACCCTGGGCTAGGAGCTTCTGCCCTTTCAGGGCGTGTGGATGCAAACAGGGCATGTGGATGCAAACACCACTTGGAACATGCCGGGCATTGCCTAAATCATACTGATTTTCTAGATTTTATCCAATGCCTGCTTGATATCATCCAGGATATCCTCCACATCCTCGATACCTACTGACAATCGAATCAAATCTGGGGCAACGCCTGCTTCCTTCAACTGCTCGTCTGAAAGCTGGCGATGGGTGTGGCTGGCAGGGTGGAGCACGCAGGTGCGGGCATCTGCCACATGAGTCACGATGTTGATCATATCCAGTGAATCCATGAACTTGATGGCAGTCTCACGGTCGCCCTTCAATCCGAAGGCGATGACGCCGCAGGTGCCGTTTGGCATGTACTTCTGGGCAAGATCATAATATTCATCTCCCTTCAGTCCGCTATAGTGAACCCAAGCCACACGCTCATCATTCTGCAGGAACTCAGCCACCTTCTGTGCATTCTCGCAATGCTGGCGCATACGCAGGTGCAGACTCTGGAGACCCAGGTTCAGGATGAATGAGTTCATCGGCGCAGGGATGGAACCCAGGTCGCGCATCAACTGTGCTACGAGCTTGGTGGTATATCCCATCTTGCCGAAAGCCTTCACGTAAGTCAAGCCGTGGTAGCTCTCATCCGGTGTGCAGAGGCCAGGGAATTTCTCGGCATTCGCCATCCAGTCGAAGTTGCCGCTATCCACTACTACGCCGCCTACCTGCGATGCAGTTCCGTCCATATACTTGGTGGTAGAGTGGGTAACGATGTCGGCACCCCACTCGAATGGGCGGCAGTTGATAGGTGTGGCGAAGGTATTATCTACGATGAGAGGCACGCCGTTCTTGTGAGCGATGCGGGCGAACTTCTCGATGTCGAGCACGGCACAGCCAGGGTTGCTGATGGTTTCGCCGAACACTACCTTGGTGTTAGGGCGGAAAGCCTTCTGGATTTCCTCCTCGCTGGCGTTAGGGTTTACGAAGGTACACTCGATGCCGAGCTTCTTCAGGGTAACGCCGAAGAGATTGAAGGTGCCGCCGTAGATTTCGTTAGAGGTAACGATGTGGTCGCCAGCCTCGCAGATGTTGAATACGGCATAGAAGTTGGCTGCCTGACCGCTTGAGGTCAATACGGCGCCCACACCACCTTCGAGCTGTGCGATTTTCTTTGCCACAGCATCATTGGTTGGGTTCTGGAGTCGGGTATAGAAGTAGCCCTCCTTCTTCAGGTCGAAGAGCATCGCCATCTCCTCAGAGTTGTCGTATTTGAATGTAGTACTCTGAATGATAGGCACTTCTATCGGCTCGCCGTTCTTCGGCTCATAGCCTCCCTGCACGCAGAGGGAAGCAACACGTAATTTCTTTTCCATTGTCGGTTATTCTTTTATTTTGTTATAATTGTTCTTCTTTCTTTGTTGTTAACGCCCTGAAAGGGCAGAAGCTCTTAGCCCAGGGCATCGCCCTGGGTATTCATGACGCAAGCCTGTCGCCCTGTAAGGGCAAAAGCTTTATTATTTCATGAAGACGAAATATACGGCAGCGATGAGGCAGACGAATGCGGCAAAGTGATTCCAATGCAGGCCCTGCCCCTGGAAGAGGATGTTGGCGATGATGGCGAAGACGATGAGCGACACGCACTCTTGTATCATTTTGAGCTGTACCAGATTGAATGGACCGCCGTTGTCGATGAATCCGATGCGGTTGGCTGGTACCTGGCAGCAGTATTCGAAGAAGGCGATCGCCCAACTGAAGGCGATGACTCCGATGAGTGGCCAGTTGCTGCTAGTGCCCGTCTGCTGGAGTTTGAGATGTCCATACCATGCGAGCGTCATGAAGATGTTGCTCAGCACGAGGAGCAGGATAGTGTATATTCCGTTCATATTCTCTTCTGTTTTTGATTTCTTAATTGATAAGATTTCTCTTATATTCTCTTATGTTCTTTGATGCTCTACATATATAATAATGTATAAGTGGCTGCAAAGATACACTTTTTCTCTTGAAAATGTATGGAAAATCAGAAAAATGCGCATGAAAAAGAAAAAAGTTGCCGAAAAATTTGGTGGTGTCAGAAAAAAGCAGTACCTTTGCAACCGCTTTTGAGAAATAACTCAAATGCTAAGCTTGCTGCACCCTTAGCTCAGTTGGTAGAGCAACTGACTCTTAATCAGTGGGTCTAGGGTTCGAATCCCTAAGGGTGTACAAAAAAGCTCCGAAGAAGTTCATCTTTCTTCGGAGCTTTTTTTGTTGTTGTAAAAACAATAGGCATTGCTTTCAGCGAAGCCTCTTCCTGCATTCAGGGCATTCTCCCTTGATGACGAAGGAGACGGAGTGAGGATAGAATCCTTCCGGCAATTCGAAGCTCGGAATATGGATATCCTCCATGCAGAACGAACGGTGGCATGATTCGCAGTAGAAATGAATATGACCATCATGATGATCACACTCTCCTTCCTCCTCACACACTTCGTAGTTCAATATCCCCCTTCCATCCTCGAAGGCATGAACGGCATCATGCTCCAGAAAGAGCGTCAGCGTGCGGAAGATGCTCGACTTATCCATCGATACCATCTTCTGTTCCAAATCCTTCAGACTCAGCGGATTCTGCTCATTCACCAGAGTCTTCATCACCAGTATGCGGTTGGAGGTGGGCTTGATGCCCTTCGCCTCCAGCTTATGGACAATCTCTTCTGTTTCCATCTTTTTTTCTTTTAAGATAACTTACTGAACTTGCGAAACTTGCCAATAACTTAGAGTATCTGCATTTTTGCGCCAAACGACAGTCCGAAGACATCCCAGAAACCGGCATTGCCGTTGCGGTAGAACCGCATGAAATAGATATCATTCGTACTCAACTCATAGAAGAGCGTGAGGCTCTTCACGCGCTTGCGCCTGTTGTTCGGAATCTGATACGTAAACCGTTCGCCAAATCCCAGATTCGGGCGGATTCGGGTAGAGAAGGGATAATATCCGCTCTCGTACTTGGTAGGCTGCTTTGTCCAGAAATCGTGACCCAACACCGTGTTCAGGTACAGCGTGCACTCCAGGGGTTCAAACTGCCATCCCTTTCCCCAGTCCTTTCGCCAGGGAATGAAGTTCTCCTTCAGCGTGATTGTCATTTTTACTTCATCCGAATCATATTTCGGAACGATGCCGAAGAGCAGATGCGTCTCCCACTGGCTTCGCTTGCCGTAGTCCCATCCGATACCCAGCGAGATGATACCCATGTTGCCGCAGGTCTGTATCACGCTCTGCGTAGGCATCAGTACATCCCAGTGCTTGCGATAGCGGAGGATGCGCCTGTCGTATCGGGTGAGTGAATCTTCTTCTGAACTCTCCTTTCCTAAATTCTCCTTTCCTAACCCCTCCTCAACGGCGGTTTCCGTAGCGTTTGCCGCACAGCTTGCCGATAGCAGGAGGAGCGCCCATATACTGAACTTAAAAATCGATGACTTCAACATGATAATCCTTTGGTGTGATGGTGAAAATGTAATATTGGCGGAAGTGTACGCTGCTTGCCATATAGAACAGGGTGCCGTTGTTGTAAAGGTCTTCCGTCCTGGTATGATGACCGTGACCGTCCAGGCAGAACAGCAGGCGAGGGAACTCGTGGATGTAATAATTGAATACCTTCGCTACGTTGTTGTTAAACTGCTCGGAGTAGGGAGGTGCATGCATGCATACCACGGTGCGGTCGAAGTCGAGCGAATCGGCAGAGCGTTCCGCCTCCATGAAGTCGAAGTTAGGCACCGGACGGGAGTAGTCATATTCGATGGCATTGGTGTTGAGGCAAACGAACTTTACCTTTCCGGCGATGAAGCTGAAGTCGGGATTGCCGTAGATGGCCTCATAGGTCTGGTTGCCCGTGCCCAGACAGTCGTGGTTGCCCAGCAGCACTACCGAAGGCATCTTGAGTTTCAGCATTCTTTCTCGTGTCCACTTCATTTCGCGGGTAGCGCCGAAGTCGGAGATGTCGCCGCAGTGGATCACGAAGTCGATGCTGTCTTGGCGGCTGTTGATGTCATTAACCGCCTTCTGCAGGTCGTCGTACCACTGGTGGCTGTCGCTGATCACGGCAAACCGGATGGTATCCTTGCTCTTCACCGTCTGCTCTATCTTCTGTATGTTCTTGGCATTCAGATTGGTTTCGCCCTTTACGCGAACATCGTAAGGGTGAACATCGAATACGGTATCGCAGCCCGTAAGGAGCAGGGCGGCGATACAGACAAGTAGATACATTTTAATGTGAGATTTCATATCTTATATCTTATTTAAAATACATATTCATATTCTAGTCTATCTGATATTTCTAGTCTATCTGATATTCTAGCCTGTTTGATATTCCAGGCTATTGATTTCGCGTGCAAAGGTACGAAAAAAACTTGAATAAATAATGAGGTTTTTCCAAAAAGACCATTTTTAAGGAGAAAAAGATAAAAAAAAGAAGGTGCGCCAGATTCACTTCCTTGTGATCTGGCACACCTTGATGATTTTAGAGATCTACGTTGTTTTTAGAGCTCTACATTGTTTTTAGAGACTTACGTTGTCGTCGCCTCCTCCGCCTTCGGTAGTGCCGCCACCCTGGCTGGAATCACCTCCCTGGTTGGTTCCGCCACCTTCCTGCGAAGTTCCACCGCCCTGCGAAGTACCTCCTCCCTGGTTGGTGTTATCCTTGTTGTCACCTTCCTCGGTGTCGTTCTTGTCGACAGAGGTAACCTGCTTCACGATCTTGCCGTTGCGGTCGTAGCAGGTGATGTTGACGCTGGTCTTGGCGAGCTCCTCCTTGATGTCAGCGTTAGGCACGAAGATGATGTAGCGGCGGTTGATGAGCGAGCTGCTCACCTTGTTGACATCCTCCACGGCGGTAGAATTCAGACCGAATCGGAGGGAGCCGAGTCCCGGTACAGCCACGGAGTGACCCTCGGTGGCCCATGCGGTGATGACTGCTCCGATGGCACCCCAGGCGGCATTGATCACCTGCTTGGCGAGTCCGCTGCGCACGGCAGCCTCCTCGATAACCTTACTCTGGGTAAGCTGACCGTAGAGGTCTGCCTGCATAACGTATGCCCACTTCTGCTTACCCTTCTCAAAAGCGACGTTGCGCTCAATAGCTTTTACTTTGATACCCATAATTCAAATAGTTTTTTTAGTGAATAATTTAATTTCTACATGTACTACATGCAGCTCGTAACTCCGAGTGAAGTACAGAGTGCAGTGAGCACCGTGACGATGACTTGCAGAATCGTCTTCCAAGTTTCCTTTTTCATTTTCTTCATTCCTTTCTTTTTAGTGAATAATCCAGTTTCTGTATCGGGCATCCCCCTCCATGCAGTTCCGCGGCATCCTGTCCGGCAGAGAGCCCCATCAATGAGTTTCATTGACGATGCAAAGATACAACATTTTTGGGCGAAATGCAATAGTTGTCCCGGCATTTGAATCGGGGTGTCCCGGCAGTTGTGATGTGAGGCATGAAATCCCCTTCGATAGAGCTGCCATTTCCTGCGTCCCGACGTAGGAAATATTACGTGGCGATGCAGGAATTGCTACGTGGCGACGCAGGAAAAGGGGCGAGGAGGGGAGAGGGATCAAAGGAAAAGGTGAAAAAGTGAAAGTGAAAAGGTGAAATTCACAGAGGTATCAAGGAACAGATGAGAAAAATGCCAGTTTCTGAGATTCCGTGTACGATGTAAAAGAGAAAAGAAATACGATATATTAATGTACACGTATATAATAATGTACGCGCGTAAGTACTACTCCTTTTTTCTTCACTATATTTCTTCTTTTATCCCTTAATAATACATAATCCTTTAAAGGTGTGTTTTTTGTTCTCATTGAAAATTCACTTTTTCACTTTCACTTTTTCACTTTTTTTCAAATATATTTTGTTGTTTGTGATTTTTTGTGTACCTTTGTAGGGTGAAAGAGCACAAAGCTGTTTCATACAAACAATCAAAAGCAATTAACAATGAATGAACCGAAATTTACTATTTATAGATTGAGAATAGAATCGTTCATGGCAGGGGTTCCTGCTTCTGAATCAGATTCTAAGATGATTGCAGGGTTTATCCTGAAACATCTGATGGATATTACTTTTTTGGATGGTAATGGAGAAAAAACAACTACTTATGGAGCAGCTGTTCTTGATGACTTCGCTTATGTAACCATTGAAAAAAAGAAAAACATGACAAGAGACAAGAAGGATTGCAGAGACAAAGAAATAGTCCCAACCTATCCTGATTTTTCACTCGTTTTAGATGCAAGAGACCCTCAAAAAGAGGGTATTCTTATAGGAATCCAGCACCAAAGAAAGTGTTTTGCCAATTTAGAGACTGTAAGAAAAGGACTCGAAAACTATTGGGATGAGCTAGTTGGGAAAAATGGTGGTTACAGAGTTGACTTGCGACAGATTACGTCTTCCAACAAGTTTTGGCACACTTTAGAGAAAAAAATCAAGCAAGGCAGTAAGCTGACAGGACTTCATCTTGATTTGGATAAAGTGTTGGCGGATACTGGTATTGATGAGCAAACTAGAGAGAAAGCCGTCTTGTTCACTTCGTTCCTGAAAATGTTGAATGACATTGGTGCAGGTAATGGTGGCTTCTTCTTTAATGCATTTCCTGGAACTGGTCTTAATTTAGAGCGGGCTGAATACAATCTTGGTATGGTGGTAGCTTTAGCTTGTCAGCGTGGGTTTGTTGTCAAGGCCCAGGTGGATAATAATCCTGATTGGATTACCTCAGAGGCATCTGCTCCTTTTACCATGCGCTTGTCCAGCAGTGCATTTATCAAGCCTGAAGGTACTGTTGAGCAAGTTAGAGATGAAAATAAGAGGCAGTTACATGCCTTGAAGATGTGGTTTGACAATATAATCACTGAACTTAATCAAATCAATAATGATAAGCAGAATGAACAGACTAGACATACAGTCAAGAGATAAAGTCAGAAAGCGCTATGCTGCTAATCCCTTGTATCTGATGATACAAAGCATTGGCGGAAAGTATATTCGGCCTGATTATAGATTGAAGTTGCGCCCCGAGGAAATTTTTCAAATCCTGATGGGGTGGATAGACGGCATCAAGTGCGAATCTGATAATGAGGCGGTATGCAGAAAGATGAAAGAAGCTTGGGATAAGCAGTGGGAAGCCTTTTGCGATATGGCTGAATTGGCTAACTGCGAGTGTCCTGATAGTGAAGTGGAAGAGTATGTATGTCTTATTCTGGGATTATTGCATAATTGTCTGGGCAAGCTGAGTGATGAAGCTTGTCCAGGGAATCTCCACTATCTGCGTTTTGGAAATCAACTGTTTGCCTCTGCCTGTGAGCAATCCAAGATGATGATGTTGTTTGTGAAGGAATTCTATCAAAATGAATCTTATAGGCAGTATAGTCTGAAAGTGAAAGAATGGCTTCTTGATTATATGAATAATGATGACTCCTTGCTTACTGATTCTGAAGGATGCCTTGTCTTGCAAGACGATGAAATCGTAATTGCTCCTCCTCTTACGGAGCATGATGATAAATTATATACAGAACAAGCTCAAGTCATTTGGAGAAAACTCATTGAAAAAGGATGGTGTGAGAAGGATGGGTCGATGCTCGTTTGGAAAAAATCTAAACGGTCACTAGGCTATATGGTAAAACTGGTGGCACATGAGTTGAAGGTTTTAGATCCTTCTACCAAAAATATTGTATGGGATTCGTTTAAGCATTTATTTAAGGATTTAAATAATTCCTCTGTTCTTAGTCAGGCTAAGAGTGGGGCGGGAAAATTTAAGTTAGAAAGCCGTCCTAATTCGTGGCCTAGTGAAGCAGATGAACTGCGCATTTTGCTAAGATCTCTATAACTAAACTTCTATTGGTGTGTTGTGTTGTTGTTGTGCCAATAGTTTTGTTTCTTTCCTTTTTAAGCCATGTAAAAGGTTGCATGGCAGTTAGTTACTTATGAAATTTGAGGTGTTGCGTCGTGTTGCGTAACACCTCGCTTATGCCCTTTTTTACTAATTTTGCAGCATCAAAATCAAATTGTTGATGATGATGCAAGATTTAAATAATACCATGCAGCAGAACAAGTCGGGGACTTGCCCTGCTCACCAGCCAAACGATTCGACCCAGGCTGGAAACCAATCAGAGGTCGAGTGTAATAAAGAGGATACAGCTAAGTCCCATTCTGACTCCATAGAACTTCAACCACTCATTCCTGACAAGGATTATCCTGCTGGAGTAAGAGAGTGGATGATGACGGCACCCAGTGAGCTCAAGTTTTCTACCTTGGCGGTGGCGAGTTCTATGCTTGCCGTATATGCCACTCGTATCCGCCTCAATTATGTTTACGATAATTCGCTTTCAGCCATTCTTCTTCACGTGCTGGTATGTGGTGATCAGAGCTCAGGAAAATCGTTTGCCCGTTATCTGATGCGTTATCTGATGGATCCATTTATCAAGCGTGATACCGAGCAAAGGGCAGAGGAACAGAAGTATGCCGAATTGAAGCGACGCCAAGGTAAAAAAGATGGCAAATTGCCTCCGGAGCCAAAGACAGACATCACCTTGCTCCACGAGAATCTTTCGCTCTCTATGCTCATCAAGAGAGCCGATGCTCCAATGAAGCTGTTTGGTACGCCGAAAACGCTTTTCCAGTTTGCCGATGAGATCGGTGCTATCGTGCAGGCCAGCAAGCGACAGTTTTCTGATATCAAGCAAATCAACAAGACTGGATATGACCTGGGATCAGAATTCGGTCAGGATTATTTGAGTGAAGCCAGCTATTCGGCTGTTGTAGATTTGATGCTGTGTTATGTCTATACAGGCACGCCTGCAGCCGTAAACCGATATATGGATAAAGCAGCCATAGAAGGTGGTAGCGTTACCCGTACTATCCTTTGCAACGTGAATTCTCAGCTGGGAGAAAACCCATTGATATTCAAGCCTTTGACAGAGGAACAGAAGCAAAGTATAGATACTACTTTGCAAAAACTCATGTCGCTCTGTTATAGTGAAGACGGAAAATCTTTGCGTAAGGAAAGCTTGCTTGATACGAGTTGGTTGGATCCTACGGTGAAGAAATGGTGTGAAGCTCGTAGAAGTGACGTAATGAAGTCGATGTCAAAAGCTCTTGATGTTTTTTATAAACGTAGCAGTGTAAGTGCCTTTCGCATAGCTTCGCTTATGCAATACCTTTATCAGGTAGAGGGTGTAAAGACACAGAAGGAAATCCGCCGCCTGGTGAAGCAGATATATTTGGCTTGTGCCGATCGTATCTTGCACAATATGTTAGGTAAATGGGGAGCTATCTATGATGAGATTAATGCAGATTTTGAATCTCACCCCTATAAGACCTGTAATTACTTTGACGAGTTGCCGCAAGAGTTTTCTCGTAAATTCCTGGAAGAGTTTTTAACTCGTAAAGGAGTGCGTACACCATTGAAGAATGTAATATGTAATTGGAAACGCAAAGGATGGATTGAGAAACTTGCTACCGGTAACTTACGCAAGAAAGCTTCACGCGCCATCAGTAGTTCTAAGAAAAAAAAGTAATATCAGTTAGTTTAAGATATGATTAATAAGTTTGACATTCAAAAGCTTCGCGAGCTCGACATCTTGCAGGTGGCTGATCTTCTGGGCATGGGGCTTCGCAACAAGCGAGCCCTCTGCATCCACCACGATGATCATCATCCGAGTCTCGCCTTCAATGTAAGGAAGAACACCTGCCACTGCTATAGCTGCGGATTCTCTGCCGATACCATCGGACTGGTAAGAGAGCGACTGAACCTGGGATTCAGCGAGGCATGCCATTGGTTGGCAGATCATTTTGATGTGTATATCGCCGATGAGAAGTATGGGAATTCTGCCCGATATACAGAAAAAAGTGCTGATAAGAAGCTGCTTACGGCATCAGACAGAAGAATGGCTTCCCTGAGAGTGCATTTTGCAGAAACCCATGTTTCGCATGGACATGTTGCCTCATCATCCGTAGATGTGGAGTTTTATCAGCAGATGTTCCGGCGGATGCATCTGTCTGAATCGGGACGGAGATTCCTCTTTGAGGAGCGGTTGCTCAGCCCGGAGGCATTGAAGGTCTGCCAGATAGTGAGCACGGAGCAAAGCGTATGCATGGCGAGAGTAGGGCGTGGAGTGTTTGACGGTCCATCGCTCATCTTTCCCTATTTCGACCAGGAGGGAAGACTGGTTTCCGTGCAGAGCCGCTATCTGGGAAAGCCGAAGTCTGAGTCATCTTTCGATATGGAAAAGGTATCTATTGATGAAGCAAAGCCGAAGGAGATTCCCCGATTCAAGTTTGCACCAGGCAGTCATCGCATGATATATGGGCTCGACCGGTTGAAGGATTATCCTCCTGGAGAACCGCTGCTCATCACCGAGGGACCCTCTGATTGCTGGACGGCATTGACCCTTGGCTTTCATACCATAGCCATCCCCAGTGCCACGCTCTTCGACCGCCGCTTTCAAGGGCTTCTTGCCGGAAGAAATCTTCACATCTTCCCAGATCAGGACGAAGCAGGATTGAGTCTTTACTTTGAGCTGAAGAAAGCATTGCCCAGTTTGGTTTACCATCAGCTGCCCGAAGGTTGCAAGGATTTGAGTGAGTATTATCTCAAGCTCCGTCGTAGTGAAGGGATGACGCTGGAGGAGGCGAAAGCCAAGGTTCAGGGCTGCGTAAGTGTCTGATAATTATGTTTTTTATTGTTATGTTTATTATGTTTTTTTATTTTAGTAGATATGGAAATTTATGTGAATCGTTTATTGCGTGAGCGTGGCACCATCATGGGCACACTCAAAGTTGTGAAAGAAGTTGCTGGCGAAGGGATTGAGCTGGTGAAGGTGTGCGGCACCGTAGAGCGTGAGGCTGATTGTCTTCCGGTAGGTAAATATCGTGTACGCATTGGCAAGTGCAAGCGTCTCAACCGCAAGATGCCGTATCTGGTTCCGGTGGATGATGCTTCCGCCAAGTCGGTTGCGATGATTCAGCCGGGCAACGGTCCGTTTACGATGAGCCGTGGCAGCATCCTGGTGGGCGAGGTTCATGCTCCCGGCTTCGTCTTGAAGAGTCAGCCGCTCTTCACCACCCTCTACGAGCGCATCAAGAAGGCGGTGTGGCGAGGAAACGAAGTGACGCTGGAGATTAAGGAGGTGTAGAAAGGAGAAGGATGCTTTTGTTATGATACAGTAAGTATTGTAGTAGAATAGCTGGTGATATTGTAAAAGAAAAAGCAGTTGTTGCGGTAAGAGGCAACAACTGCTTTTCTATGGTCCACCTTCTTGTTTTCTGGACCACCTTTCTGGACCACCGTCAAGCGTCCTGCCGGATTTGCAATCCGGCATAAAAAATGTTCGACCATTTAGGGCATTGTGGATTTGCAATCCGCCTCACCTGGATGACAAAAAAGGATTTGCAATCTTGCTTGCTGCGGATTGCAAATCCGCAGGTCTTAAAGAGGTTGGGGCATTTTTAGACGATGGATTGCAAATCCGTCAGAACGAAAGATGGCTGGCTTTGTATTTTACAAAGTATCTTCCACTTCTTTCCAATCAATCAGTCCCTTGCCCGTTTCATCGAGTTCCACTGCCAGGGCGATGACCTTGCGCTTGTCGGCCTTGAATGGCTCTGTGTAGCTCTTTTCCTTTATCTGGTTCTCGGCTGCAGAAATGCCGCCATTGTTAGATAGCTTCAGCTCCAGCACATAGATGAAGTTGGTGGTTTCTACCACCATATCAATTCTGCCCGTAGCAATCATCTTTTCTACTTCCACACGGCAGCCGATGGCATTGAAAATTGTACTCAGAATCAGACGGTAACGCTCCTCCATGTCCATGCTGGCAAGCTTCTTGTTGCTGTAGGGCACATCCGCAATGAGCGCCTTCAGGTATTTCATAGCTTCGGGAAGATTGCCAAGCTGAAGGGCAAGAAACAGACCAGATTGGGTAGATTGTATATCACCATTACTTCGCAAGGTAAGTGCCGGTAACACTGTTTCATAAAGTGCTTGCCTTACCTCAGAATTAGGAAATCCTAAAATATAAACTCCCATCTGGTAATCCTTAATGGTAAGATAACCAGACTGATAGAGGAACAGTTCTGCTCCTCCGCCTGTGACATCCGATGTCTCTATGGTTTGGCGAAGAATGGTGCACGGATCAAAATTACCCAATTTGAGTTCCATGTCATCCACAAACTTAGGCAACAGAGAGGTTGCACCCGATGAAGCCCAGTAGTTCTTCAGATCTGAATCTGCCAAGGCATTGATGAGACTGAACGGATTGAATACATCCATCATATTGCGGCGACTGAAATGATAGCCGTCATAATATGCCGTCAGTTGTGCTACAGCTTCATCGAATGTCCAGTCTTCGTATTCTGCCAATTTGTTGATTTCAGGCTTGAAATCGCGCAGCACCTCTTCTTTCGTAATACCACAGATGGCTGCATATTCCGGCTCAAAGCTGATGTTGCTCAGATTATTGAGCACAGAGAAGAGAGAGATTTGCGTAAACTTGGTAATGCCGGTGATGAAGACAAACTTCTCGTATTTATCCTGAGATTTTAATACGGCAAATACTTCTCTATAAATAGCGGTACATGCTTCGTGCTGGGGAGTCTTCCAGGAATGCTGCAATGGAGAGTCGTATTCGTCGATGAGAATGGCAACCTGCTGTCCCGTTTTGTTATAAGCAGTCTTTATAATTTCTATCAGACGAGTTGCTAAGGGAGAGTTATCCCTCGATTCTATCTCATATAAAGATTCATATTCTTGAAAGGTATAGTCCAGATAACCTTTCAGGCTTTCCGGTTCTGCGCCAGCCTGACTCATATCGAGCCTGATAACAGGGCGCTTCACCCATTCCGTCTCCATCTGCATAATCTTCAAACCCTCGAAGAGTTCCTTCTTTCCCTCGAAGTATGCCTGGAGTGTATCTACGAGAATCGACTTGCCGAAGCGGCGTGGGCGGCTCAGGTAATTATACGTTTTATTTCTGTTGGCAAGTTGCCAGATAATATCTGTCTTGTCAACATACAGGTATCCTTCTTTTCTTATTTTTTCAAAAGACTGGATACCTACTGGCAATCTTCTATCGTTCATTTCTGTATCTGTCATAATCTGGTCTCCTATGTTTTCAGGATAGCTTTTTGCGAGCCATCCACCTTTCTGCAAATTCTTTCTGCAAAGATACGATGAATATTTTGATTTCGCAAGAAAAAATGGAGATAATATAAAAAAGGTGGCGAATCTTTTTGTTATCTCTGATTTTTGCAGTATTCTTGCCAATTCGTAAAATGGCGGGGCGTTTTATTTATTATGGAGTTGCCTAATTTTTTTCTGTCGGATTCTTGAAAAAGCATTTTAGCATTTCTCGTTTCTGGACCACCTTCTTGTTTTCTGGACCACCTTCTTGACTTTTTATTGAAGTTTATATCCATAAAGGATCGTTCTTCCAGCCTGAAGGAAAGCCCAAGGCTGCTTTGTCTATTTCTGGGAATGCTTCAAATAGTCTATTCATTTTTTCAAGCATATCATTGTTGGGTGATATAATGTCTAAAAAATACTTGATGATGCAAATATTATAGTAAATTCTTCGTTTGTCTGCCGGATGTGATATCCAAGGGCGTGACATTTGTTTCATCTCATTTGGAATAATTTTATTATTTTTATTCCATACACGTGTATGGTGGCAGCATGCATTACGGGTAAGCGTAAGTACAGACAGCCATGATTCGAAAACCGGAGCATGCAGATAAAAACGCTTTGCTATTTGTTTTTTGAGAGTCTTGTCTTTTAAATTTCGGTAGTACATATTGACGCTTCCCATAGGAAGAAGTTCTCCAAGAATCCAAGCAGGAGGAAAAGGTTCTGTATATGTTCTTTTAAAATGTACTATAAAATCCTCTGTAGAACGTTCATATTCTTTTTGTAATATGGACATACTATTACTGAATATTATCTGGTCATGGAAATGTGCGGAATTTGTAAGCCAGTAGATGTCACCAGTTCGAGCAGCAGTTATATTCATTACAGCCTCTCTAACTGCAATTTCTATTTTTTCAATTTCGTTGAAGAGGAATAAGCGTAACTTTTTGTCAAAGCGATAAAGCATTATCACTTTTTCAAAAGTAGTATCTGGCTTGTATTGGTGTAGTATTTTGGGAGCCTTCAACAAAGGATGCATATACGCAGACAATCGATAATAGCCAATGCACTCTAAATATCTTTGAGCTTTTTGACTATCATTAATAATCAATCCGCGACTTTTTAACAGAGCTACAAGTTCTTCAGAAGACTTGTAGCCTTTTCCGAAATATCTTTTTGCCATAGTTTATAAATAAAAAAGCCCAGCCTATTTAAGCATTGTTAAGAGGCTCGGCTGGAACTAACGATGCAAAGATACAAATAATTATTTAATTTCCAAAGATTTTGAGAAGAATATTTTGATTTCGCAAGAAAAAATGGGGGATAGTATAAAAAAAGGTGGCGATTCTTTTTGTAATCTCTGATTTTTGCAGTATCTTTGCAAATGCAAAGCTGCATTCGGCAATTTTGAAAGCAAGCTTTCATTGCGCCCGTTTGCATTTACTTTGCATTTGGATGGATTCGCCCTAGGGCGATGACGTCTGTTTTTGTGGGTTAAAATAATAGCGTTTGCTGTTTATTCGATAATAATGTTCCTGAAGTTTGGCCGCGGAAAGAACTACACTACAGAATAAATAAGTAAGCGTCCGCTATAGCGTGGACGTAAAACTTATCTGTAGTGTATAGGTTAGGCCAAACACCTTGGAACGTTGGATAAGTGGATCGTCCACGTTTCTGCGTTCTGATGGGGATGAGGCTGGTCTTGATGCAAACCTAGGTTGGCTTTGTTGCTATGGATAAGGGTGTTTGGTTGTAGCTTTTATTTTCTGAGTAACAAAGCAGTCGCATTAAAACTATATTTAAGCTTTAATGCTATGGCAAAATCATTGATTGAAGAGCTACCTCGCATTGCAAGCGAAGGTAGGCAAGAGGCTCAGCGCATCATTGAGCGATTGAGCAGTGGTACACGCATTGGATTGCAGACCAATGAGCTGGTGTTGCCTCGCAAGGATGTCTCCGGATTCTTCCGTGGACAAGTTCCCAATATCCCTAATGCATTCAATGCCGCCCTGGATGGGGGGAGTTGGATGAACCGTCTGGTGTATGGTGATAATCTCCTGACCATGCAGGCGCTGCTTGCCGGAGACCCTCAGACGGGCTTGCCTTCATTAAGAGGCAAAGTGGATTTGATCTACATCGACCCGCCGTTTGATTCTAAGGCGAATTATAGAACTCCGATTACATTACCAAATGCAAGTTTTTCTCAAAGACCAACTGTAATTGAGCAGTTTGCTTATGCGGATACATGGGAAGAGGGAACGATTTCGTATCTTAAAATGATTTATCCTCGTCTTATGTTGATGAAGGAAATGTTGTCAGAGAAAGGAAGTATCTATGTTCATATTGATTGGCATATAGGCGCATATGTAAAGGTAGTTTTAGATGAAATCTTTGGAAAGGAAAATTTCCGTAATGAAATCATTTGGAAAAGAGGTACAGTAAAAGGTGCCAAGGCTGTAGGAAATCAATTCGCTAGAAATCATGATATGATTTTGTATTATTCTAAAGGTAACGATTATGTTTATCATACGCAGTATTTACCTTATTCAGAAGAATATATTAAGCAACGTTATACGAAGGATGATAATGATGGGCGTGGACCATATACAGATCAAGCAATAGGTACTAGAAGTGAGGATTCTCTTATTGAGATGGAAAAAGATAATCGTATATTTATTACTTCAACAGGGAAACGTCGTGTTAAATATTATTTAAGTGAGGCTAAAGGTATAGCCATGGATGATTCATGGAATGATATTTCAGAGGTGAATTCAATGGCTAAAGAAAATGTTGGCTACGCCACCCAAAAACCTGAAGCCCTCCTCGAACGTATCATCAAGGCATCTTCCAACGAAGGTGACCTCGTCTGCGATTTCTTCGGTGGCAGCGGTACCACAGCAGCGGTTGCCGAAAAGCTGGGCCGTCGCTGGATTACCTGTGACATCGGCAAGCCTGCATCCCTCGTCATGCGCAAGCGTTTCATCGACCAGGAAGTAAATCCGTTCCTCTATCAGAGCATCGGCGACTATCAGAAAGAGGCTTTCCATAACAACAAGAAACTCCGCCGAGTGGGCGATCTCTCTCAGGTAGTCTTAGGCCTCTTCGGTGCCTTACCATTCTCTCCAGAGCAGGTGAGCGACAGAAACTTCGGTTACGTCAAGGGCACACGAAATCTGGTGATGGTGGATAGTCCAAACCGCCTGACCACTGCTGCTACCGTTCGCCGTGCCGTAGAAGCCAAGGCTTCTCTGCTTGGCGGTGACTGGGATAAAGTCATCGTGCTCGGCTGGAACTTCGCCTTCGACATCTCGCAAGCCATCGAGAAATATAAGAACAGCAATGTAGAAGTGCTGGTGATTCCGCCCGATCTGCTCGACAAGCTATCTAAGAAGGGTTTCAAGAAGCTCATCGCCGACAAAACCGTCCGCTTCTCTTCTTTGCAGTATCTGGTGGTGAACCCTGTGGAGGTAACCGTGAACGGCAATGGCGAGGATGAACTCGACATCAGTCTCAACAACTATGTGCTGCTCTCGCCAGATAATATCCCGCTGGACGATAAGGACAAGGAGAAGCTGCAGCAGGTGATGGAGCAGGACCCTCTCTCGCTGATAGAATATTGGAGCATCGACCCTGATTATGACGGCGATACCTTCCGCAGCACCTGGCAGGATTATCGTGAGAACGTGGATAACGACAGCGACCCGCTGCACTGCGTATATTCCACCCGAATTGCTATGCCGCATAAGGACGAGCGAAAAGTCTGCGTCAAGGCGGTGGATGTGTTCGGATTCGAGAGTCAGGTTATCCTGGATGTGAAGTGTTAGTGTTAAGAACGAATAGGAGATTACGACTATGGCTATCAATTCAAGTAATATATCTTTGGAATTGGCGCATCGACTCACCGATGTGGTCAATGCCGCCTGGAAGAGTGGGGAGATGCTGGAGAAGGTGACCCCAACCACCGCTTCGCTCTTGAACTACTGGTTTGGAGAGGGCTTCTGCAACGAGCGTGTGAGAAATTTCCATGAGGGTCAGCGTCAGGCTATCCTCAACATCATCTATCTGCACGAAGTGATGGGAGAAAACTGCGTGATGGATGCTTACCAGGGCATCATTCCGGAGCTAATGGATAGGGCCGACCTGGCTCAGCTTGCCAAGCCTAAATATCAGATGCCTAAGTATGCAGTGAAGATGGCTACGGGCACGGGAAAGACGTGGGTGATGCATGCCCTGATAATCTGGCAGATGCTGAATGCCCGGCACGAGGATGTGGAGAGCGGACGATTTACGCAGAAGTTCCTGATAGTGGCTCCGGGTCTGATTGTTTACGACCGTCTGCTGGATGCCTTCTGCGGCAGAAAGAAGCGTGACGAGGAATATCGCGACCCTCAGACCAACGACTACTACATGAACCAGGAGGTGTTCATCCCCGAGCGTTATCGTGACGAGGTGTTTTCGTTCATACAGAACAATGTGGTGACCAAGGAAGATGGCATCGGCAGGAAGACCACCGGCGAGGGACTGATTGCCCTGACCAACTGGCATCTGTTTGAAAATCAGATGGAAGAGAAGGAACAGGATGAGGATGTGGACGATTCCAGCACGGTGACACCTGCTGAAATCATCAGCGACCTGTTGCCTATCCGACCGGGTAAATCGGCGGGCAACGACCTCGGCATGCTCGACCGCCGTGCCCTGGGTGGCACAGAACTGGAATATCTGGCTGGTTTAAAGGATTTGATGGTAATCAATGATGAGGCTCATCATATTCACGAAATCAAGCGTAATGGTGAAACCGAGGAGGTGGAATGGCAAAGAGGCCTGAATGCCATCAGCGCCACCAAGGGCACCCGTTTCATACAGGTGGACTTCTCGGCTACCCCTTTTGATACGAAGGGAACGGGAGAGAAGCAGGTGAAACTCTTCTTTCCGCATATCATCGTTGACTTCGACTTGCCTATGGCGATGAAGCAGGGACTGGTGAAGTTGCTGCTGCTCGACCGTCGGCAGGAACTCACCGACCTGGAGAACCTGGATTACAACGCCGAGCGTGATGAGCAGGGAAAGGTAGTGGGGCTGAGCGAAGGCCAGCGCATGATGCTCCGTGCCGGATTGACCAAGCTGAACAAGCTGGAAGAAGAATTCCTGAAGAATGATGCGTCAAAGAACCCGAAGATGCTCATCGTCTGCCAGGACACCACGGTATCTCCTTTTGTAGAAGAATTCCTGAAGTCGGAAGGTCTGGAAGAAGAAGACATCGTTACCATCGACAGCAACAAGCAGGGCGAGGTGAAGGATGAGGAATGGCAGGAAATCAAGAAGAAGCTCTTCGATATAGATAGGTATAAGAGTCCGAAGGTGGTCATCTCGGTGCTGATGCTCCGTGAGGGCTTCGACGTCAACAATATCTGTGTGCTCGTTCCGCTGCGTTCTTCGCAGGCGCCAATCCTGCTGGAGCAGTTGGTGGGTAGAGGTTTGCGACTGATGTGGCGAGAGTCTGATTATATCGACATCAAGCGTGAAGACCGCCTGAGGGTGTTGAAGAATCATCAGCCTCCCCGCACCTATATCGATACCTTGTCTATCGTGGAGCATCCGGCTTTCATCAAGTTCTATGATGATTTGCAGGATCAGGGCTTGGTGGCTGTGGATGAAGGCGATGTGGGTGCCGGAGGAGCCACAGGCGATATTCTTACCGTGGGACTTCGTGAGGATTACGGGAAGTATGATTTCCTATGGCCGGTTATCCTGCATGATTCCATCGATGAATTTGAGGATGCAGAGATAGATCTGGATGATTTAGAGCCGTTTACGATGTATCCGCTGCCTTTGCTCCGCAAGTTCCTGGCAAAAGAGGGCGAGACCTTCGTATCGCAGGAATCTCTGACCAAGACTACCTTTGGTAAGTATAAGGTGACGGCCAATCTCTTCAATGCCAGCGGATATAATGAGTATCTGCAGAAATTGCTGAGGGTAGTAACCCTGCGCTTTGAGAACTGTCGCCGCCAGGGGTTCCCGACCATTCAGATTAATGGTGCCCAAACGGTACAGGTGATGGACTGGTACATCCGTGAAAAGCTTTTCTCCGTACCTTTCAATCCGTTCCAGGGCAACGACTGGAAGATATTGCTGGCTAAGGATGGCATCGTGACGAAGCATATCGTGGAGCAGTTTGCCGTGGCCATCTATAAGATGCAGAACCGCCTGACAACAATCAATGCCGAGGTGAGTCATACGGATTTCTCTTCGCTCAGAGCCATCAAGATGAGAGAGTCTTACTCGATGGAGGTACAGAAGTGCATCTATCCCCGACTGGGTTATCCATCTCATGGCGGAGGATTGGAAAAGGCATTCATTGAGTTTCTGGATAGGGATGCCGAGGTGGAAAGATTCCTGAAGATTAATGAGAATGGCCATTCTTTCGCCATCATCTTCTATGTGAGGAAGGATGGCTTGATGGCAACGTATCATCCTGACTTCATCGTGGCAACGGCTGATAAGGTTTATCTGATTGAGACCAAGGGCGACGACAAGGTGGACGACGTGAACGTGCGTCAGAAACAGACGGCTACCATTGAGTGGATTAAGAAAATCAATGCCTTGGAGCCTGAGGATAGGATGAATCGCACCTGGGAGTATGTATTGGTAGGCGAGAGCGTGTTCTACTCATTGAGTGGAAGTGGTGCTACGATTACCGATATCTGCAACATGTGTAAGGTATCGTATTCTGTGGCAACGGGTAATCTGTTTGATATGTAAAGGGTAAATGCTATGAATAAAGCATTTGCTGTAATAATAAAGCTATTACTGTAATAATGTTAAAGAAAGCCAGCCTTTTCGCAGGAGAAGGCTGGCTTTGTTTTTCTTTTTGCGTGAGGAATTTATCCGCATAATCCATTAAAATTCAGTATTCTCTGCCATTTTCTTTCAGATTTTCTTGCGGTTTCCAATCTTTCTTTGTAACTTTGCATCATCTTTATATAAGAATCGTGGAACTTTAAAAGCGAAAGAAATATGGAGGAAAAGAAATATCATATCGAGGAATTCAAGATTGCAGGGGATAAGGTCTGTGAGCCATCGCCTGCCTGTCGTTCTATGGCATCATCAGTATCATCCGAATTATGGGATGAGGCTTACGACACTGATTCCTATCCTATGGGGCGCTCGCTGGAGCAGGTGATGGAGCATTGCGCAGAAATAGACAAGCACTTGGATGACCCGAACTATGGAATGTCGTGGGAGGAATTTAATGCTCATTTACGTAAAACGATTCCAGGATGGTTGTAAGACAGGATGAGGTCTTCATGCAGGAATTTCAGAAATGTCTTGTTTTTGCATTAGAAGAGTTTGGAAAGAAGACGGTTGGGAGATGGCAAGAGCAGATATCTCGTATCATGCATCGGTTGAAAATGATGCCTGAGAGTTATCCGTTTGTGCCTGAACTGCAGAAATGGAGAAAGTATCGTGGTGCCATCATCATGAAGAACTTCAAGATTATCTATTTTTATAATGAAAAGAAAGATATCCTCTGGCTGGTGGATCTCTGGGATTTGCGCCAAGATCCTCGTAAGCTGAACCTGCGAGCCAGAAGGATAGAAAGAAAGGATTATCTTTAGAATTTTAAATCCGCTAGGCGTCCTGCCGGATTTGCAATCCGGCATAGGGAATGTTCGACCATTTTGGGTATGGCGGATTTGCAATCCGCCTCACCTGGATGGGCAAAAAAGGATTTGCAATCTTGCTTGCTGCGGATTGCAAATCCGCAGATCCTAAAGAGGTTAGGTCATTTTTTGACGACGGATTTCAAATCCGTCGGAGCGCCTAGCGGGCTTTAACCGACGGGAATTTATCTTAAAAATGCTAATAAGATGTCGTTTCTCTTTGCCGGATGAAAATAAATCCTTACCTTTGCATAGCATTTAAAGCATGTGGAGATTACCGACGAAAGTTTAAAAAGAGAAAATATAAAAGAGAGACGAAAATGAAATTGAAATTGAGATTCTTGAAATTGATGCTGCTGCTCTTCATTCTGCCTCTGCAGATGCTGGCGGCAGAACTGGGAGAGGCGGGCAAGCTGTTGGCGGCGCTGCCGGGTGTGAGTGACGTGGAAACGCTGAAAAGTACGCATTTCCCGGAAAAATATGTGTTCTTCATCAAGCAGCAACTGGATGCCAAGGATGCTTCCAAGGGCAGTTTTGAGCAGCGAGTGATACTCTGCCACAGAGGATTCGACCGTCCTACCGTGCTCGTAACTGAAGGCTACAACGCCAAGTATGCATTGCGCGAGGGATACATCGAGGAACTTTCCAAGCTCTTCGATACCAACATCATCACCGTGGAGTACCGCTATTTCGACAAGTCGATGCCTAGTCCTTGCAACTGGGATTACCTCACCGTGGAGAACTCGCTCTACGACCTGCACCACGTAAACCAGACCCTGCATGCGATGTACAAGGGTAAGTGGATTGCCACGGGCATCAGCAAGGGCGGACAGACCACGATGTTTTACCGCGCCTACTTCCCGAATGATGTGGACATCTCCGTGCCATACGTGGCGCCGCTGAACAAGGGCGTGGAGGATGGCAGACACGAGAAGTTCCTGCAGCATGAGGTTTCTACCAAGGAGAACCGACAGAAGGTGCTCAACTTCCAGCTGCTGCTCTTCAAGCGCAAGGCTGCGCTGCTGCCGATGTTCGAGAAGTACTGTAGCGAGAAACAGTATCGCTTCAATGCGCCTATCGCCGAGATTTTCGATTACTCGGTGTTTGAGTATGCCTTCGCCTTCTGGCAGTGGGGGGAGGACATCAAGAAGATTCCTACGAATGATACCACCGACGACCAGGTGTTCAAATACTGGATCAACATGTGTGAGCCGGAGTATTTCACCAACTACAATGCCACTGCATCTTTCGATGTACAGGCTGCCAAAGAGTTGGGATATTACGGATATTACACCAAGCCATTCAAGAGATACCTGAGCATCAAGTCGGCAAAGGGTTATCTGAAGAAGCTGATGGTGCCTAAGGGTGCCGAGAACGTGGAGTTCTCGCCAAAGCTCTACAATTATACCGTGGATTTCCTGACCAAGAACGATCCGAAGATGGTGTATATTTATGGTGACATCGACCCATGGGGTGCATCGGGCATCTATGGATTGCCTTTCACCAAGAACAAGAAGAACCTGCATGTCTATATGTGTCATGGCGGTTCGCATCTCACCCGCATCCTGTCGTTCCCTGAGCCTACCAGACAGGAAATCATCGACCTGATAGGTGGATGGTTGAAGGAATAAGCCTTTGGATTACATCCATACGCCCTGAAAGGGCAGAAGCTCCTAGCCCAGGGTAACACCCTGGGCTACGCATAAGCAAGAAAGTCGCCCTGTAAGGGCAAAAGCTTCTTATATTTAAAGCTTTTGCCCTTACAGGGCGACTTTGTTATATCACATTCTAAACCCAGGGCGATGCCCTGGGCTAGGAGCTTCTGCCCTTTCAGGGCGTGCTGCTCTGTAAAATTATCCGTTTGCGATATTTCCGAAGAAATCGAATGAGGCATCCCAATCCTTCCATACTGGCTCTCTGCCCAATTCCTTCAATCTCGCATTGATTACCTTGGCGGTACGCTCATCGCTCACGGTGAACTGCTCCAATGCCTGAGGATAAGTATGGTAACCACCAGGATTTACCTTTGATTCTGCCGACATGGTGGTGACACCCAGTGTTGCCATGTTGTCACGGATGTAGGCAGGCTCACGGGTAGAGTAGGAGATATCTACATCGTGGTCGAAGATACGCATGGCGAAAGTAGCCTGTGCCAACTGCTTATCGGTCATGAAGCAGTTTGGCTGGAAACCTTCGTTCTGTGCAGGGCGCATACGAGGGAAGTTCACGCTGTACTTGGTCTTCCAGTAGTGCTTCTGCAGGTAGCGCAGGTGATGAGCCATCATCACTACATCCGTGCGCCACTCCTTCTCCAGTCCGATGAGCACACCCATACCGATGGAGTGAACACCTGCCATACCCATGCGGTCGAAACCGTCGCAGCGCCACTCAAACTTGCTCTTCATGCCACGTGGGTGGTAGAGCTTGTAGTGCTCGTGGTTGTAGGTCTCCTGGAAACAGATGACGCCGTTCATACCATGGTCAGCGAGGGTCTTGTAATCCTCAGTAGAGAGCGGCATCACCTCAATCTTCACGTTAGAGAAATACTTCTTGGCAATGTCGATGGCCTTGGCAAGATAAGGGGTGCCAGCCTTGGCTGGGTTCTCGCCCGTAACGAGAAGGATGTTCTCGAATGGAGCCAACTGCTTGATTGCCTTGTACTCGTTCTCAATCTGCTCTGGGGTGAGGATGGTGCGGGCCATCGGATTCTCACGATGGAAACCGCAATACACGCAGGAGTTAGAGCATGAATTGGTGATGTAGAGAGGAATGAACATCGACATGGTCTTGCCGAAGCGCTCCTCGGTATATTTGCGGGAAAGACGCGCCATTACCTCCAGGTATGGCTCGG
>OLGA01000941.1_pt1 | contig 23824 bp, 19 predicted proteins | sample 1604881 | NCBI WGS metagenome assembly OLGA01 (sample SAMEA3888896, study PRJEB22519) | human gut metagenome | biome: human gut; feature: human-associated habitat; material: faeces | place: Denmark | collected 2009 | reverse complement strand
CAAATGCGGATATGGCGGAATTGGCAGACGCGCTAGATTCAGGTTCTAGTGACTTCACGGTCATACAGGTTCAAGTCCTGCTATCCGCACCAGCCTCGACAAGCTCTAAAAAGAGCTTGTCGTTTTTCTTTTCCCAAAACTTAACCCCCGGTAGCCCAAACGCCTGCCGGGGGTCTTCTTTTCCCAAAAATTTTCTCTTATCCTTTGACTGCGCCGATCATCATGCCCTTGACAAAATACTTCTGCACAAAGGGATACACCATCATGACCGGAAGCATGACCACGATGATGGTGGCGCACTTCAGATTCTCCCCCACCAGCTCGGTGGTCTCCATGGCGCTCTGCCCCACGGCGCTGTTGCCTAGGTCGTTCAGCGTGTTGGCAGTAACGATCTCCTTTAAAATGACCTGCAGGGGGTACCGGCTCTTCGTCTGAAGATAGATGAATGCATCAAAGAAGCTGTTCCAGTGCCCCACGGCGAAAAACAGGATCAGCGCCGCATAAATGGGCAGCGAAAGCGGAATGAAAATCCTGAAAAGGATCTGCAGATCGTTCATGCCGTCGATAATGGCCGCTTCCTCCAGCGCATCCGGGATCTGTTCAAAATTGGTGCGCAGGATGATCATGTAAAAGACCGAAACCGCCCCGGGCACCGTTACCGCCCAAATGGTGTCGTAAAACCCCAGCTTCTGGATCAACAGGAAATTGGGCACCATACCGCCGCTGAACAGGATGGTGAACACAAAATAAAGGGAGAACCCGGAACGCCCCCGGAGCCGCTTCTTGGAAAGCGGATAAGCCGCACAGGTGATGGCCGCCAGATTGAACCCGGTGCCGATGACCGTGTAAAGGAGGGTGTTTAGATATGCCCTTAAAATGTTGTCGTTGGAGAAGACGATCTCATACGCCTTCAGATGGAAGTCCACCGGATAAAGCCAGACACGTCCTTCCATGACCGCTAAGCTCCCCGAAAAGGAAACCGCCAGAATATACACGATGGGGTACACGCAGATCAGTCCGAACAGGCAGAGAAAGAACAGATTAAAGGCAGAGAAGACCTTCTCTCCGGTGCTTTTTTTGTAATTCATTTCCTCTCCCCCTTACCAAAGCGCCGTTTCCGTCAGGCGCTTGCTGATGAAGTTGGCGGTTATCACAAGGATAAAGCCGATCAGCGACTGCAAAAGCCCCATGGCCGTTCCGTAACTGTAATCCATGTTCAAAAGCCCTCGCTTGTAGACATAGGAGTTGATGACCTCCGACACGTCCACCGTAATGGGCTTCTGCAGCAGAATGACCTTCTCGAAGGAAACCTGCAAAATGTTTCCGATGCTCAAAAGGAACATGACCATGATCGTAGGCAGGATCCCCGGAATGGAAATGTACCGCATCCTTGCCCAGCGCCCCGCTCCATCGATGTAGGCGGCCTCATATAGCTCCTGATCGATGTTGGTCAGGGCGGCAAAATAAAGGATCGCCGAATACCCGGTTCCCTGCCAGATGCTGGAGCCGATGTAAATGGTCCGAAACCACGAGGATTCCCCCATAAACATGATGGGGCTCACTCCAAAAAGCCCAAGAACGTGATTGACGATCCCGCTGGTCGGCGAAAGCAGCTGGGTCAAGATCCCCACCATCACCACGGTGGAAACGAAATACGGAAGATAGCTCACCGTCTGAATGGCCTTCTTGATCCGCTTTCCGTTCATCTCATTGAGCATCAGCGCAAACAGAATGGGCATGGGCATGGTCCAAAGCAGATTGTATACGCTCAGCAGAATGGTGTTCCGGAAAACCTGCCAGAATTTCACATCCGTCAAAAACTTCCGAAACCACTTGACCCCCGCCCAGGGGCTGCCGAATATCCCCTCCATGGGGTTAAAATCCTTGAATGCAATGATGATCCCCGCCATGGGGACGTACTTAAAAAGAAACGTGTGAAGCACCGGGATCAAAAGCAGCAGATAGAGGATCCAATCCCGCTTGATCCCGCGCCACAGCCCGGAGCCCTTGCCCGCAGTGGACATAGAAATCCTTCCTTTCCAATGATAGCCCTTCCGCAAGACGCAGGCGTCCGGCCCTCTTTAAGCCGGGACAGGGCGGATTTTTCACAAAAGCCGGTGCAGACGCTTTTGCCTGCGCCGGCTTTGGGTTCCGGATCAAAGCATGGTGTTCTTTGCTTCGATGTAGGCATCGTAACCCTGTGCGTTGAATTCGGCAATGAACGCATCCCACTCGCTCATAGGCCGCTGTCCCATGATGAACTTGTCGATCTCGCCAATCATGGCCGTCTGAAGATTGGCGGTAAAGTCCTTCCGGGTCTCCAGTGCGTCGCCGGTATAGTTGACCGCCGGGCAGCTTGCCACCGTCTGCCCCTGATAGACCCGATAGGTCTCCTTCGCCGGGTCGCTCATGTTGGGATCGTTCTCAAAATCGATGGTATAGCCGAAATCGCCGGGCATCAGGCCGCAGAACCCGTAATAGTCCACGCCGTATTTGGAGGCGATGGAGGTCACGGAGTTCGCATCGTCGCTGTACACATAAGAAACCTTCTTGTCGCTGCCGATGGTGTAGGAAACGCCTTCCTCGCCGAAGTAACCCAGCATGGCACCCTCCTCGGAGAAGAACCACCAGTCATAAACCTCCATCAGCCGCTCCGGCGCTTCCACCTTCGCACTGATCCCCTGATAGGAAACGGGAACGTTCTTCGCATACACCTTTGCCTCGCCGTTTTCCGTGGCGGGAGGCAGAATAGGATTCAGCGTATAGCTGGTGTTCCCGCCGGATACTGCCGCATTGGTCATGGTCTCGGGCCGTGCAAAATAGTCGATGGAGAAGAAGCCCTTGCCGGCAATGATCTTATCCTCCCACGTCGTGGTGTCCGAAATGGCGTACTCCTGATCCAGCAGCCCCTCGGCGTAGCACTTCCGCATGAAGTCTACTAAGAACTTGAAGTTCTCGTCGTCCAGAGCCGTCTTGAACTTTCCGGAAGCCTCGTCCCACATGGTGTAGTCGGTGATGTCCATGGAAAGCCCTACGGAAGGAGCCAGCGTCCAGATGAGCGTATTGTTCTTCATCCGGGTGACCCACGGATAAGAATCCGGATAAGCTGTCTTCAGCGCCTTGAAGACATCATAAAGCTCGTCATAGGTGGTAGGCACGCTGAGTCCCTGCTCCTTTAAAATGTCGCCCCGAATCATGGTGATAAAGTCAATGGAGGTCTTGGGCAGATTGGGGCTGGGCACCTTGGAGGGCAGGGCGTACCACGCATCCTCCGAAGCCTTGCAGATGGAAAGATCGCTGCGGGCCGCAAAGGCCGTCTGCGCATTGGGCATCTGATCCAGGTACTTCGCCATATTTAAGAACATTCCCTTGCTGCCCATGTCGTTTAAGGTGTTCAGGTCCACGCTGTTCATAATATCCGGAATGGACTGAGACGCAATGGCCATATTGACCTTATCGCCGTAAGAAGAGGAGGGAATAGGCATGACCTTCAGGGTCACATTAAACTTTTCCTTGATGACTTTTGGGAAAAGCCAGGTCTCTTCCACATACGGCTGGCTGGCTGCTTCGGAGAACATCAATTCATATTCAATGGGATCACGGGAAGGAGCCGCATCCGAAGCCCCGGTGGAGCTGCCGGAAGAATTGGGAGTCGAAGAAGACGGAGTGGAGGAATTCCCGCCGCCGTTTCCGCAGCCTGCCATGGACGCCGCCATAACAGCCGCCAGCAAAAGGAGAGTGGTGCGCTTGAACTGCTTTTTCATTTACCTCAGATCCTTTCCAGATTCGTAAGAGGAGCCATCGCCCTCATGCCTTCATTATACCGAAGCCCCTGGCGATTTTAGAATTGGCAATTTTAAAATTCTGTTTCAATTATACCAAATCCCGCTCCGATGCGGTGTAACAATTTTAAAAATCTGTATCACTTTTGAGTCTTTCTCCTCTAACCGGTAGATTTTTTTATTGAAAAATGCTATAATATGTCGAAAGTGTTACGAAATCCTCGTTCATTCAGGAAAGGAGAGCAAAAGCACCTTGAAGCCCTTCAGAAAAAGAGCTCCCCTGACAAACCGGAGCTTTTTCCGTGTGATCTTCGCCCTGTTCCTAACGGCTCAGCTGATCTCTTTAGCCACCAATACGGTCGTCTCCACCTTCCTGCGGAACTGGCTGGCGGAAGATGCCAAATCCTATAATAAAAGCGTGATCGATTCGCTGGAGGCCACCATGAATTCCATGCTGACCGAGATCTCCCGTCTGGTGCAGGTGACCACCATCGCCGCAGACAGCGTCGACCAGCTCCACGACTACGACAGCTTCACCCCGGAAGACTACATTCAGGTGCAGAAGGTCGCTCAGGATCTCTCCTTCATCATGGGCGCCAAACAGAGCATCAGCTCCTGGTTCTACTACTACCCGGAAAAGAATCTGGTCATTTCCAACGGCAGCATCTATCAGGCTGAAACCTACTTTTCCAAATACAGCTTCTATGACAGCCTGAATCCTCAGCGCCTTGAAGAGCTGATCGAGATCCCCAGTCACCTGCTTTTGGGGCTGGACATTCAAAACCGATGGAGCCTTGCCGGAAAGTCCGTTTCTCAGGAGGTGGTCCCCTTTGTCACCTCCTACCGCAACCTCATCCGCCAGAAAGCCTTGATGATCGTCAACATCCAGGCCTCTTACCTCTATAATCAGACCCTCCACTACCGCACCTCCGACCAGATGGGCCTTCTGATCGCCGACAGCGAAGGCCGTCCCATCGTCTCATGGGGCCTTTTGCAGGGTCCGGATGTCACCGCTTCCTCTCTCCCGCAGGTGGAATCCGGCGAGTACCGCCTGACGGAACAGCGCTTAGACGGCTCCCCTGCGGTTTTCCTTTCCTCCGGCTGCACCTTCCCCAACTGGAACATTTATGTGGCTTACAGCAAAAGCTCCTTCTACCAGAAATCCAATCTTCTCTTCTGGTCGCTGACCATCTTTAATCTGATCGTGACCCTTCTGGGCGTCGGTGTTTCCTATCTGTTCAGCCGCCGGATCTTCAGTCCCATTTACAACCTGACCCAGCTGCTCTACCCCAATACGCCCCGCTCCAGCCTCCCCCGCCGGGACGAGCTCCATCTGATCTCCGCCCGGATGAAGGAAATCCAGCAGAAGAATCAAGCCCTTCAGGAAAACCTCCAAACCATCCTCCCCAACGTCAAGCAGTACCACCTCCGAGAGCTTCTGACCCGCCCGGACTACCTTTCCGACCCGGAAAACCGGGATTTTCTGGAAAACCGCTTCCTTCTTCCTTTGGATCGCCCCTTTCTCCTCTGTCGGGTCTTCGTCCGTTACCGCAAGGATTTTCTGGCACGGCTCTCCCCTGAAGAGCAGGAGCAGCAGCGCAGCGACGTATTGGACGTGCTCCTCACTCTGGCGCAAACCATTTGCCGGAGAACCGAACCCGTCCTCCTCTCCCCGGATCACTCCTTCTTTCTCTTCCCCCTGTCCGACCTGACCGAACCCCAAACGGAAGCCTTCCCCCCAAAAGCGCTGGCCATGCTGGAAGAGATCCTCACCCTCTTTCATACCGACCGGGAAAACATCCGGGTCCACTTTGTTTTAAGCGACCGGATCCCCTCCGCCTACACCATCGCTTCCCGCTGTGAGGTTCTGATCCGGGCCAGCCAGCGATTGGTGCGCTTAAATGGAGAAAACGCCTGCTTCTCCCTCTCCTCCGAGCTGCCTCCGCCTCCCGCCGACATTCCCAGGGAACAGGCGGAAAAGCTCTGGAACCTCCTGCTGACCGGGGAGGAAAAAGGCGTCGAACGACTCATCCGGGAGCTTTTCGGTCCGTCCGAAGCCTGCTCTCTGGAGCAAGCGGAACAAAGCTGTCGCTTCCTTTCCCAGCACACCAACGCACTGCTGCAGGAACTGCATCAGCTGCCCTGCGCCTTCCCGGATCCCCTTTCCGCTTTCTCCTGCGAGGAGCTGCAGCAGTCACTCCTGACGGCCCTCCAATCGGTGTCGGAGGCCCTGAAGCGTCGAAAGCCCGGCCGCCGGGAAGCCTACCTCTCCTTCCTGCAGACAAACTTCACCGACTGCAGCCTTTCCATTGAAACGGCTGCCGCCTACTTTCAGCTGCTCCCCTCCGCTTTTTCCCGCAATTTCAAGGAGGAGTTCGGTTTATCCTTCCCCAAATACCTGACCCAGTTGCGGATCGACCGCTCTAAGGAGCTCCTGCGCTCCACCGCCCTGACCGTAGACGAGATCGCCGAGCTGGTGGGCATCTCTAACCGCACCACCTTCAACCGCCTCTTTAACCAGCAGGAGGGGATGCCTCCTGGAAAATACCGCACCCTCTTCCGCTCCCCCATCACCCCCGATCCGCAAGAAACGAAACTGCCCGGCTCCCGGACAAGTGCAACCGCTCCCTAAACGGTCAATTCAAGCCCTTTCTCCTTTGCAAGATCGACCAGAGTGGTATTTGTCATTCCATTTGGTATGTGAGAAATTCTTTCTATCAGTTATTGACAAAGTCCTCCTTTGATTCTTCGTGCGGTTGGCAAGACCTGCACTTATTTTATCAAAGAAGGACTTTCTTCTATACTAAAGTTTCTTTTTTCACCGGCCTGGTTGGTATTTTGGGAGTTACGGAAACCGCTGGCTCTGCCGGTAGAGGGGTCTCATAAAAAGTTTTTGCTCCAAGCATCCAGCGAATCAAGCCGTTAATAAACACTTTCCGATCGGAGAGCAATCGCCGTTTACGGGCTGTGGAGCAAATGATACAAGCAAAATAAAATTCCTTGCGTCTTAAGACGTTTGCCGGAAATAGGGTCTGCTCAAGCCACTGGCTGCGACTCACTAAAGGCTTTCAAAAAGAGGTGCTCGTTCGTTGAGCCAAGCGCCTCTTTTTGAAAGCCTTAAAAACACCGCCTCCGACAAAACGGACTTTTGTGCCCTCCTGCAGCCGAACCTGCAGGAGGCGCCCCCTACACCCGCCCCTTCCCCTCCCATCAGCAAACAGCCCCTACCATTTCTGCGACCGGGCTTACAGCATATTCCCTGTTTCCACCATTCTTTTCCCGGACACGCTCTTCCGATCATCTCACACCTCGCCGCCACTGGTGCGATCCCGATATACTCCTGCTAACGAACGGAAACGATTCACCCCAAGCCCGTTTTCAACCAGCAAGGGTGTGTCCCCCTCCACCACTCCATCCCTCTTCCGGATCAAAACTACTTTCCCTTCTTTGCTTTTTCTCATCCATGCAGCATCACCCAAACGATTTTTCTCTGTCACCCACCCTGGCTGCCGAAGGACGAATGCTATCTTTCGTATCCTCACCGGCGGAATTTCTAACATCAAAACCGGCGCAGCCCCCAAAGGACTGTGCCGGTTCCTTTTTCTCACTCTTTATGCTCCCTCTGCGTTTCCTTTTTCTCCCTTCTGTTTCCAAAAAAATCTCCAGAAGAAGGCTCGCCGCCAGCATCTCTGCCGCTACGCAGACCCAGCCGAAGCCCCTTATAAAGCGGCAGCATCCGTACCAGCTTCCCGACAAACCCCAGCGGCAGCCCTCTGAAGCTGTCAATCTTTTTTAAAAATTTTGATCAAAGCCTCTGAACCTCTTTTTTCAGCTTCTCCGCAAAGCTCCGGTTCAGCCGCTCGAGCATCTCCCGCTCCTCCGGCGTCCAGCTCTCATAGATCCGGTTTTCCGCCTCGATCAGCCGCCAGGCCGTCCGCTTGGCCAGTTCTTCCCCTTCATCGGTCAAAATGACCCGGACGTTCCGCCCCTCTCCCGGCTCCAGCCGCAGAAATCCTTCCCGCTCCATCTTCTTTAAGGAAGAATTCACGGTGGTCTTGATCATGCAGGTCTCCTTCCGCATCACACTCTGCAAGCAGCTGTTCCCGCTGGCAGAAAGAATGTAGAGAATCCACATCTCGCTGTCGGAAAGCCCCATTTTTACCGCAGCCTCATGATAGGCGTTGTCGATCTGCCACTGTATGTGGTTCAATTCTTGAAATTCAACCATCTGCGTTCCCCCTTATGCGTAACCGTATTTTTTTCGGTTGCGGATCACGCATGCCGCCGACAGGATCAGCGCCAGCCCTTCTGCAAGGATCACCGCCGCCCAGATACCGTCCACATCAAAGATCAGCGGCAGCAGCAGCACCGACGCAACCTGAAACATCAGCGTCCGCCCGAAGGAGATCAGCGCCGAGGTAAGCCCGTCGTTTAAAGCCGTAAAGAAGGAAGAGGCAAAAATGTTGAATCCTGACATCAGGAAGGCGAGGGAATAAATGGTAAGTGCCCGCTTCGTCAGCTCCAGAAGCTCCGGATCATATGCCACGAAGATCATAGCCAGCGGCTTTGCCAGCATCATAGCCAGCCCTGTCAGCACCACACTGAACACCAGAAGGATCCAGAGGCTCTTCCGGAACAGCCCCTTCAGTTCCTCCTGGTTTCCGGCACCGTAATGAAAACCGATCACCGGTGCGCTCCCCATGGAGTACCCGATGAAAATGGCGGCAAAAATGAAGGACACATACATGATGATCCCGAAAACCGCCACGCCCTGAGCTCCGATGAGCCGCATCAGCTGCCAGTTGTAAAGCATATTCACCAGCGACATGGAAACATTGGTCATGAATTCCGAAGAGCCATTGGCAGCCGCCTTTCCGAGCATCCGGAAATCCATCTTCGTTTTCCCCAGCCGCAGCTTGCTCTTGTTGGGACAGATAAAATAGACAAGCGGGATCACGCCGCCTACAATCTGACTGATCACCGTCGCCGCAGCCGCTCCTGCCACGCCCCACCGGAACACGCCCACGAACAGGGCATCCAGCGCCATGTTGGTGACGCCTGCCGCAATGGTGATGTAAAGCCCGAAATGCGGCCTCTCCGCCGTTACCAGAAAGCTCTGGAAGGTGTTCTGCAGCATAAAGGGGATAAGCCCCAGCATCACGATCCGCCCATACTGCACACAAACGGGAAGCATCGCCTCGTCTGCTCCTAAAAGCCGGGCCATGGGTTCCATGAAAAGGATGCCTCCAACCATGAAGATCCCGCCCAGCACGATCAGCACATAGACCATCAGCGAAAAGACCCGGTTGGCCTTCTGCCCGTCGCCGGTCCCCAGAATAAATGCAACCAGTGCGCTTCCTCCGGTGCCCAGCATAAAGCCGATCGCTCCTAAGACCATCAAAAACGGCATAATGAGGTTCACCGCCGCAAAGGACTCCGACCCCGCGAAATTGGAAACGAAGACCCCGTCCACTACGCCGTAAATGGACGTGAAGACCATCATAACGATCGATGGGAAGGTGAATTTCAAGAGCTTTCCATAGGTGAAATGCTCCGACAGCTGGATGTTCATGAAAAAAGTTCCTCCGGTAAAGATAAGAATATCCGAAATCGTACTTTGGAAGTCTACCACAACCTCGGACAAAAGTCAACCCCTTATCCCGGAAGAGCAAACAGCCCGGTCTCCGGCGGAAAAACCGTGAACACCGGAAACAGCACCCCCTGAGAGACCGCAAGGAAGCAAAGCCACCCGCTCCATTTTTCCGCCCCTTCCGAGCCCGCCATTCGTTGGATCACCAAAACCCCGCCGCAAACGCTTCCTAAATTCCCGGATCTCCTTCCGAAATCACCCGATCAGAAATCCCCCATCCGATCCAGTGCTTGGTAAACCGCTTCAAAAAACTCCTCCTTCCATAGAAAACGCCTCCTGTTGGCACAGGAGGCGTTTTGTCGTTCCGATTCTTTTATGCTTTCTTTTCCGCAGCAACGGCTTCCATCCGTACTGCAAAGGCACGGATCACGTCCACACAGCCGTCGATCCCGACCTTTGCACTGTTTAAAGACAGGTCGTAGTTTTCTGCCCGTCCCCATTTCAGGTTGGTGTAGAAGTTATAATAGGAAGCCCGCTTCTTATCCATTTTCTGCATCTGCTCCCTTGCCCGCTCCGGTGAGAGGCCATAATACGTCGTTGCCCGGGCCACCCGGTCGTCCAGATCCGAGTAAATATAGACGTTTAAGCAATTTTCCTTTTCCCGCAGCACATAGTCCGCACACCGTCCTACGATGACGCAGGGTCCTTTGTCGGCGACCTTCCGGATCATTTCCGACTGGATCAGAAAAACCTTGTCGTTCAAAGGGAGATCCGGCACTCCCGCCATGCCGTGAAGCAGGTAGGAGTTCATGGAAAGGGTATAAAGCAGGCTGCTCCCCGCCTTTTCATCGGCTTTTTCAAACAGCTCCTTGCTCATGCCGCTTTCTTCCGCCGCCATGGTAATGAGCTCCTTATCATAAAACGGGATCCCGAGGGCCTCCGCCAGCTTCCGGCCAATGAACCGGCCGCCGCTTCCATATTGTCTGCTGATGGTGATGACTGTTTCCATTGCCATACAGATCGCTCCTTTATCGGGTAGGATGTATTTTTATTATAGTTGTTATTCACAGTATTGTCAAGTGTTTTTATTCTAATTTATACATCTGCTACAATCATCCGGCAAAAAATTTACATACACTCTCTTGTTTTTCCCTAACAAAGCCGGTATACTTGAGAAAAAACAAAGGAGCCGACGCATTTTGGAACAGATTCTGCAGCTGGACAACGTCATCCTCAATTGGATCGCAGAGCACCTCCACAACCCCTTCGGCGATGCTGTCATGCCGTGGATCACTGCTCTTGGAAACGTGGGGATCCTCTGGATCGTGACTGCTGTCATCCTTCTGTTCCTTCCGAAATGGCGAAAAGCCGGCGTGCAGATGCTGCTGGCTTTAGGCGTCGCCACCCTGATCGGAAGCGCCGTTTTAAAACCTCTTATCGGTCGGATCCGCCCCTTTGAAGCAAATGGCTTTAAGGACCTCCTGATCTCCGCCCCTAAGGATTATTCCTTCCCATCCGGCCACACCGCCGCCTCCTTTGCCGCCGCCCTTGTCCTTTTCCACCGGAGCCGGAAGCTGGGTGCCGCTGCATGGATCACTGCCCTTCTCATCGCCTTTTCCCGGCTCTATCTCTACGTCCACTATCCCGCTGACGTTCTGGCGGGTGCTGTTTTGGGCTGCCTTTCCGGAGCGGCCGGCATCTGGCTCGGGACCTTTCTCTGGAAAACCGTTTTCAGGAAGCCACAAATATGAACATTTTGTAAATTTTCAATCAACCTTTCCGGTTCTCTCTTGATTTTCTTCCGGAAAGGTTTTATACTGAATATTAGTTAGCACTCATATTATTTGAGTGCTAAAATATTTCAAAAGGAAGGCTGCATCACAATGGCCAAGAAACAGTTCAAAGCAGAATCCAAGCGTCTGTTGGACATGATGATCCACTCCATTTATACACATCGGGAGATCTTCCTCCGGGAACTGATCTCCAACGCCAGCGACGCCATCGACAAACTTTATTATAAAGCCCTCACCGACGGCATCTCCGGGCTGAACCGGGACGATTTCGCCATCACCCTGACCGCCGACAAGGAGGCCCGGACTCTGACCGTTTCCGATAACGGTATCGGCATGACCTCTGAAGAACTGGAAAACAACCTGGGCACCATCGCTCAGAGCGGTTCCTTAAAATTCAAAAAGGACGCCGAAGAAAAGGAAGACATCGACATCATCGGCCAGTTCGGCGTCGGCTTCTATTCCGCCTTCATGGTCAGCGATAAAGTCACCGTCCTCACCAAGCCCTACGGCTCCGACAAAGCGTGGAAGTGGGAATCCACCGGCGCTGACGGCTACACCATCACCGAAGCTGAAAAAGCCTCCCACGGCACCGACATTACCTTAAGCATCAAAGCAAACACCGAAGAGGAAAACTATGACGAGTTCTTAGACTCCTACCGGATCCAGAGCCTTGTCAAAAAATACTCCGACTACGTCCGCTACCCCATCCGCATGGAGGTGGAAAAGAGCCGGATGAAGGAAGGCACCGGCACCGACGAAAAGCCCGCCGAGTACGAAACCTACACGGAAATGGAGACCTTAAACAGCATGGTTCCCATCTGGCGGAAGAACAAAAGCGAGTTAAAGCCCGAGGATTACAACCGGTTCTACAAAGAGAAATTCTTTGACTATCAGGATCCGCTTGCCGTGATCCACTCCAGCACCGAAGGCACCGCCACCTATAACGCTCTCCTCTTCATCCCCTCCAAGCCCCCCTTCGACTTCTACACCAAAGAGTATGAAAAAGGGCTTCAACTCTATGCCAGCGGTGTCCTTATCATGGACAAGTGCCCGGATCTGCTCCCCGATTATTTCAGCTTTGTAAGAGGTCTGGTGGACTCTCAGGATCTGTCTCTGAACATCTCCCGGGAAATGCTTCAGCACGACCGCCAGTTAAAGCTCATCGCCGATCGACTTCAGAAGAAGATCAAATCCGAGCTGAAATCCATGCTCCAGAACGACCGGGAAAAGTACGAGACCTTCTATAAGAGCTTTGGCCTGACCCTCAAATACGGCGTTTACAGCGGCTACGGCGTCAACAAGAACGTCCTGCAGGATCTGCTCCTCTTCTACTCCTCTTCGGAGAAGAAGCTGGTCACTCTGGAAGAATACAAGTCCCGCATGAAGGAAGACCAGAAGTACATCTACTACGCCTGCGGCGAAAGCGTCGGGAAGATCGACCGCCTGCCCCAGACCGAACTGCTCCGGGATCACGGCTACGAGATCCTCTACTGCACCGACGACGTGGACGAGTTCGCCCTCCGGATGATGCGGGAATTTGACGGCAAGGAGTTCCGCTCCGCCTCCGATAAGGAGCTGGGGATCGACGATGCCGCCGAAACCGAATCGGTCAAGGAAAAATCCGAGGAGAACAAAGAACTGCTCCGCCTGATGAAGGACGCTTTGAACGGCAAGGTCAAGGACGTCCGTCTCTCCACCCGCTTGAAGAGCCATCCCGTCTGCCTCAGCTCTGACGGCGGCGTCTCCATCGAGATGGAAAAGGTTCTGAACACCATGCCCGGCGACCAGAAGGTGCAGGCCGAGCGCGTTCTTGAGATCAACTCCGGCCACCCCATCTTTGAGACTCTGAAAAAACTCTTCGCCGAGGATCCGGAAAAGCTCAAAACCTATTCTGACCTGCTTTACACCCAGGCGCTGCTCATCGAAGGGCTGCCCATTGAGGATCCTGTGGCGTTCTCCAACTCCATCTGCGATCTGATGACCCGCTGACCGGGTTTCTTAAAAAGCCAAAAAGGTGCACGGACTTTCTCCCTTGCAGAGGACAGCCCGTGCGCCTTTTGCTGTTCAAAATGGCTTGAAGCGGTCGTTTCCTTGTGCTACAATAAAAAAGAACCAAACACCCGAAAAGAGATCTTTTTCATGCTGCTCTGCTTCCAAGTTCTGGGCTGCTGCCTGCTGTTTTTCCTGCTGGTCAGGTGCGCCGTAAAAAACGACGGTTTAAACTGCATCTATTTCTACCCCAAGCCTACATCGACGAAGCCCAGAAACGGGGTCTGACCGAAAAAGACACCGCCATGAAAAAGGGGGGAAACGCTTCACCCTCGCCCTCTGCCTTTTTCTTTTGATCGTCCTGATCCTCTCTCAGGAACCGTGTGAAGGATTTTAAAACCGCCTATCTCCAGTCCGCTCTTTTTCTCATGGTTGCCAACTGGTTTGACGGGATCGTCCTCGACCGCCTATGGGTCGGCTACAGCAAGATCTGGCGCATCCAAGGGTATGGAAGACGTTCCCCTATGTGAAAGCCGTTTTAACAAAACGCAGCCTTGCCACCGTCCTTTATCTGATCTTCTCCTTTGCGGTCGCCGGGATCGTCGTGCTGATCGGCAAGATCGGTAAGCATCGGTTTTCCCGATCTTCCGCGCGTTTCTGCGCATCCTAACAAATATCTCCCCCCGAAAGGAGCCTTTTATGCCCCCGATCCTCTTAGACGGCGGAATGGGTACTGCCCTCTGGCAGCGTTCCGCCCGCCGCTCCCTCCCCTGTCTTTTGAATACGGAGGAGCCGGAACTGGTTTTTTCCCTCCATCGGGAATTCCGCTCCGCCGGAGCGCAGATCCTTCTCTCCAATACCTTCTGCGCCCACGCACAGGCCCTTCCCAAAGACGGCCCTTCCCCGGAGGAGGTCGTGACTGCCGGTGTAAGCCTTGCAAAACAAGCCGCCGGAAACGGAGCTGTTGCCCTTTCCATGGGTCCGCCCTTTTCCCCGCTTTCTCCGGAAGAGCTGCCGGAGCTTTACGCTTCCCCTCTCGCCGCCGGCGTCCGTGCCGGAGCGGATCTTATCCTCTTTGAGACCTTCACCGACGCCCGGCTCCTTGCTGCCGCAGCCGCATTTGCCCGTTCCTTCAGCGTTCCCGTTTTCGCCTCCCTGACCTTCTCCAAAAACGGGAAGACCCCGGCCGGTCAGACCCCGGAGGAAGCTCTCTCCCTCCTTCTTCCCGACCCGCCGGATGCCGTCGGTATCAACTGCTCCGACGGCCCCGCTTCCGCCCTCCCCCTGATCCGCCGTTTCCGGGAGCAGACGGATCTTCCCTTGCTTTTCAAGCCCAATACCGGTCTTTCTGACGCTTCCCTTTCTCCCGAAGCCTTCGCCGAAGCCCTTCTTCCGGCGGCTTCCTTCGTTTCCTATTTGGGCGGCTGCTGCGGCGCTTCCCCCGCTCACATCAAAGCCCTTCACGACCGTCTTTCCCGGCTGCCGGAAAAATAAGACGCAAAAGCCCCCGGAAGATCTCTCTTCCGGGGGCTCTCATTTTCCAAATCAGGACGCCTGCTCAAACTGGCTGTTATAAAGCTCAGCGTAGAAGCCGCCTTTGGCCATCAGCTCCTTGTGGGTGCCGCTTTCCACCACATCGCCTTCCCGCATGACCAGGATCAGGTCGGCGTTTTTGATAGTGGACAGCCGGTGGGCGATCACGAAGCTGGTGCGCCCCTTGGTCAGCTCATCCATGGCTCGCTGGATCAGAAGCTCCGTCCGGGTGTCCACCGAAGAGGTGGCTTCGTCTAAGATCAGCATCGGCGCATTTTGCAGCATGGCCCTTGCAATGGTCAGCAGCTGCTTCTGCCCGGCGGAAATGCTGGTGCTCTCCGAAAGCACCGTATTAAAGCCCTCCGGCAGCGAATGGACGAACTTGTCAAGTCCGCAGGCCTTGCAGACCCGCTCTAACTGCTCGTCAGTGATCCCTTCCATGTTGTAAACAAGGTTCTCCCGGACCGTTCCTTCAAACAGCCAGGTATCCTGCAGAACCATGCCGAAGAGCTTGTGGACGTCTTCCCGTTTCATGTTCCCAATGGGCACTCCGTCGATCCGGATCTGCCCGCCGTTTATCTCGAAAAACCGCATCAGCAGATTCACCATAGTGGTCTTCCCCGCACCGGTAGGCCCGACGATGGCCACCTTCTGCCCCGGATGGACGTCAGCGGAGAAATCCTTGATGATGATCTTCTCCGGCGCATCCGGATAGCTGAACCGGACGTGCTCAAAGCTCACCTGTCCCTTGACATCCGGCAGCTCCTCCGTCTTCCCGCTTTCATCGGACAACTCCTCGCTTTCTAAGAAGTCGAAGATCCGGTGGGCAGAAGCGGACACCGTCTGCATATTCGTCATGCCCTGTGCAATCTGGGTCAGGGGAGAGGTAAACAGCCGGACGTATAAAATAAAGGAAACGATCACGCCGAATTCGATGGTGCCGTTAATGGCGAGGATGGAACCGAAGACACACACCGCCACATACGCCACGTTGCCGATGACGTTCATCATGGGCTGCATGATCCCCGACAGGAACTGGGACTTCCAGTTTGCGTCGTACACCTCTTTGTTGAGGCCGTCAAACTTCTCGCCCACCTTCCGGTTGGCACGGCTGATCCGGACGACCTCATGACCGGAGTACATCTCCTCCACATAGCCGTTCAGCTCACCCAAGCTCTTCTGCCGGGCGGCGAAGTACCGCTGGGATTTGGAAAGAATGAGCACCGTCAGCACCATCCCCACCAGCGTGACCCCTAAAGAGATCAGCGCCAGCCGCCACTCGGTGACGAACATCATGATGAGGCACCCTACGAACTGAGTAGCGGCGCTGATGATGGTGGGAAGGCTGTTGGTCAGCCCCTGCTGCAGCGTGGACACGTCGTTGGTGATCCGGCTTAAAACATCGCCCTGAGAGGTGGTATTGAAATATTTCTGGGGCACCCGGTTGATCTTTGCGGAAAGCTCGCCCCGCATTTTATAGGACATTTTCAGGGTGACCACCGACATGATGTAGTGCTGCGTAAACCCGAACAGGGCGCTGAGCAGATAGATCACCGCAAGGAAGATCCCGACCTGTGCGATGGCGCCCAAATCGATGCCCGTAAACAGCCCGTCGGACATGATGGTCGCCATCCGCCCGATCTTATCCGGCCCGATGATCGTCAAAACAGCACTCAGCGCCGCCAAAACCAGCGCTACGATCAGGATCCCCATCTGGGACTTCATATATCCGGCGATCCGTGGCGCAGCCGTCCGGATCCCGCCCTGCTTCTGATTCTTTTTCATGGTCATCCCTCCTTACTGCAGTTCCGCTGCGCTCAGCTGGGAGGTTGCGATCTCCCGGTAAACGCTGCAGGATCTCATCAGCTCTTCGTGGGTTCCGATTCCCACAGCCTCGCCCCGATCCAGCACAAGGATCTGGTCGGCGTGACGAATGGTGCTGATCCGCTGGGCGACGATCACCTTTGTAGTGCCGGGAAGCTCCTTGACAAGCCCCTCCCGGAGCTTTGCGTCCGTCCGGTAATCAAGCGCCGAGAAGGAGTCGTCGAAGACCAGAATTTCCGGCTTTCTCGCCAAAGCTCTCGCAATGGACAGCCGCTGCTTCTGCCCGCCGGAAACGTTCCGCCCCATCTGTGCGATGTGGTGCTCCGTCCCCTCCGGCAGCTTCTCTATAAACTCCTCCGCCTGAGAGATCTCAATGGCGCTCTTCAGATCCGCATCATCCTCCTTGACAGCACTTTCCCCGAAGAAAACGTTGTCCTTGATGCTTCCGGAGAACAGCACCGCCTTCTGGGTCACATAGCCCAGCTTGTCGTAAAGGGCGTCGAAGGTGTAATCCTTCACGTCTACGCCGTCCACCAGCACCTGTCCCGCAGTTGCATCGTAAAACCGGGGGATCAGGCTGACCAGTGTGGTCTTGCCGCTGCCGGTGGCGCCGATGATGGCAAGGGTCTGCCCCTTTTCCACCCGGAAGCTGATGTTGGAAAGCTCATCCTCCGAAGCGTGAGGGTACCGGAAGGAAACGTTTTTAAACTCCACCGTACCGGTTTCTTTCCCTTCGGAGACCGTTCCTTCCCGAACCGCCGGCTGCCGATCCAGCACCTCGTTGATACGCTCGGCGGAAACCTGTGCCTGAGGCACCAGCATAAAGATCATCACCAGCATCATGAAGGACATGACGATGTAGGTGGCATAGGTGCTGAAGACCAGCACCTCGCTGAACATGGAAAGCCGTGCCGCCGAATCGGTCAGGGCGATGTTGTTGACCAGAGCCGCTCCCAGCCAGTAGATCACCAGCGCCAGTGCGTTCATTCCAAGCCCCATGACCGGCTGGATCACGGCGAAGAGCTTCTGGTTCTTCATCTGCAAGTCCATCATTTCCTTGCTGGGTCCGTCAAATTTCTCGTTCTGGAATTCTTCCGCATTGAAGGCGTGAACCACGTTGATACCGGTCAGATTTTCCCGGGCGACCCGGTTGATCTTATCCGTCATCTTCTGCACCAGCCGGAACCGGGGCAGGCAGCTGCTCATAATGACCAGCACCGTGGTGCAGAGGACGACCACGAACGCCGCCGTCACAGCCGACAGCTCCCAGCTCTTGCCCAAGATCTTAATGACCGCCCAGACTGCCATGATCGGTGCTTTGATGAGCATCTGCAGGCCCATGGCGATGATCATCTGGATCTGGGTGATGTCGTTGGTGGTGCGGGTGATGAGGCTGGGAATGGAGAAATCCTGCATCTCCTCGCTGCCTGCATCCATAACATGGTGGAAGAGCTTCTCCCGCACCGTAAAGCTGAAGCCGGATGCGGTCCTCGCCGATAAAAAGCCGCAGCCGATGGCCAATACGGCGCTGACCGCCGTGCAGCCCAGCATCTTGAGCCCTACCACGACGATATCCCCGGTGGTTCCCGAGGTTTTAATCAGGGTGGTCAGCTCCGTCATATAATCCGGCAGCCGCAGGTCAAAATACACCTGCCCCACTACCAGCAAAAGACACAAAAGCGCCATCAGCCATTCCTTCCGGCGCATGTTTTTCAAGAGTTTCAGCATGGGTCATTCCTCCGTTTCGATCCCGTTTTTCCGGACGTCTTCCACATTCTGCCCCAGAACTGTCAGGCAGTGGTAAAAGATCCGAAGCTCCTCGTCTCCCAGCCCTTCCATGAGCCGCCGGGCAAACCGCTTCTGCAGCTCCCGTCCCCGTTCGACCAAAGGCTCCGCTTTTTCCGTACACCGCAGCAGTACCTTTCTCCGGTCGCCCGGCACTGGTTGCCGCTGCAGATACCCTTCGCTGACCAACCGCTCCACATAAACGGAAACGATCCCTGGTTTTAATCCCCGGCACCGGCAGATGTCCTGCGCCGTGGTCTTCTCCGGGTTGTTTGCCCAAAAAAGCAGCATATCCATGGCGATTATCGGAAGGTCTTCCTCCTGACAAAGGGGCTGGAGCACTTTGTGATAGGCTTCGATCACTTTTCCGGCACTGCTGAAAAAATGAACGGCTGTTACATTCCGTTCCACCACAGCCGGATCCCTCCTTTTAAATATTCTAATTTTAGAACATTTATAATTATATCATTCGGTTTTAAACGAAAATTCCTTCTCCCGTAAACAATCCGTGAACGACCTCTTCCGACGGTTGCCTCCCTTTGCCCCAGCCGCTCCTCCTAAACCGCCCCTAACCTCTTCCCCTTTTTCTCCCCACAAGTCATCCAAACTGAACGCTTTCAAACCGCCCCCTCGCCCGAACCTCTCCTCAAAATATCCTCCCTCAAAAGGCGAAAGCCCTTTCCGGATTTTGATCCTGCACTTTTTTCTCACCCTTTTTCATGCAGTTTTCTCACCATGCAGACTACCCTACCGAAACCATCCCTTTTCTTCCCCTTTTTCTCCCCCGGACACCCAAAACTTTTCCAAAAAATCCTCAAAAAGCATGACAAACGCCCCTTCTCATGTTATAATACTGGAGAATATTCTCCCACAACACTTTCAAAACAGAAAGGCGATTTCCATGAGATCCGACCCCAAAAAGACCATGACAGCCTGTTTCATCGGCTACATCGTTCAAGCCGTGGTCAACAACTTCGTCCCCCTCCTTTTCGTCACCTTTCAGCATAGCTACCACCTCCCCCTCTCCCGGATCACGGCGCTGATCACTTTAAATTTCCTGATCCAGCTGCTGGTGGATCTGCTTTCCGCCGCGTTTGTAGACCGGATCGGCTACCGGACTTCCATTTATATTGCCCATGGCTGCGCTGCTGCCGGGATCATCCTGCTGACCATCCTTCCCGAAGTCTTCCCGGATCCGTTTTTCGGGATCCTGACCGCCGTTTTTGTTTATGCGGTCGGCGGCGGCCTGCTGGAAGTACTGGTCAGCCCCATTCTGGAAGCCTGCCCCACCGATAACAAGGAGCAGGCCATGAGCCTTCTCCACTCCTTTTATTGCTGGGGGCATATGGGTGTGGTGCTGATCTCTACCCTGTTCTTTGCCTGCTTCGGCATCCAAAACTGGAAGATCCTGGCGCTCTGCTGGGCGCTGATCCCGCTGGGAAACCTGATTCTCTTCGCAAGGGCTCCCCTCTATTCCCTGAACGCCGAAGGGGAAAAGGGCCTGACCATCAAGGAACTGTTCCGGAAAAAGACTTTCTGGCTGATGATGCTGATGATGCTCTGCGCCGGCGCCAGCGAACAGGCGGTGAGCCAGTGGGCCTCCACCTTCGCCGAACAGGGCTTAGGCGTCAGCAAAACCGTCGGCGATCTGGCTGGCCCTATGGCTTTTGCAGCGATGATGGGACTTTCCCGGCTGATCTACGGAAAATACGGGGATCGGATGGATCTTGATCGCTTCATGGGCGGCAGCTGCCTTTTGTGTATCGCCTCCTACCTCTGCATCTCCCTGATCCCCAACCCCGTAGCAGGACTGGTGGGCTGTGCCGTCTGCGGTTTCTCCGTGGGCATCCTCTGGCCCGGCACCTTCAGCAAAGCCACCGCTTCCATCAAAGGCGGCGGAACTGCCATGTTCGCCCTGCTGGCTCTGGCGGGAGATCTGGGCTGCTCCGGCGGCCCCACTTTAGCAGGCGCCGTCTCCAGCACCTTCCAGAATAACCTCCGAATCGGCATTCTCTCCGCCATCGCCTTTCCCGCCCTCTTATTCATGGGCGTCCTCCTCTCCGCCCGAAACACCCGCCGCAGCTGAAAAATTCTCCATCAAAAAGCGCCGTTCCGCCATAAAAGAAGCAGAACGGCGCTTTTCTTTTCATTCAATGCAAAACGCAAAAATCCCGGAAAGCAAACTGCCTTCCGGGATCTTGTCTTTTAGCCTCAAACGGGATGGATCTCGTTCTTGAAGTCGGCACGCTGGCCGTCGATGCCGTAACGGGCGTTGCGGCGCTTCTCGAAGAACTTGGTGGCGACCTGTCCGAACTGGGCATAGCTGAGGACGTCTTCCTCCTGCTCCGTCCACTCGGCACACTCCTTGCGGAGGGTTTCAAGCTCGGGCTTCAGCAGGTCTGCGGGACGGCAGGTGATGATGGGCTCGTCCTTGCAGATCTTCTTCTGGAAATCGGGATCAATGGCCTCAGGGGTCTTGCCGTACTCGCCCCGAACCAGACCCTTGAACTCCTTGGTGACCATCTTGTAGCGCTCGCCGGTGATGACGTTGAACACCGCCTGGGTGCCCACGATCTGAGAGGTGGGGGTGACCAAAGGAGGCATGCCGGCGTCCCGACGGACTCTCGGCACTTCCTGCAGCACTTCGTCCAGCTGATCGGCCTTGCCCGCCTGCTTCAACTGAGACAGCAGGTTCGACAGCATACCGCCGGGAACCTGATAGATCAGGGCGTTGGCGTTGGTAGCCAGCATGGAAGGATCCAGCAGACCGGAGTCGATGTATTTCTTCCGGAGCTTCATGAAATAATCCCGGATCACCATCAGCTGCTTCAGATCCAGACCGGTATCATACTCGGTGCCTTGGAGCGCCGCCACCATAGACTCAGTGGGAGCATGGGAGGTGCCCAGCGCCAGAGGAGACATAGCAGTATCAATCATGTCCGCGCCTGCCTCGATGCCCTTCAGCAGACACATAGAAGCCAGACCGGAGGTGTAGTGGGTGTGGATCTGCACGGGAACCTTGACCGCTTCCTTGATGGCCTTCACCAGGCTGTAGGTACGGTAAGGAGTCAGCAGAGCCGCCATATCCTTCAGGCAGATAGAATCTGCGCCGATGGCTTCGATCTGCTTTGCGTAGTTCACATAGTACTCATCGGTGAAGGTATCGCCGGTGGTGTAGGAGATAGCGATCTGAGCGTGGCCGCCTTCCTTCTTTGCGGCCTTAACGGCCGTTTCCAGATTGCGGATATCGTTCAGAGCATCAAAAATACGGATGATGTCGATGCCGTTGGCGATGGATTTCTGGACGAAATACTCCACCACGTCATCGGCATAATGCCGGTAACCCAGCATATTCTGGCCCCGGAACAGCATCTGCAGCTTGGTGTTGGGCATCTCCCGACGCAGAACACGCAGCCGCTCCCATGGATCCTCGTTAAGGAAGCGCAGGCAGGAGTCGAAGGTCGCCCCGCCCCAGCACTCGGAGGAGTAGAAGCCGGCCTTGTCGATCTCCCCTAAGATGGGAAGCATATCCGAAAGAGGCATACGGGTCGCAATCAGAGACTGATGTGCGTCACGCAGCACAACTTCGGTCACTTTGATTTTTGCCATGATTTTCACGCCTTTCCGACCTGCCGGAGAATCCTCTCCGACAGGACTGTTTCATAATTCACTGAGGGAGGCTTAGCCGATCACGGCCATTACGTCGCCGGCATTAACGGAGTCACCCTTCTTGACCTGAACGGCCAGAACCTTGCCGCCAACGGGGGCAACGATCTCATTTTCCATCTTCATGGCTTCCATGATGATAACAACCTGTGCTCTCTCCACGGAATCGCCCACGTTCACCTTCACGTCCATGATGGTGCCGGGCATGGGAGCCTTCACCTCGGTGCCGCTGACAGGACCGGCGGGAGCCGCAGCGGGAGCAGGGGCAGCTGCCGGAGCAGGAGCCGCAGCAGGTGCGGGTGCGGGGGCGGCGGGAGCTGCAGCAGGTGCCGCAGGAGCAGCAGCCACAGAGGCGGCAGCGCCGTTTACTTCCTCAACCGCAACATCGTAAGCTTTTCCGTTTACCGTGATATTGAATCTTCTCATGATGGTCATTCCTTTCAAAATAAATGATAAAACCTTAGATGGTGTGCTTTTTGGGAAGCCGGGAGACCCGCTTGCAGGCAAGCATCTCCAAAGCGGAGATCAGAGCGCTGCGGGTGTTGGCGGGATCGATAATCTCTTCCACCATGGAAGCCTTGGCAGCCTCGTAGGGGCTTGCTTCGGTGGAAGCATACTCTTCCGCCAACTGCTTGCGGAGGGCAGCTACGTCTTCCGCACCTTTCAGCTTGTCGTGCCAGAAGAATTCCACAGCAGTCAGGGGATCCAGTGCAGAGATCACAGCGCCGGGCCATGCAATGCGCAGATCCGCATTGCCGAAGGCAACGGCAGCGCCGCCGACGGCGGAGCCTGCATAAACGGTGATCTTGGCGGTGGTGGCGTCGGCATAAGCTCTTGCCAGCTTTGCCGCAGATTTTGCACTTTCGGTCTTGGCGCCGCATTCGCAGTAGCCTTCCACGTTCACGAAGGTCACCACGGGCAGGTTAAAGCAATCGCAGAACCGGACGAAATCGGCAATCTTCTCGTTGGATTTCCGTCCCATGCGGCCGTTTGCGTAAACAACGCCGACGGTGCTGCCGCCGACGGAAGCCAGAGCGGTCACTGCAGAAACGGCGCACTCGCCTTTCAGCTCCACTACTGTATCCGCATCGCAGACCGCTTTGATGAGCTCAGCCGGCTCCATTTCGGGAGCGGCTGCCGCATCGGAGGAAGCTCCCTCAAACACGGGAGCGGTGGAAAGATTATTGAGAGGAAGCATGGAGATAAGCTCCCGGGCCTTCCGGACGGCAGCCTCTGCATCCTCGCAGACCAGGTCGGCCACACCGGCCTTGGAAGCGGCTTCAGCGGTAGCGTCGCCCTGGGCGTCCGCCAGATACAGGGAAGCGTCCTTCGCCATAACGACGAAATCGGCGGAGCAGGCCATCATAGCACTGATGCCCACGCAACTGCCGGCGATTACTGCGATCTGAGGAACAACGCCGGAAAGGTTTGCGGCGTCGGAAAGGATCTTGCCGTAGCTTGCAAGGATCTCCGGACCCTCGCTGAGCTTAGCTCCGTTGGAATCATAAATCGCAACGAGAGGGGATCCGTTCTTCACGGCCAACTCGTAGAGCTTTGCAATCTTTGCGGCGTGCGCTCTGGAAACGGCGCCGCCTAAGGTGGTCACGTCCTGGGAAAAGGCGTAAACAACATCGCCCTCGACGCTGCCATAGCCGGTGATGACCCCGACTCCCTCTTCGCCGCAAGCGGCAAAGGCGTCCAGCTCCACGAAGGTTCCCTCATCGAACAAGGCGACCAGGCGGTCTCTTGCGGGAGAGGATTTCTGGAGAGCGGCTTTTTTCTGCTCAAGCTGTTCCAGCTTGGTTTGATAACTCATTGTACAGCCCCCATTCTATGTAATTGGCATAAAAAACGTTTCATTT